>JGI24021J15306_10003887_pt1 | contig 17107 bp, 14 predicted proteins | sample Ectturendosymbi1_FD_15306 | JGI IMG/M metagenome (IMG submission 15306) | reverse complement strand
ATGTCAACAAAAGGGGGGACAATTTTTACATTTGGCTTGCCAGGGGGGCGGTTCGCCCCCTTGCCCCCCATCAGTTACGCCACAGCTCACTCGTCGCTGTACAATGTGTCAGTGTAATGAAAATAAATTATCAACACTCGAAGTTAGGAGACAGGAGCAAAACAGCACTCAACGTTAGGATAGAGCAATTAATAACTGCAAAAATATCCGGAAACGCGTTAAAACAGGGAGTAGAATACACTCAACGCTACGGTAATGCAGTTAACAAGTGCAAAAACATGCTCCGCGAATGCCTCGTCGAATAGCAGTCGAGCAGAGAAGGTATGCGGCTGTAATGGCGGACACCTAGGGTTAACAGTTTGAAACTTGTTAAACTAGTCAAGAATTGAGAATGCACATAAAGGACGCAAGAAACTTCCGTTTTATATTATGTGACTCTTAGCCTATGTACAACTACTGGGGGGATAGAACAGATAGGGACGCCAGAGCAGCGGTATGGCATGGGGTTGGAAAAAAGAGTTGATGACAATGGAAACTTATAAAAAACAAACATCGTTACTAATTAGCCTACGTTTGTTTCTGATCATCATCAATGTTGACCTAAAAAATAACAATAGAAATTATAGAAAATCACTCTGAACTTTGTGGATGCGCGAATAGTTGTAATAAATTTGTTTCAAGTCGATCTTGATAAACTATGATATTACTTATGGTACTGCCATGAAAGGGACTACACTACCCGCGTTGCCCCCTTTCGAAAGGACAGAGGGAAATGCCCCTGCCATGACCCCGTTTTCCGGCGTCGCTGAGAACAGACACAGGCTTGTGTAAGCCGTTATGATCAACCCCCTGAACTGCCAACGAAGAAGCTCAGAATGATGCACATATTGCAAGCACAGGTGTGCGGCTATATCAGCGCACACCCAGGGTTGTCACATCAAGAAACGAAACGGGGACGTAGTGGTGCATCAAAAAGTCGGCTAAATGAAGCAAGTTGAAATACAGTACTGTAGGACAGCTTTGAAATTTGGCTCAGAAAATCAATTAAACGTCCATAATTATCTTTCAATCCTTTTTTTGTGAGTTACCCTTGATCGCACGATCTGGAAATAGTCACGTCACTATCAGTTTCATTGGGTGTGCGTCGCACACCTAAAGTATAGGTCCCTGGTATTGAAGAATGTGAGAATTACTGGCATTTGAATACGTACAAATTAATGTTAACAAAAGAAACAACTGAAACAAGTTTCGAAAAAATTAATTCCATGCAGCATGTGTTGGTAGCCTTACAACAGGATTGCGGAGTCGGAGGTAAAATATCCGACTCCCGACTCCGACTTCCCGAAATTTCCAACTCCGACTCCTTACCATAAAGGGAATGAAATTTGGCAGTTAAAATCAATGGAAATCGTGGTACACAGCAAGAAATCTCTGTTTCAACAAAAGGTTCAGAAGAAATTGTACCATTTCAGCAGAAATTCCCAATTTAGGAGTGTGATGTGAAAAATGATGCAACTGGACATCCGGAGTCGGACAAAAAATCCGACTCTGACTCCCAGTGTTGTTAGGAATCCGACTCCACCCAAAAACCTCCGACTTGCAGTGTTGTTAGGTATTTCGCTCTTTGGATGCCTGCCGTCTCCCCGATCGCCCCCCTCTGCACGCCACTGCTACTCACATAGTGATTATGATGTTGCTAAAGTTTTTTCTCTCTTGCATTGCGCAGATATGGCGTATCGAGGGCAACAGCAAGAAGTTAGTGCCATCTGCAACCTATGGCCAGTTTTACGGTGGTGATTGTTACATAATACTTTACTCCTACCAAATACGCGGGAGAAAGATGTACTTGATTTACTACTGGATTGGGTCTCACGCCACGGCTGACGAAGTGGCGGCTTTGGCAATTTTGACACCTAAGGTTGATGACGAAGAGTGCAACGGCGATGCAACTCAGGTGAGACACCTTGTGTTCGATGTTTAGCATCAAGCTGACGTCACAGCCAATCGAGATGGATATTTTTGTGTGATGAACGCTACCGGGAATCATCATGGTTGTAAATTACAGGATTGTCCAGGGGACATATTTGTCTGTCCTATCCCATAACAATTTATGCCTGTCCCATCCCACGGGATTCCCATTATAATATTAATATCGAATACAATTCAATTAAAATTATTAAATATATGAAAGTTTAGGTTTAGTATCTACCACAGAATAAATAATAGATACAAGTATATAAAGAAAAAAGGAGAGTAAAAAAACTTTAAAAGGCAAAAAGTATAAAAACTAAGGTTAGCTCTGAGGCAATGAAGTTGCTATGACATGGCTACTGTCTCATGGGAAATACAAATGTGTGCTGTCCCATCCCATCCCATGGGATGTTTCCCATGGGATTCCCATAGGAATGGCATTCCTATGGACAAGCCTGGTAAATCAAGCATTTATACGATACATACGGAAAAGGAAGCTTTGTCCGGCGTTATTAGAAAGTTTCTGCGTTTTACATTTCGCTGATGTTATGTATTTTTGTTTGGGTGATTTTATTTGGCGGTAATTAGTATTCCATCAAGAAAAAACAAATTAGTACAAGGACGCCAGGAAATCGAAAGAACCGGAAGGTTATCAAGTGGATGCCCCTCAACAGTTGAATAAGCCTTGTTACCACTCGTGGTGTTGTATATGCATGGTAAATAGCTGTCAGATGATCAACACAGTTGTGCTGGGTCACAACCGGTCTCTCTCGGTGGATCAGGTGCTCAGATCCGCAAGAATCTGGGCTTGGCAAAGAAAGTATAAACCCAGCAAAAATGAAGCTCTGCCTGGGTTGTCACAAACTTTTCGCATCTTGCAAGCTCTGCAAATATTTGCAGCGGTGTTTCAGCATGAAGTTAACGTTTGGAAACTCCTGAGATCAGATATGCTGAGATGTAGCTTTCGAATTTAATTGTTCACCAGAAGTGCTTTATAGAATATGACGCGCTGCTCCTGCAAAACAAAAGAATAGCAGCCGTAACAAGAAAACAAAATCACATAGTCACAACTACACAAGCAAGAAACAAAACCAGCAAAACCTACGCAAACAAACAAAACCTAAATGTAGAAAACAATATGAGTATGTACAGAAGGGTGAAAGAAGTAAAGAATTAAAGTAGCTACGGGAATGGAGAATATGAACAAAGGGAGATGAGTCGGTTCAGATCCTGGCATGAAAAATACGTGGGCTACAGTTAAGATGAAGGAGTCCATATTTCAGCAGCATACTTTCTGTCAGCATATGCAGACATAAGTATATATCTGTACTGTTTTCAAAATGTTGGTGAGGAACATTCGTATATAGAGAGATCAATATTGTCCCAGATCTTAGGGCCTAGATGCTTCAAAGTCCTTTTCCCATATTTGCAGGGCTACTATCGCCCTAGAATCAAAAGTAAGGACGGCTGAGCAAAATTTGATTTTATTACATCAAAAGAAAACAATTCTTTCCGTATGCACGACTAATGTCAGATCATATGTTTGCCTATTATGTCCAGGAACCATGTGTTTCAGCAATGTCTTATTCTCGACTTCCTTCTTACAATCATCGCGGAAAATGTTTTATTCGCTTGCTTATTTCTTGAATCAGTTAAACGCTAAACCTTCGCTACAAAACCAGCTTTCCTAAGAATCCTAACATGAGTAGACAGCTTACGTGCTAACAATGCCTGATAATGCGTTACGTCCCTGTGCTGCAAGATTATACTACTTTTTGATGTCACAAAACCTTGATTACAAAATGTTTACGATGAGATAGTAATCGTCTGCATGTCTCTTAGGTATTGCTCGTATTTAAAATTGTTATGCTACAGAAAATATGAAAAAACAAGGACGCAAGTCACAAATAAGGACATTTCTTAGAAATAAGGACAGTAATATTTTATAAGTCGTAGCACTGCAAAATAAGGACAAATCCTAGAAATAAGGACGGTATGGTAGCCCTGCATATTTGGTATGGGTCATTTAGGCTAAAACGCTGGCACGTTCTAGGGTTTTCTTCGACCAAATCCCGATGTTGTCGAGCTTGCTTCAAACCCAAGCGTTAATACCTGCGTGACTGATGTTGACCGAAACATAAGGGCTGCTTCAATGTCAGCAGCTGTTTTTGTGCTGAGTATAACTTCTGAGGGTGTCCAGATTGGACTAGGTACAGTTGCAGGTACAGTTCGATTCTAAAATCGATCTTTTTCGGCAAATTGGTTTCTACGATGTTAAGCGAACTACATCATTTGACCTATTAATAAGGCATTCAAGGGCTTTGCTCTTACCGTTTTGGCCCACTGTTCTAAGTGAAAACGGTTTGTGAAGTCTTACCTTCTGCCTGACGTGATGTTAGTGGATAAGTCTTGCAGAGGAGATTGAGTAATCTCTCCGGCACTCTGTTGATTAAACATACCCTGCATTCCGGCAAAGAAATGCTCAAGTCATTGAAAAGTTAGAAAAACCCTGACTGAGCGCATAACAACTGGAGAACTGTTTAGTAACAGGCGACTCCGAGAATAGTAACATTTCCCCCATCTAACCAGTAGCAGGATTCACATGAATAGAACTGAGGAAATCTCCATAGACGTAATATCGAAACCCCCCTTCTACATTAGGTTCTTCTGAACAACGAAAACTCACACCGCGCTGTCCAGATGATAGGAAGTATTCAGCGTTATACGTTGTCGTTGTGACACTAGCTGTCTTTCAAAATTGTAAGAACGCCGTTTAAAAAGTAATTCCACCTTTGTATGCTATACGTGATTACCTTCACCTTTCTGACTGGTTGTGGTCAATAGACTATGCTATGTAACACGTATAATATATCACTGAAGGTCAACATCATCCAACGGAGTTTGTCTCCCTCAGTGATATGACGCTTTCTTGCCTAGACAAGCAACTCAGCGCAAAGTTGTAAAAATTTACAAATTATTAACCTGGTGCTACAACTTTATCCTTGGGTATCATTGTGAGATATCCTAAATGAGAAGGTTCGAGCTTTTTGACCATCAGACACAAGCAAACTCTAAATTGAACTAGTTAGGTCAAAAACCATTGTAGCAGCATGATCTCGAAGTGTACGCTCCCTAATGTCCCATGGGTTGTATGGTTACACTCGTTGCTTCGGTAATACATACTGTAACTTTTTTATGGTTGATTTTGGCGAACATGGTCTTTGCATAAGATTTCAGGACGGAAAATGCGTACTGTTACGTGAAATTGATTTCCTATAAAAACATTTTCTGATTGATCAGATTCTGTTGCCCGTGCGGAGACTAGTTACTCGTATATTTTCCAGCTATCACCTGTTGTTCTAGTAATGTATTTGTAAAACAAGCTGTTTCTTAAGCATTCACTCATTTTTTTATCTGCAATTTTACGACAACATACCGCAGTCACTCTTCTCAGCGTAAAGTTTGTTATGTCGATGCACGTTTCAGATTCGCGTTACGCAAGGAAAAGAGCCTCCACACATGTTGCTCATGTTTGGTGGCAAGCCTGTGATCGTTCATAAGGGAGGCACATCTCGCACCGGAGGGCAGTCGAAAGCTGCCGATACAAGGTGAAGGACAGTGTGTCATTCTTTCAGTTAAAATGCTTTTCAGCTTTCAACGGTTTCTACTTTAGTTTCACGCTGCAAAAAATGGGGAAAGGGCGAAACAATTTCATAAGAACTTGACAAACGCATCTCTTCCAAAACACAATAAAAAGTGTTGAGTAAGAGCTTTGGTTACGCGTGAAATCTATGCCCTTGCTTTCCTTTCTCAGTAAGATTCTCATCGTAAACAGAACATCAACATGGGGAAAGATGACAAATTTAAATATAGAGACAGTCAAGAGAGAAAGAAAAAACGTGTGAATGAATGCGTCCACGCAGTCACGTGTGAACAACGCGCTACTTTTCCTTTGCCATGAGATGATGGTTGTGCAAACCCAGTGAGGAACGTTTTTACAAGTCAATCTTCACGAGTGGACAAGCTTTTATCTAAAGCACGTGATATGGACGTTATGTTGATTTTCAACAAACATTTCAAAGTCGTTCCTCCATAATTTTTCTGTTTCATTTATATTCGTGGTTTGCACTCCATCCGGAGTCTCACGAGTGATCTACGGCGCCCATCTCCGCTTGCTTGCGCCGTGGGCCACGCGGCTGCTTTCGCAGTTGCGCTGCACTGGCGGCGAGTCAAATGGCAGCACCGCGTGTGAACCGTTGCCTTGCACCTACTCGTTAACTTTTTTCAAGTCTGCGGTGTGAACCGACAGGGAATTGTGCCCAGCCTACCAGCTTAGTGGCGCGTGCTCAACCAGCTGCACCACTCAGCTGGCATCTATAATTTTAAAGTGAAAAGCAAATGGCTTGGTACATAAAATTTTATTGCTATCTAAGACACTTAGGTCACTACTGTGTTGTCGTAGGACTGTAGAATCGTGAAAGCCGTATTCTTGAGGTGTTTTACAATGTTTGGTCTCTTCCCAGGTTTATTTTACCTGGAATGGCTTTAGTGAAAGCGTTAAAAATGCTTTTGCGATTATATCTACACTTACACATACTTTTTGAATTTTTAGATTATTTCATGTCAAAGGTGGTGTAATGGGGCGTTGCCGAGCTGTAGAAGTGGATGCTAAATCGATAAAATTGAACTCCAACGATGCGTTTGTACTGATCACTCCGAACGGAAACTACGCTTGGTTTGGCAAAGGTGATGCGTTTGACTTGACCTTCATTGCAATCTATTTATTGTTGGCACATTGGGCGTAACAACTACTGTATTGTCAAAACCAGGTAGGGGTATGGATAAATTGAATGCGGCAGTAGTTCTACTCTTGAAAACAGAGATCAATTGCGAACATAGCAAAACGTTAAAGAAAACAAGACAAATTGCTACAAACATAGTATAAAATCGAACGTTATCACAAGCCTCTGCTAGATGCCTGTAAATTGTGAGTTAGTCCGCGTTGGTTACTTTCACCTTGAGTTTCACACGAGGTATGCGTTGAGGGAGGTTGATAGCAGTGCAGAACAAATGTAGATCTTGCAATCCAATGGGGGTTTGAAAAATCTGTCAGTTTATCGCTTTCGCCCGTCACAAGGGTGAACCATTTTGTTTAGTCTATTTGCTTGATTGAGTTGCCAAGTGTTGGTAAAATAGCAAGCAAATTGCTGATGGAATATGGGTCTATCACGAATGCGAGCTTAGAGCCAGGGAATGCCTTTAGGGTTTTTCTTGGTGATGAAAAGACTACAGGGGGATCCGTGTGACTGCAAAAATGCGATCCCGCAGCTGGATAGGATGAGCTTCGTTGATATAAAAATGTAATTGCAATTATCTTGGTGAGGTTAATCATGTGAAGAATTTTAGAAAACATGCAGCTAAGGTTTTAACGGTAAAGTTAAAATATTTACTTTTAAGGTGACTACCATGCAGCTTTAAGTGCCGGCCGTTTATTTTTCGCAGCACTTACATTTTAGACATCGTGGTATATTATTTACTTTATTCGCTCTCTTGTCTGACAAAAAGCGGACATTGCTAGTCGCAAACCGCTGTAAAAACAGAGACTGTTGTCTGGTAACACCGCTCAGGAAACGATGAGTGCACGTAGCGCGTGTGACGTAGTGGGCCTGGTGGGACCCGAAAAAACGTTTCTCTGATATACGTGACCTCAGTAAGGTCCGGTCAAGCTATTTTTGACTTTCCTGGAATAACGTTTGCTCGTTTTCACAAAAAAACGTATGTGCACAGTGAAACATCAATTTACACTAATTTTGTATACAGTACAATACCCCAATACGACTGTTGATTCGTGGGGTAATTTAATTTGACCCAAGAAAGCGTTGTGCGCGTGTCCGATCTGTTTTGTCTTTGCGTCAATTCAGGATTTAGGTTTCTACTGTAAAAACTGACATTCCGATGTCGTATCTCCACAAACAAAATTCTGCGTAGAGGGTCAATAGCCACCCTTTGTACCTGATGAAGTATACATCAGGCAACCCAGGTCACAATAGACCCAAAACCTCTGGGGGAATCGTGCACCGTTCGATTTGTCTTCGCAAGTTCGGTATAAAAGAACAGATTTCTAACATTTTTCTAAGTACACGTAATTAAAAAAAACTTGGGCTTTGCGATACCTAGCGTTATATGACCAGGGTTTTAACATGTTTTGAAGCAAAGCAAAAAACTGTGGTGTTTTTATGGACCAAAACAACAAATCTTTCAGGGATGTCATTTTTTATTTCTAAATGCTATATCCCACGCATTTAAGATAGCTATAGTTTCGCTGTTAACTTCTAGCATGACAGCAAACAAATATTGAATAAAACAATACATGTCAGTTCACGATTGTCATCCTCCACTCATCACGTGTCAGGTGCGTCAGAAGCCGAACAGGCGTCGTGTGGAAGTGTTGCTGCCGCACTTGGAGCTAAGTCTCCTACCAACGTGGCTGAAGGAAGCGAATCTGGTGGATTTTGGAGCGCCCTGGGTGGTAAGGCGAAATATGCCACGGAGCCAAGACTAGAGGTAAGGCAATGTGGTTGATGCCCGCGTATTCTGTGAACTATGCAGTTACAGTAGTTTTTGCCTCAAAAAAACTGCTAAATGGTTAAGCAAAATGAGCTTGGTACGTGCGGGAGTATGTTTTGTAAACAGGTAAAGTAATCAAAACATTGTAAGTGCGTACACAGGTTTCCTTTTCCCAATGTATAAAAGATTGTCTAAAATACAGTTTCACATGATGAGCGTTTTGATAAACCATTAAAGCTTCACATGTTGAAAACTATGCAAAATTCCTTCGGAAAAAATAATGTTTTTGTCAAAAAAAACAACACACGTTTCATGGAAAGAATTTGCACTGCCCACTTCAGTTTTGCATCTAAGGAAAAATCGGCACCACTGTGCAGGCGCACAGTTTTTGCAGAAACACACTGTTTGGTCTCAAAAGTGCAACATCAAAGGTTGCGTAACTTCTCTATAAAAGAGACTTGGTCCAACAGGTTGATAGACGAATGGTGCATGTCGGTCAAGTGCGGAGAAAATTAAAATATTCAAAACTGACTTTAAGCAAATCTTGCACTGTTTTAACTTTATGCCATACATCAGTGGCTCCCAAACGTTTCTTGCTTGCGGACCTGCGATCGGGTTCATTTCCTTCTCACCGACCCGCAACCGTCAATTTGTTCAGTTGCAGAAAAGGCAAAATTTTGGTGACCTGACCGGATGGGGAAATTCTGATTTCAAATTGCAATCAGTAAACTGAGATCGTTATTGTGAACTTCCTAGTTCGCCCTACACCAAAATGTTTTCGGTCAGTGTTATCAGAAGCTATAACTCGTGGACCCTTTGCTTCATCTTCGCTGACCCCAGATTGGGAAACAGTGATAAAAATAGTTCCTGAAAAATCGCAGTTGCTAACGTTCGTAGCCAAGTGACGTAAATTCAACGCAGTTGTTAAGTAAGTGAACCTGTGGAATGATTGTCACAGTTAAGGCTTAATCTGGAACAGAACAAAAAGCCTAACCTAACTTTTTTCGCACAGAGTGAAACAAGACCACCGCGACTGTTCGAATGTTCGGATGCAAGTGGCAACTTTAAGATAGAAGAGGTGGTTGGTGATTGGACACAGTCCGACTTGAACCCTGACAACGTCATGTTGCTCGACGCCTGGACAGCTCTGTATGTCTGGATAGGTGAGCATTGCGTTGCAGTTACCAGATGGTGGTAAAACTTGTACTTATCCGTGGCGCTCGTAATTCTATAAACCGTACCTAGAACAGGTTCCTTTTCTTAGATAGGAAAGACGGCTTAGCTCTTAGCATGTTTATAAAAAACCTGTTTGATTATGGTCTTGTCGTCAACAAAAAACCGCTGCCCCGTAAACAAGCATGAAGTGGTTTAAATGCCAGTAAACTTGTCTCTAGTCCAGTGGTTCTTAAACTTTACAAACACGCCAAGCCTTTACTTAGTTTTCCAAGCTTTCGTCGAACCGCATTTTTGTCCAATAAAACAAAAAGTAAAAATGGGTTACTGAAATCAGATGACCTTCGTCGAACCCCTGAAACGGCTCCGTCGAACCCTAGGGTTTCGATCGAACCCAGTTTAAGAACCACTGCTCTAGTCCATAGCCACTTCGTTTCAGTTAACCTCTAATCTAAACTAAAATTTTCAAACGCTGCTCTTTCTATAGCGTAGATGATTTTCTTGTTTCAACTGGAAAAACATCCGCGTTGAAATGCCCGAACTATCGTGGTGTGCAATTGGTCGCACTTATTCTATATAGTATTAGGGGCAACCGAAGTGGTGACTTACTTGTCCAGACAAATCGCAGTCTATAGCTCGTGATATTTTCAAATTGCTTGTTTCATGTGTTTCATTTGGAAATATTTTCAAAATGTTGGTATCGACGTCACACTGTACCAAAATGGCAAAAAACAACTTGGGCACCAGGAAACATCGGCTTAACTTGTCTGCAGAGGAGTAACCAAAGAAGAGTAAAGTTTGAGACGAAGTTAAAAACTCAGTCCGAAGCCAGTACTCAATGCGGAGAAATATTTTGAAGCCTAGTCTAAGACCAAGAAAAGTGGCCCTAAAGACCCGTGGCAGTTTTGTAAACTTCAGCCTCTGCGTTGAAGACCTATCGCATAACACTTCCGTTCTCAAACTGTAGACCTTACTAGATACCCCAATAGTGTAGATCTTTCTCCAAGACTTGACGCTTGGCTTGCTTTCCCATATAACCTACAGGTTTTCAATCCTCTGTTTTTATCAAAAATACCACCATCTCCTCATGCCAATTTGCTTCAAACTTTCGTGCGCATTACAGGTAACGACTCGAGCAAACAAGAAAAACAGATGGCTCCCCAGAAAGCTCAAGAATACTTGAATCTCGATGCAAGCGAAAGAGACAGCACCACACCTATTGTCAAAATTCTGCAGGGAAAAGAACCAATATCTTTTATCGGCTTCTTCCAGGTATTTTAAAGTTTAGTTATGTTTTGGGAATCGTGCGCTGTTTACGCAGTTTTTTTGGTGTTCACTTGCTGAAAATAAAAATTCGTTCAAATCTAAAGTCCACCGCGACAAAAGAATATAGTTCGTGTCCCGGTCAGTTTCCTGCTTATCAAAAAATTAGATTAGCCAAAGGCAAGAGAAAAAAATCAAGACAGGCATGCTTGTGAGTGTTGTGAAATGTAAAGCGCAGGATATGTTGGGGACAATAAAAAAGGCCCGTAAAATTTTTACTTCTTGCTGTATACCCTATTTTAAGGAAAAAAACTGCATATTTCGTAATATATCAGATGACTTGGCAAAAATATTTGTCATAGCCGGCGTCGGATCTTGTTTTTAATGCGGGAAGCCCTATAACGTTCGCATTGCCGTTATCTGAAAGTTCGGCAGAATAATTTGCGAACTTCCCCGTTTGCGAACAAAATAATGTTCACCCTTATTATGGTAATGCTGGAGGTGGAAGGAAATATCGGGGTAGGCAACTCGCCGTGGCATCATTTGGTTGTTGCTTTCATAGTTAAAGCCACACCCACAAAAGTTGAGCCTTTTTGTTGCTTACGTGCTGGTCAGTATCAGTAGGTCTACTTTTAGGTGTCGGGAAGTTGCTCTGTAAACGACAAAGATAGAGAAAGCAAATAACAGGAGGCAATAGAATTAAACTGACGCATACTTCAGGAATAATGCAAAAGAAAGGGCTTAGCAGCAATGGCTCAAGCACTCAGTGACTGTGGGTCTTGCTCAAAATTCACAAATTTTGTGGCAGATTTACAGAATGTGTCAATTTGAAATAGTCAGCTACATCATTTAAACCAGGAAAAGTTATGTGTGCGCTTCTTTCCCAGGCTGCCTTTAAACTTGCACTTAAGCTCTAAAATTGGGAACGATGCATTTCCCCTTTAACATGGTTCCAAGGATTTTGCAAAGACAACAGGTCAGACACGCGCACAACGCTTTCTCGGGTCAAATGAAAATTACCCCACGAAAAAACAGTCATGGTGGGGTGTTGTACTCATGTACTGTATACGAAATTAGTGTAAATTGATGTTTCACTAGTAGAAACTTTTGCGTGAATATATGTTTTTGTGCAACATGCGAGAATTCAGTATTAATCTATTGAGCTTCGACATTACGTTCGATTGCAAAATTAAGATCAATTTCGAATATGTTGAACTGCATGCTTCTCTATCCGTTGTGGTACAAAAATAGACTTAGGTGAAAATGACTGATGAAAATCTGCCGGAAGGAAAAATGTTACCCAAACAGAAAGTTGAAAAATACCTAATACACCACATTGTACCCGATAGTTACCTCTAACGTTTCAAAATATCAATAGCTACACTTTCAAATTGAACTGATTAACAAATCCGTAGGCGAGTTATGCAATGGTCTGTCGAACAATTAAAATATACTTTTGTTTTTTGGATAGGATGATAGCAAAAATGTCAAATTTCGATGTTTTTCCGAGATTACCAAAAAGATAAGATTGAGTCACGATTACTGTTTTTGCAAGATTTCACACTTTTACGGTAAGATTACTTGGACTCAAAATTAACCATCATCAATTCATGTTGTAATGTTTCGGGAATATAGATACTCTTCGAAAGTTTCCGTTCCTTTACACAGATTGTTAGCTAGTAGTGAACAATCTTGTGTACGATGCCCGAGATTCTCCGAACTTCCAAAATGATGGCGACCGGGAACTTGCAGTAAAACTTGGTTTTGCGTGTTTTCGAAGAAGCAGATAGAATTGGTCATCATAGCGTAATTTTTAAAAACACGCATCTGACGTTTTTTTAGTAAGCTTTGCTGTGAAAACCCTTTAAAGCGCCTAAGCCCCGCCAAGTTCACTGCTTACCTGCACTGTTTCGCGGATCGAAAGCAGTAATAGTATGTCGCGGTTTCAAAAGTTTAGTTTAAAAAGCTAACCCATTTAGCACCCTCAGCAACTGCATAATGTAGGTTGGCACTTTCTTTGAGCATTGCAGAAAGAAACTAGTGGAATGCCAGCAACATAAATGCCAGTGAAAAACTAAGTGTCGCTATTTTACCCACAACAAAATTTGATTCGCTGTAACCGTGGTTGGTTTGCTTTGAAATAGAAAAACTGTGCCCCATACAACAGTTAGTTGCCTGAATTTCCTGAAGCTATATTGAGCTTAGAACTTTATTATATACTATAACTGGAACGTTATAGCAATGTCTCCTAGCTGATCATGGTCATCTCTTGAATGAACTGCTACGCCTGAATAACGCTTGTGAATGGAGGTAGTTGTTTTTCAGTAATCGTTTCTGAATAACACTGCATAGGCCCTTCTCAAAGAACTTTTCGGATGCGCAGAAAAGGAAAAATACTTTGTTTTTCTGCTGTATGCACTCAATCAGCCGCTACAGGGTTAAAGTTGAGAACGAAAAATACTACCGGCTACAGGCACATTAAAACAAAAACGTAATGGTAACCTACCAAACAAGCATATCATCTCGTGATCTCATGACTTGTTCGTACGTAAAATATATCTGTTTGTAAAATATATTATGTATTAAGCCTGTATGTTTTTGTTTTCGATTCTATATGCACATTCCCCTTCAACACAGAATTCTGTCCTTGGTTGACAAATGAAATTTTATAAAACGCGCTGCCTGAATAAAACTTATAGAAACTACGCTTTGCTCCACCACAGGTGCGTAATGCTGCGGTTGCAATGCCCTTAACATTTCTCTTTCTGTGTTACAACGTACACCAACAGTGCTGTTTAACGACCCAACTTCATTAGTGTTGGCTTTCGCTTGTATCTTGCAGCGATAGTGTTGAAAACGATTCAAACCATTTGTAAATTACGGAAAAAATTACGCAGACAAATTTCCAAAGCTTTTTAGTGCCTGTGTTCTATTTCAGTAGAGACGTTATTACGTGTTTTACACGTGCATGACTTCCACAACGCAAGAAGCTGAAAATTCTCGACTGCACATTTTTACCAACCTTGAATTTTCTTTTTTCAGGGGTGGGATCACGACCTGTGGAAATGAACACCAAGTTTCCGAAGGACACCTCCACCTTCAGCATGAGCATCTACCTATACCCTGTTTTGGTTTCATTATGTTTTTGACAACTTTGTTGTTCGCTTTTTCGCTCTTACTTCGTGATTTGCGCATTGTCGTGGAGGTTTACCGCCTATTATCACTGCTGAGGGGCACATACTTAAAAACCTAAAACGTGTGTTATAGCATTTTGTAAATGGTAAATGTAGGTAAGAGAGGTTTGCAAGTTTAGATCGAAACTATTTAGCAGTTCACAATAAATTTTCCTACGCTGCTGTTGGTTTCATAAAGCTGCAGGTCAGCTGAAATGTGCTGTGACCACTCGTGAGTTTAAGGCTACTGTGTCGTTTCAAGTGGATTAATTGCAATTTATTACTGGACACTTTACATTCTGAATTGTACTCATTGTTACGCGCTGTCAATGTCATATATATTACATAACCGTTCGTAGTACTTTCAAATACATTACTGGTTCTTCGTCTAGTTACTCTCACGCTTTCCTGTAAACATCAAAGTGAGATAGCGATAGTAAAGGTAAAGTGTTTGTTTAAAGTTTAAACAAACGTCACTGTTTCTATCATAGTGTGGACCAGTCAGATTTCTTGCGGACAGAAAACAGAAAAAAGTGATCAAGAAGATAAAAAGCATATGCATGCTTTCAACTTCGTCTGCTGACCGCAGCCCAGGTACACTGCAGCCTACATTAAAAATCCCATTTTCCTTTTCACTCAGGTCAAGATGTTGCCATCATCAATAAAAGACATAGTTACTGATTTTTTGATTGCGACTTTGATGAGATGTTAAATTATAGCTGTTTAAGAAATGTCTCAAAGACATTCTGGTGTCTTCAGTAGACAAACTCACTTTTAACTGGGTGATTACTGGGTCGTTTTTTATTTTAGTTATAATTTATGTAGGATACAGCTAAGCGTTTTGTCTGCTCAGACAGAAGTGAAGGATGCTAGGAGGTAATTAAAGCCCTACACTTTCACGCGTCAGTACTCGAAGATCATTTACGGACCACATGCTATTTTTTACCTTAAATCTCACATTCACGTTGTACATCAACACTTATTTCAGTGGAAAGCAAATCTGAACGGATTTTTGAATATCAGATGGACATTCGATTCAGCTCCACAGATGAGAAATCTAATCCGGTTCTGCAATCAAACATTACGTGCAAGCCCACGGTTATGGCGCTGTCTGCCATTTCAGGGCTGTTTCATTTGGTTGCTCTCTACAATAGGGGCGCAAGTTCAACGTTTCTGTTTTCAGTGCTGACAACCGAGCTTGTTGGTGAATTTTTGATTGATTTTAATGTCACTTTGAAGAGTATTAGACTTAGTACAAAAAGAGTAAAATCCAATTCTGGTTTTCATTGGAATACTGGCTCCAATCAATGCAAGACCAGTTGCAGAAAAATCGGTAGATTCTAACCTGAATTCATGGTTGGGAATGCTGAAAATATGTCGTGAGTCACAACAGATTTATTCGTATCCTTCTTCATTCTTGTTCGTAAATACACTGTTTGCACAAGAATATTTGAAAAAGACCTGGTGTGGAGTAGATTTGACAAATTTCATTCGGTGACAGGAGGAAACTGACTAGCACTCAATATAAATGTGTAAATTTGGCTGTGAATCGCCCCAAGCTTTCATTCCAATCGGCTTATGACAGAGATCTTCAGCTTTCGACACTAGACCTGAACCTTCGAGACCGAGACTCGCAAAAATGGGTCTCGATACCGAGACCATTCTCGCGACTCCATGACTGGGCTCAGACTCGTGGTCCATATCGTAGGCGTAGGGCATACCCAAACGCAATCATACATAACACTAATGAGCGGGTAAAAACGTTTGGTGAACATTCACGTCAATGCGCAAATGCATGCAAATCTTTTCTAATGAATGCACCAGGTACCTTCTCAAAATAGGTAACTTGATGCTGATAAGCACCTACATTTTTTGCGAATGTAGTGAAAGTTCAATTGTTATAGGCAGTCGCTTTAACACCAGACGGTACTTGCTCCACAACTAGCAGGCAGACATCGGCATACAGCAGAGATGATCTAACTGTCATATTTCACAATCCAGACCCAGTCTGGAATTTTCAAAACTCAGTCCAAGTCCAAACATAGTCCAATAACTTTAACAAATTGTTTAAAATTTAAGTCAGGGATCTCAAACACGCGACCCGCGGGCTACGTTTTAGAGAATTTTCAAATAAACATTTAAGCCATTTGGTTTATTCCCAGGTTTAAAAGTGCTCTATGGCCTTTCCCGTGGTGTCCGACGATCAGTTCGGTGACGATTGCAGTCTGCGATGTACATTTGGATCGAATATGCTCGTCCGTCTTGTAAAGGTAAGCGCCAAGCAGGGACGCCGGAGAGCAGGAAAATGACGGAGGCATTGGCCCTCTGCCCTTTCAAAAGGGGGGCATGGGGGCGGAGGTGTCTTTTTCAGAACAGTATCATAGGTAATTTAATGGTTTATCAAGATCGATTTGAAACTAATTTATTGCAGCTCGAAAATTCCGAATGGTTTTATATAATTTCTGCTTTTATTTTTGAGGTCAATATTGTTGCTCAACAGAAGCAAGCATATTGGTAACGATAATCTTCAATTGCCCACAACTTTTTTACTCCCCCAACTGCCATACCGCTGTTTCGGCGTCCCTGGCGCCAGGAAGCACGCTCCAATGTCAATTGTACCCAGTTTTCCGTATTTATGTTGAGTGCCTTTAAATCCCTTTTTAATATATCCTTGTAGCGGAGTTTGGGGAGAACGGCAGGTCGGGGAGCAGAGGGTAGTTGGAAACAGGAAATGCCCTTCCAAAGCTGACCATCTTCCATTCTACACACATGGTAACTCCAAAGAAGTCTATATATTTTAAGAGAAAAGAGAGAATATATCGGGAGCACCAGTTCTCTCCAAAATGGTAGTATTTGGTATAGGTCACGCCAAGAGTGGCTGAGGATGGATCGGAGGCATCGGAAATGGAACGCATCGAGCCTTTGTTCCTGGTGTCGGTATATTTTCCAGGTTTCACAGA
>JGI24021J15306_10003885_pt1 | contig 17109 bp, 11 predicted proteins | sample Ectturendosymbi1_FD_15306 | JGI IMG/M metagenome (IMG submission 15306) | reverse complement strand
AGGCCACAGCAGGCAGGGCAGTCGATGCAGCTGATAAGGTTTTTCGAGGAAAAACCACATCGCGCATCCATCGCCGGCGCGACCAGCAGGCTTGGAGCGGCAAGAGACAGATAAATAACACGTTACTACCACGTAATAACCAGTGCGACTGCGTGGGACGGGCAAGTGTTAACACCTGCACAATGCCCTGCCACACACCTCGAACACTGGGTTAGGGGCAGGGTGGTGCTTTGCCAACAGGAGATGAGTTTCCGGGCAAGCGCCGCACACTGCGACACGGAAGAGGATTTGAATAAACATGCAGAGAACTGGCAGAAGAGTAGTGGTCCTGCGTTTGCAAACATGAAGATATACTGTTAGGCCTACACGAACAAGGCGCTTCAGCTTATAAGCCTCTTCTCGACAAACATATCACATTGACCAGGGTAATACAAGCTATCAGGTAAATGGCAACATTCTCCCACAGGGCACTGGGTAAGTGGATTCAAGAAGGAAGACAGAGCTGAACCAAATATGAAGTTGAAATGATCCAGGTACTTGAACGCGAATTTGGACCTGGTTGACTTGGTGCGATTGGGCTACAGGAACATTTTTCGACAACTCTGAATGATTAGTGCTGAAGAAAACCAGGCTGCAAAGCTGGTTCGCAGTCAGCAGGTGAATTACAGCAACGGCTTGGGTTGAAGCGACATCTCAAACTCGACTACTTTTGACTCGCCAGTAATGACTCGGTTTGGTCAACTACTTGTAGCATCGAGTGCACAGGCGTAAGACTTTGAATCGGTCACAACCTGAAGAGGTGTGAACCAGTCGTTGGTTGCGACTGGACTGTCCTTGTTTACGCAAAACACGACTACCAGCTTGTGCTTCATTTAAGGAGAAATACTCGGGAAATTTATCACTAAATGGTCACTGGCAACACTTAGTGAAAGACGTGTTCCACGCAAAATTGTTTTCTTAGCTCTTATCTCGGACTTTTTTTCATTCTAATGAAAGAATCCTAACAAAAAAATCCGCGATTGCTTACCAGTTACGGGTCCAGGAAACAGGACAGTCGCTGCTCCCAACCAACCTACAGCGCTCCTCTAAACCAGTGATTCTCAGCGTTGTCCATGTGGTATTTCTAGTGGTCCACAGAGAGTTCCCTAAATCCTTCATAAAAAATTCACTGACCTACGTGCAATACAGTTTCGACTAGTTGTTCATGAAGTGTCGGCATAGCAAAGTGGTCCATCAGATATTGTCTTTAAAAGATGGTCCATGGACCAAAGACAGTTGAGAACCCACTGCTCTAAACGGCAAGATATTGAATAGTCTCGTGGCGGTTGTTATTTTGTAGTTGATTAGTATTCTATAAAGAAGAGGGCATGCGCTGCTTTGAGAGCGGAAGAAGAACGACAGATTTACAACCGCGAAGATTCAACGAAGTTGACCGCAAGTGAATAGCAAGTCGTCTTTCGCGAGTTCACACCAACCTCGTTGTTCAACTCCTAAAGATTCCAACACATCAAGTCGAAAGCTGCTATGCCCAACGGGTGGACATTTTAATGTAGTTGAAAATTCGCGTTAGATGTTTAAGCAAAGCATGAATAATTAATCTACCTCCTGCAACAGGCGTCGAGCATGAACGTTTCCGCATTTCGATCTTAGTGCGCACTGCCACGCCGCGCGACTGCCGCCCAATTAAGTTTAAAAATAGCGGTTAACAGGCACAAGCAATAGGCTCAACACTGAACCGACCGACAACGCCGTCTCGCATCTGATCAAAGGCGACGATTGCACTAATTTGCCTTTTCTGGCAGTGCTGGTAGAGTTCGGAGGGCACAAGCTCTAGCTTTAGGGAAGTTGGAAGACTTATGATGGTGTCCGGCACAGGCCGAACACACAAATGAGAAGAAACTGAGCTGCGGCAATGATTCACAACCCACATTGTCAAAAAGTTTTTGTATCGAATTGGTAAGTAAGACGCAATTCATCGTACGCGTGGACATTAACCCTATGCTGTCGCTAGCGTCTATGTACTGATGCTGCACCCAGGCTTCCGACCCCGCTCCCACCAGGCGACAAAGCGTGAAGAGTTTCTCCATCTGTTGACCGCTGGCTGTAACATGATGAGGTAAAAACACACATGCAAACTGCATCCGGGCATAAGTTTCGTTGCATTGCGTTCGCCATCGGGCAGATCTTGATTTGGGAGAAGCTGTGGCTTGGGTCACAGTTTAGCGACTAAGCGTAAGGGTTGCTATCAAACGATCCATGTCGTCTGACCAGATAACATGAAAAAAACAAGCTTGTCGTGAGGGACATGCAACGAGACACTGAAGAGATTTTACAAGTTCGAGTCCAACTGCGGGCAGCTCCAGCAACGGTTGTCACTTCAGTTACTGCTTGCTTATAAAAGTTTAAAGGTACTTGGTGGTGCGAAACAAACAGAGTATGCATAGCACAGTCGATTCTCTTACAAGCGTAGTTTGCTCGTATTACATTACATAGTTACTCTCTTCCAGTAAAACGTTTACAAACACGGAATGTGAAGCTTGCGCATCCTCGTCGCAGCTTCCCGAGAAGGTTCGCCTGTCGCATAGGCACCGACTGTAAGAAGCGCCGACCTTACCTTTACATGTTCCGGTGCCTTTGTTTATCTCAGAGCATTACATAAAGCATTGCTCCGATTACAATGGTGTAGCGCAGGCGACAAGCGTCGCAGTTCGCACAAAAAGAAGCCAGAATACGGGATGTACCTTCAGCGCGTCGAAGCATGCGATCACTTTGCCGTCAGCGGCGATTTGTATGTTCTTGCCCGGATGAGCATATCGACAATCTTCGGCGGAACGCTTGCACGCACCTCTCTGAAATTCCCGGCACACCTGCAAGCAACGCCGCAGCTGATAAGCGTGCGAGCCCGAAGAAACAGCTTAAAGCATATATGTATGAGCAGCGGCGACAACTTGGCCAGACCGGTCCTCAACGCTGCACAGCATCATTTTGGATCTGCACATCTTAAACTGCTGTCGCTGCAGTGTTTGACTGAAATGCTCCAACCGACTGGCGAGCACACGGCTCTGACAACGTGCGACACCGTATTAATCGCTATTACAGGTGTCCCTGTAAGTGGTAAGCTGATCCCTGTGGGACTAAAACACATTTTTGGGTAATTGCAAAGCAATTAATTGGTGATTGCAGACTATAAGGCCTTCGGTAAATATCCAGTGAATTTGTTTGCAGGTGAAAATATCCTCAGAAATAAAGTAGAGATCAAGTGTTGCTGTTGAAAGAAGTCCTGATAAAAACTGCAGTGTAGCTTGGTTTCTTTACAAACAACTTCTTGCAAAAAGCTCCAATAACTAACTCCACCTTACGCACAGTGGTTCATATAAAACAGCCACTCGGGGCAGAAACAAGTTTAACCGGATTTGCGATTCAATCAAGTTAATCAGCTGAACCCAGTGGATGACACACTTGATTGGAATGTTTTCGTCGTGCTTCATTAGAAATCACCTACATGCGTAGTGAATAAAGACGGCATGTTATCTTAGTTGCTTGGGAAAGATGACAAACTAGTTGCAACGCAACGTCTAACCTTACATCTGACTTCTTTCAACATAATTTTTTTAACTATTTCCAGGTTTACGCACTAATCGTTTATATTAAGCAGTACAAAACTCATTACCTCAACTTTTAACCATTCCGGGTCGCGGATTTGGGGCAAATGTTGCGTATTGGGAAGTTGCCCGACCGCCAACTGGGCGCTGGTAAGCGACGTCACATTGCCCGGAACTGACGTCACTGACGCGACTCCGGGAGCTGCAAAGAAAATCAGCAGGATAGCGGTCGACTCTTCCAGCAGAACAAAATCTCGATTACTAACAACAGGAAATACTTTTAATAAAGTGATTTATTTCAAAAACATCTTTCTGGTTTAATTAAAGGTAAACCGCCAGATGAAACTACTAAGCGAAGAAATATACACAAACAAATCATTGGGAGCTCAACTTTTAACGTTGCTGGAAACGCAGAGAAAATAACAGCAGAGCTTGACGAAAACAAGCAGCAAAATTCTGACAATGAAACCAAAGCATATATTACTCATGCATTCGGTATACATACACTCCATCTATGAAGCGAAGCGTAGCGGCAACAGTGCGAGATTGAAATGCAGATCACAAGGCGTAGAGCAGCGCGTGGCGGGCAAGGAAGCCACGTGACTGCAAGCTTCGTCTTTGCTTAATTCGGATGACCCGGACGGACAAAAAGACGGGGCTAAAGAAGTTCAGGGGCAGCTTCTTAGGTAAAACAGGGATGCGGTTGTTTGTGTATGCTGGCGACAGGGAGTGGAAAATGAAAAGGGGTGTTCGGTCAATAAGTGCAAGAAATGGGGAAGAATGAAGTATTTATTTTATATAAGCAGGCGCTTGCCAAGCAGCCACGGCGACGAGGCTTACGTTCTTCGCCAAGTACGAGAAGCGACGGAGTCCAGTAAGCACGCGAGCTTGCAACAACTGCTTGAAACACCACTTCAGAGGTTGCTGGTAAGGTGCCCGCAGCTTCGGCCCTTACGTTCGAATCGTAAAGTTCGTGTTTCGAAAAGGTCGGTGGCGTGGTGTAAAAGGGACCAGGCAGCAAAAATCTTTCTTCCTCAAAAATGCGCGCACAGCAGCACAGTTCCAAGTGCGACTTTGTGCTGGGGCTTGAAAATACACAGCCTTCCTGCCGGATGCCCTCTCGGAGGGTATGCTTAAACCATGGAAACGTCTTGCAACTTTCAGTCAATCCGAGATGAAGCCCTCATAACCAATTCCGTAGTTGTCCAAAACGCGGCCGAAGAGCACGCTTCACTTTCACAACTGCTATATCAGTGTGCCAGTAACACAGTCGCCTAGCTCCACGCACCACACACCTACAAACAAGAAAGAGTGGAGGTTAAATCTCGTTCGCTAGGTATGTTCGAACAATCTGCGTGGGAAAAACAAATACGAAACACCGCCTGCTACACGAAAGAAGATCAACGGTCCATCCAAGCCACATGCAAATCGATGCTGTTTCCACGACAGAAAGCGCTCTCCGGGCCGTAGCCTTGGCAACACTGCACTAAATTAGCACACGAACACGCACTTTCTACAAGTGCCTCGGCACTTCACATTGAAGGGCTTGCACATGACGCAGCCTTCGCACAACGTTAAACGAGCAAGATCAAGAGGCAGGAAAATTTTAAAACAACAACTCGCTTAACCGTACGTTGTACAGGAATTCGACGTACTTCAGGTGGTGCACGAAGACCTAGCAATCGATAAACCAGATCACTCGAAATGTGATTTGAGAACCTGCAACGCGCTGTTCGAGTGCTCGCTCCAGATGCATGGACTATGACGTCACAAGCAACACGCAAATGAGGATCAGACAAGCTGCTAATGTCGCTTTTGTTCAGCAAATTGCGATCTACTAACACGCAGTTCCACTTGCCCANGGTAACCTNCGACAACTCACTACCCAGGCTTACTCTTCACATCCCCAATAGTTACTTGGGAACTTCGCCTACTNCTAAACTTACTTGGCATATGGAGAACGCAGCGGCAAAATGAAAGGAAAGCACATGAATTTCCAGCCAAGCAAAAACGTCCTCAGTAATGAACTAGCCACGTGCACACCTGCCATGCCAACTTGGCGAAATCGTGGGCTACCAACTTGACGAAGATCATTTATATTGCTCCTTCAACGTTTCACTTTTTTGTTAGTACAGGTAGGTTAATTGACATAGCTACAGGTAGGTTAATTGACATAGCTAGCCAGCGACTTTCTGCATCTGACGATAGCCAACACGTCGAAACAATGGGATGTGCGCAGAAAAGCAATGCAAGTCATAAACTGACCTCTAGCAACGCTATTGTGGCGATCGCTCGATCGGCGAAAGGCTATCTATCAACTAATTTCCACGCCGAACGCAATGCCGGTTGAAGGCACAGGCGAACCAACTGTCTGTAAGTCTGTTTGTGTCAACTCGACACTTGTATGCCTGCCGAAAAGTGCGTACGCTAGCCCACGGGCAAGATTAAGATCTGCGACTGATTTAAGCATGTAAGAATCGCAAAGCACTCACGAGCCTAACGGGGAAGCGTAAATTAAGATATAAGAATAAGCTCGTGCCGAACGCACATGATCGCGCTTCGTCTGAGGCCGCTCGTATCAATTAAAACGCCTTAGACGTTTTAAATACATGATATTCTGCCGATAAGTGTTGCGTCTTATAGCACTCAAACGCACGTTCGACAATCGCTTGGCTAATCATACTTCGGCGAGCAGACAAATGCTTGGCGCAGCGGAATTGCCGGCAGTTTATGATATGAGAGGCGGCAGCATTTCGCAAATCCCGACGCACAGTGAACGTAGAAGTATTTGGATGGGTGAGTTGATGTACACACACCTGAACTACGCGACTGCAGAATTCCAAACAAAACGTCAATAGCTCAAAGGTAACGAAAATATAACCTGTGAGACGTGCCAGAGAAAGCAGAGTATTTTACAAAAGCTGTCACCGGTAACGGTAACATTACTCCACCCAAAGCAAACATCTGTGAACTGAAAGGCAGAAAAATACGTTTGTTTTCCAAAAATAACAAACATGCAGTTTATCTCAGCACCACGCATGGCCTGACAACGTCCCGATGTTTTGTTAATGGAAGACACACTGGACCAGTTGGTGATTCCTTTTACGAATTCCTGAATTCCTAGAAGTAAATCCAGCAAAAAACTTAGGAAAGCGACATCGCTTAANCCCCACATATAGTATGGCCCACTTGTAATGAAGCGAAAGCGGGAATTTTTTCAATTCACCCTCGTCATCTACAGCTATTCAGTGAAAATGAGGATAAACGTCTAAAAACTGCTAGGAAAACATATCCTGTATGTGTCTTCATCCTACCATTTACATTCACGCACTCTACCAACTCGCACCCTGCTTTACCAGCCAGCTAGACAAATTAACTGAGGAAACACTTTAATATGCTATAGCGAATCATAGTCATTTACACTACGCAAACACGCCACGGTTTCCCGGCGATTTTGACCTGAGAAAGGTCGACGGACGCCTGCGAGCCTCACGAAACAGCTGCTTCATCATGGTCGAGAAACAACCTGAATCACGGAATGAAAAATGTTACAAGCAGACATGAACAAAGTTGAACCAACAGGAAGAGCAAACGAACTTTCAATTGCTAATAACGCACATGATTGAAGGACTGGCAAGACGAGTCGAATTTTTATGCGCGTTTCTTTGTACTCGTTCAAGCACTTCGCAATGACTAAATATATCAGACCCTGTGCGAGGAAGGTTTTGAAAGGAAGACCGTGAAAATAGCAGGGACAACTTTTAGTGTCCTGCATGTAAAATGCTCCACAGAAATCAAGCAAGGTAAATGATTTTGAAGGGAATTCTTATATAAAAAAAAAACTGAATCAGACATTTGGAGAATTCTGCGTACTGCCGTCAAAAAGGCGGCGGCAGCGTTATACAGTAGGACAAACCTCCCAACCTTTTTTAGGCTGCGACACACTTAGCAACTCAGTTTTCTTCATGCAGTACACCAAAGCTAACGACTGAGTGGAAGAGTCGTTTGCAATAGGTTCAATAAAGTCGTTCTCGGTTTTGAAAATGTCGCGGCATACCGGTTGGTAAGCGCTGCGACTGGGTACTGCGACTCTTTTTGTATTAAGCAATTCCATAATGTCAGCTAAAGGCCTCATCGTCACGCCGTGACTTAAAGACATGTGATAAGCGCAGGCAGGGGTTTGCAATAGCAGCGTCGCAAGGGACGTACGTTCACGTGACACCAATGGAATTAAGGAACGCATCTCTCGTTGCATCTGGTTCTGGAGTTGCTATGTGAAAGGTCTCACAGCACATCAAAAGTTGTGCTGTATTTTAAGCGGTCCGGAATATTTTTCTGAAGCTATTGCATCCAGTGTGTAGCATTTGTAAGACAACCAGCCTTAATAAACAAAACACACGCTTGTTCATCGAAAACTGTAACCAGTCGAAACAGGAAGTCAGCGGCCGAAAGTATCAGTGACGTTTGCCAAAGGTTGAGTCTGCACGGTCAGAAAATTGACACAAAATGATCAACTGGCTAACAAAATTACGGCAAAGCAACGGGGCTTCGGTACAACGTCACACCTTAAACAATGAAATGTAACACGGTACAACTGTTAACTGCAAACTACAACCTCGGCTCCATGTTTCTGCAGAAAAACGGAACCGAAATGGCAGATGCATAGTTTTGACTAATCCACTGCCACACAGTTTAAGAATTGACCAATCGCGGTGTGGTTTCCATTTCTACCTTATCGTTTCGGTTTCTACACAACGATGTTCAACGTTCAACAGAAATTTTCAATATTATGGTCAGAATTGGAGTTCAATGCATGAAACGATTAGTGACAGGATCGCATCGAACGCCCGGGAGTCTAAACTTTAAAAAGCGGTTTGGTTATTTTCGATATCAGTTAAATCTGTCACAAAATGCTCGTCTCATCAGTCACAGGGCCTCAATGACACACATATTCCTCAGTGATACTCGCAAACCATTTCAACTGCTCGGTAAGTACATGCTCGATGAAGTCAACTGTTTACTTTGAGCTTAGAGTGAGGGGTGGGTGCGAGAAACCACCGCCTCCTATAAAGCCAAGCGCATGACAACCGTAGCAAACACTTTAATGCTTGGACATCAACGATAGTTTACACCAACTGAAAAAAGAAATCCATGGCAGTGATGTCGGAACGACTGCAAAGGTTTCTAACAGCACAATACAACCGTCTATGACGGCGGCATTTCACGATCAGGAATGCCAGACCTCCAGGTGAAAACCACGATGAGAGAACAAGAAAACACATGAATTTATTGATATTCAACGGAAAGTATGAGATCAGGACCCTGAATCCTAAACACGTTTACCTTTCAAGTAAATAAACAAGTTTTCGAACTTCTTGGAGCGGTTGAACAACAGATGCGAAATCACCACCCGCAATGCCTGGGTATGAATGAACGCATCGCTGTTCAGCAACCCCACAAGACAATATTTCGAGCACGGCAGTATCGGTACAGCCAACGCAATACAATAACCATACGTGGCACGCTCTGCTCGAGCGCGTTGGCGTTTCTCGAACGCTCCATCAAAATTAGCCATGTTCGACGCTCGTCGACAGCGACGCAACGTCAAGCGAGGAAAGCGAAGTCAAACATTGTTCGACATACACTCTCGCTCGCCAGGAGCTGGATTGTTGCACAGCACAAGTTCGTACACAGAGAAAATCAAGGCACTGAAGAAGTGAGGCCAGGCCACCGCAGACGGTGATGTTACGCGATTCGTGTCGAAAAACAAACTTCATGAGAATGAGCCTCGAAGGGTGAGGTGGAAAAGTTGGATCGCATCGGACGTGACCGTGTGGTTAGCTGAAAAAAGCTCGAGGCGCCGCCATTTCACGTTAGTCTACAAAATTCCTTGGCCTGTGGTAAAGGCAGATCACGTGACTGCTGACAGTACGGTCGTCGTAACCGAAAAGCCCAGCAACGGGATGAAGAGAAAATTCTATCTACATGTTTATCGACCATGCGCCCATGCGTGCTTGCCCGGGCAAGTAGTTCTACCGACGATGGTAGAATTTCTTGCTTTCTAAAATTTCACATACCATAAAAATCGGTAAATGTTTTCATCGTACTCATTCTCCAGGTCCAGGCAGGCGCAGTTTCGACGTTTGTGACGTCATTAGCGGAACGATTTTTCTCAATGGGACGTTACAGGCAAAAGTAAATGAATGCCTGAAATGAAAAGTGCGCCGATCATTTTGTTGCACAGCCTTCTTTTCTAGCAGTTGTTGCCAATCATCCGCTCACCAGACCACGGTACATGGTTTGATTGACAAACGACAGTCGTTGAGCATAGCATGTTGCGAAAACGAAGCAGCGGAAATAATTTCACGAAGAGCGGCCGTCCTCTCTATCCACGACTCTGCATCTGGTCGCCAGGACGCCACGCACGCAAGTGCCGGACAGGACTGTAAGCGCAAGGTAAGCGTCGCGAAATAACGCACAATGAAGGGACGCATTATGCTGGTCGCCGCCATTTCAAGTTCAAGTGGGCTTTGTTGATCGAACTGTTGCGCAACAATGCGGTCCCAGCCAGTGCGCTCGAGCCTGTGGGAGCCATTCAAGCGTAGAAGATTTTCGGTTGGTAAGGGATTAAGCGCTATTCCGGCTTTTAAGCCAATCATCTCGTGCAAAGTGAAAGCAAGCCAAGTAGATGCTACAATGGTCGCCTGTATCGCTTTAACGCTTTCAAGTACAAAGCGCCCCCGTGGTGGAATTGAATTAAAGACTCTAATTGACTGATTCCAGTTGTATACCATTAGACTCGCATCAAATTCTATATGAACTACCGGTCTGACCAGATTCGAGTCCTGAGGTTTTAAGGAACCCCTGTAAAAATATGTCGGGTCGGGTTATTAGAAATTATGAATAACCGGTTTGCAGATTTCAGCGGAAAATCCCAAAATTCCTTGATTCGAGTATATTTCGACTTCCAAGCAACCAAGGTTTTTGAGGCGACCCGAGTTGTATGTAACTCTTAAAATGAGATAGCCTTCTTCGCTTATGACACTATTGTACTTTTAGGTTACACATAGCGGAAATACACGCAAGAGTTTTAGATTCAAGACCTTAAGGACAAAGCTTTTCCCACCATTCAGGTTGAAACGCCATGATCTACTTTCATCACCAGGCTAAAACATCACGACAATGCGCTTAGCAACGTGATGACCGCTACACTTACTACCTTTCGACATTTTATCACAAAACGCAACTATGCTTGTCAGAGAACTTTTATCACTGTAGGTAGGCCGACGAGCATAAATTTGTTCCAGTAAATCGGAAGTACCGGTGATTGCCTCAGACTGGAGTAGCAGTCTTCCAAGCAGCTCAAACAAGCCAGTTGTGCGACCGCGCCGGTACATAACATGATAACATTCTAAGGTTTGAAAAAATTCGTCACAAAAAGGGTACTAACAATAAGAGATAAAAAACACATAATTTGCAAATCACGCAGCTCACGGCTGATAGTGCCTAACTGCAGATGCCAACAGCCAAACAGCCAATGCTGGAAAGTAAGCGATAAAGTCGAGTTACGAGCATATCTGCTTATGACCCGATGGTGCATAGTTACTGCTAAACATTCACAACCACAGCGGTTTGGTGGACTACTACTTAAAAATCGTAATTAAATTAAATCAGTAACATGGCACAAACAGAAACGTGATTAATTAATCCGATGCAACGTGCGTCCAATGACGGCAGAATTAAGGAGAAATGCGAGTCAGAGTACCCGATTACGCAGATTTGCCTGAACCGACAAGAAAAATACGCAGGTTTTTCGTACAGCGTGAAAGATTGCATTGCAAACAAGCGATCGCTGAGACATTCCGGGCTTCTGTCCCTCCACATGATGACGACGAGTCCCAGCCTCGTCACCGCACATCGATCGGTCAACGCGTGCTTCTTCGAAAGTTCGAATTGCAATGATACGTAAAATTCTCTGAAACCTAAGTTTCTTGTCAGCTAGCGCATCACTCAAACTTATCATAAACTCCTGGAAAACACTGCGCCACAGCGACAGGCGAGGGTCGGCGGTAACCTGCAATAGCTCAGACTCATCTACACTAAAAGCTGGCAAAATCTCACAGTACAGAGTGTGTGGTCGGATTGTATACGTTTTTGCATAATATTCATGCATTTTAATATGTCAATGCTGACATACCTGATGGCAGTAAACAAACGAAACCTTGCATTTTGTTTGATAACTCGATGTCTGAAACATCCCGTTTGCATCGCCAGGCGAAGTTTCACCTAACGCGGGTAAACATGCCATTAGAGTGAGCTTTTAAGTACCGCAGATGGCAAAAAATACTGAAGTCGTAAGTTTTGAATATAGCTGATTGGGTCACAAGACTTAGGATGAGCATTTAATCATTGAAACCGACCAGCTTTTAGAAGGTGCTGCATAATTTTCTCATATACTGATTCGTCTATCATTTAGAACATAATCTATTGTTGTCATCAGCACAATAATTGCGAGGTGCTGTGTGGTTGACATTTAACAATACAGCAGCTAATTCACATACTTTTTGAATTGACTTACGTACGATATACGTGAATTTCCGTCGTTTTCTACAAGCTTTTTGAAACAAACGTAAAACAACGGCATGAATGATTATTTTAAAGGTGCAACTTCGTTTGATCTTTAAGCTGAAGTCAGTCTTACAGCAGAACATTTCACTGTTCATTAACAATGCACGCCAAGTCGCACCCGAAGAAAAAAGCAGGAATATACTGGGTTTCAGCAATTACAAAACCTCGATGTCGCAAGAAGACACACAAAAACTTGAAACAACTATAAAAACTATATCATGAACGTCGGAAGAGGTGACGGGGGGCTTGCCCCCCTGGATTTTGGAAAATGACATTTTCCTATTACATTTTTAGCATAAAAAGGTTGTTTTCTTAGTTTCAAGAGGGAAAAGTGTAATCTCGTCACTTTTCCCTCGCCTGGAAAAAATCCTTCCGACGCCCATGTATCTGCTTAATCCTTCAGAATGTATCCGTGGAACGTTTAGCGCTATTTTTATCACAAGTGTGAAAACGTACGACGGATACAACAAAGTTTGATTTTGAAATAAAGCCGCTGCAATAGCCTTTAACGCAGCTTTGACAATCGAAACTGTTCGCTTACAAGCTCCCAGTCAACCAACACCAGTCTCCCTTCCCATTTCATCAAAAATTACGAAAGATCCAAAAACAACAAACGCATAACCGTGACAGATCAGCTCGTGTGTTTGTTACGTGATAAGCATGTTAGCGGTGACGTTTGTCGGTATGGAAATAAGGTGGTGTGTTCACGCAGACCGACAGTCGCATACATAGGTTCACAATATAACCAGGTATATTCACTGCTTTCCGGCAGTAATGCGCTACTCCAGGCACGAAGGAAATGTCACCGACGAAGATCCGCTAATTCATATTAGTCGGTCACACAGCTGGCAATAAGTATTGTAACCGCAGTAACGTCTTGCGGTAATTGGAGACTACCTTACGACTTAACCAATTCTTTAGCAAAAAGCACAAAATAATTGGCCAGTGCCAGCCTATTAACCAATCGTTATTAGACAGCCTGGCAGTGCTACTCAGCATGTGAAATGAACGATTTAGCAAAGCGCAGATCCAAAAGTTTTTTCAAACCTTGCAAATGTTTTTTACAAAAAAATCAGTATTAAACTTCTTTCATTTAAAACTGTGTTACTTTCACTTATAAGCTAACAACCTTTTTATGCTTACAATGAAGTTCATAAAACTGACTTTAACAGCATTGTAAAATATAATACTTCATCAGTTTTATGATCTACTTGTGAATAACACAATGAACTACAATTTGATTAACAGCAGTAATGCAAAGTTAAACACAAGTAAAACATATCCTCAATTAAAATATCTCCATAACAAAAAACGCATTAGTTTTGTAGTCTTTCAGACGAAACAGTCAGACAAAAGCTCTTTATCTGGCAGCAGGTTATTTTGTTACCACGCAATTAGAAATAGATATTTAAAGAAACAGAAATGATTTCAAGCATTAACAGCAACTCGTCACAAATTAAATATTTTAAGAAATAAGAAATGAAATTTTAACGTCTTTATCATTACCAACTTCTGAAGCAGTGGTTCTCAAACTGGGACCCGCGAGACTATTTTCTGGGGACCACAAAGCACCTTCCAAAAAAATAGTGATTCCGAATTTGTAAACACCAGTCATATTGATACAATAAAAAAACAATGTGTTGTTTCGTGTTTATTTGTGTTGATTTTTTAAGGGGATCGTGAACCATTTAAAAACTTGCTAGGGGACCGTTACATAATTTTTTTTTTAAGTTTGAGAACCACTGTTCTGAAGCATCAAAATGAAATCAAAACACACAGCTGGGGAAAAATGAGGCATACTTGAACCAGTGAAACAGGATGAACCGAAATATATTATATCTTTCTGCAGTGAACGTACATTTACCTTACCTTCAAGATAAAGTTTTCTCTGCTGTGTTATTGCAGCAATAATGTACACTCAAGATAAACAAACAGATGAAGTCAACTGAAACCTAGGTTTTCAGTACAATCTTGTTTTCGTTGACTGTCACAACTATAAACCTGCTGAGGAAGTTAACTTTGCAAGCATCACAAAACGCAGAAGGTGAAGGAGAACTGTTTTGGTATCAACCCAAATGAAATTCAATCGTAGCACCATGACGTAACTTCAATGCATACACATCTTACAATGTCATCATACGCACATTGGCATTTATAGGAAGGTTGAAATAATTAACTTCTAAAATTCAATCAACGTTCTTTTAGTTTTTTTGCCCTGAATATTAACACTTGCAGTACTTTAAAAAATATGTAAAAATTGTTTAGCGTCAAGAACGACCTATGCAGCCAATTTTGACAACAAAAGATTTTGTTAAGGCACCCATGTTAAAGATCAGATCAGCACAAAATGACTACTTGCCAAGTTTGTAATTTTTTGACACATTACAAAATCTGTGACATCACAAGCACATTAATGTATCATAGTGATGTAATTTTTAAAACAAGTTGTCCTAGATTTTTTGCAATTTTTATTGTCTCCTCACAATTAAAAATTATTTTTCTACAACAAAACAACAGGACCTTAGCACTTAGCATAACGAAGTAAGAACGAGCAGAATGTGCAAAATATGTCAAAAATAAGTACAAATGACATAAATTGCAGAGGGGCTACACACATTTGTACTTTAAAACTATCATGGGATTGTTAATTGAAAGCAAAAATGAAGTCATATGGTTTGCTTTTAAAACTTACATTTTTGCTACACTTTCTGGTCTTGAACTTTTCGTGATACATAACACAAATGTAAAACATGGAAAGAGAAAAACATGAAGTTTATTAGCCAAATCAGGGGTGTCCTAAACTTTTCAAAGACAGCCAAATTTGATCAAGTAAGAGAGCATACACAAGCAGTCCCTAATGACGTTTTTAAACCACAAAGTGCAGGTTAGTCCAGGCATTTCACTTACAACTTGAAGCAGAATAATTCTTTTGCAATGGATTTTGTGCTCATATTCACTTTCAGCACATCAAAACACAAAGGGAAATGTCTAAAGTAGTGAGAAACTTTATTCACAGAAACATAATTCATGATTTGGTTGGCTATGTACAACATACAGTACTCTGCAAACAAAGCAATGGACCATGTAAAGTATGCAGACGCACTGGTGTAAATGAACTGGCTCGTTTTCCACAAAGATTGAAACAACCTGAAGCAAACTGATGACCATGTTATCACAAACCAAAGTCTTATGAATTAATTTCACTGTATTTAATCAGTCAACATTTTGTTGTATACTATTTTAGAACCTTACATTGTAATAATTTATTGTGAATTATTGCAGGAAATTATTTTGAACTGTTGTTTGACTTTATATTCTGAGCCCAACACACCAACAGCTCAATCAAGCCAGAAAAAATAAAATGCACAAATTTATCCCATCTTTACTGGCTTAATTTAGATATGAATCAAAGGTTATTGCTAATAAAGATCAACCGATATGGCTTTTTTGGTGCCAATACCGATATATCAGTCATTCATGGACCCATAGCCGATATTTCCAAAAATTTTAAATCTTGTTTTCTGCTTCATTATCAAAAATATAATGTGTTCTATGCCTTACCTTTTTATCAGAAACTTCAAAAGTCAGGATTTGTGAGCAAAAATTTTTCAAAGTGCAGCAATTTCAATATTTTGCTATGATTTTTAATTAATCTGATTAATGATGATGTTTTTTTTGGCAGCGACAGCCAATGCGTGCTCCATGGTTGATCTTGTCTGCTTGTTTATGAAAACACACCTGCTAGCGTTGTTGCAAGATAATTGTCTTGACTTCCTTCATTGTGCTTCTTGCACAAGTTGTCTGGATGTGTGAGGAATATAACAGCATTTTGTCAACACCTACTGAGGCCGATAAAATCGATTGTTTTGGTCGATACTGATATATCGGTAAAAACCCAAATATTGCCTGATACATCAGACTATCTCTAATTGCAATTAATGTATAGTATCTACAGCAAATTCATATATTATATGCTACGCTCAAAGGTTGAAAACAAAACAAATGCATGCACAATATACAAGGTACAGGATGGCTTCCTTGCTGTGCAAGTGCACACAAAACGCATAGATAATCCTTATCAACTTACACTGTTGTCAATATCCTCAAATTTTATTCTATATATAATGTATACATCAGGGGTTTTTTAAGGTGTTTAAAAGACCCAATTCAGGTCTCTAGAATTGAAAATCGGGTCCCTAGAATCAGAGAAAATCATCATCAGGTCCTTAGAATAGGAGAACTCAGGTCGCTACGTGTCCAATCAACGTACCTAACATTTCCCTTAAAAAGAACTGGTAGTGGTATACATCAAAAAAAGGTGAAGACCAAAAAACGTTTTTAATGTATTGCTTAGGTTAGTACCTACTTTAATTTTTGGGGCACCTTGACTAAACAACTTCAGGGTTTTTTTAGCGTCCTGGTTGCAAGGACATTAGTAGCAGTGTTTGCTTCCACATTGCTATGCTGTATCTCAACAAATAAACTTACTTTAATTTCCCTAATTTATATGCAGCACTTTCAATCACTATCTGACATTGCTATGTTATAATGAAATTGTTTTAACAAGCTATACTTGGCATATATACATAATTTAAGATTTGCAAGCATTCTCATACCATCAGGAGTACTTTTCGTTTCACTATACATAACACATTTGCTACCTTAAATGTCATGTTGTCATTAACAAGCACAGCAGAGGTCAGATAACATCAGTTTAATGTAACCAACTAGCTTCTAAGCCGAAGTCAAATGAGCACAAGGAAATCATAATTTACAGATTAGCTTTTAAGAACTACAGTTGATAACATTCAACTGCAACACAGTATATCACTAAAGTACTATTGAATACTATTCCTTGCAACTTCTGGTGATGCTTTCA
>JGI24021J15306_10003884_pt1 | contig 17110 bp, 15 predicted proteins | sample Ectturendosymbi1_FD_15306 | JGI IMG/M metagenome (IMG submission 15306) | reverse complement strand
ATCCAAATGTGCCTGCAGCGCCGGGGAGCTCATTTGGAGCACATTTTTTGAGCGCCAGTGAAACAAAGAGTTTTTGTAGTACAGACTTGAAACTTTTGAGATGTCTGCTACACAGGTTTGACCTAATGTAGCTGAAGTTTTGTGTCAATCTAAATAAAATGTTCGAAGTTATTCGATTTTTGGTGATGACCGTTTTTTTGTGTCACCCTGTATGTGAATAAATGATTGATGATTAATATAATTAACTCTTATAGCTCGTTTATTGATCGACTTCATGTTTTGCACGCTTTGTTTAAAATGATCTCATATGAAGAGGCCCGTGTTAGCGACTATCGAAAGCTCCATCCTACCACCATACTAAAGCAGCAGGACTCAACCGGGAAACGATTGCGGTTCCAGGCGGCACCATGAAAAACTGCTGTTTGCCTAAGCCTGAATATTCTTGAACGAGATCAAACATTTTGCGGATCGCATGACATGCTGAAAACGACGTCTGGCAGTTATGCGCCGCATTTTGGGTGCTACAATTTGCGTTTTGACGTAATAATTAAAATTCTGCACAAGAACAGTCCCGTGAGGTGTCACATTTTCGGCCTTGCTGCAGAAAGGCCAACGGGCCGAACCAGAACCGCCGCCAGAGAGTCGTCAATTATGGGCTTTACGTTCGTGCATGGGGAGGCTTGACGTTCAAATTCGACAAAAGTTCCTCTACATCATAGTGTTTCATATTTCAATTTGGGGGGCTTGGAGGTTTGTTTGGGGGAACTAAGCCCGCCAAAGCCCCCCGTGGTGACGAGACTAGGCCGAACGGGGTTCTTCTGGGAGCAAGCAATGCGTCAGGTGTTCCTCTGCAAATATCAACAATTGGGATACTGGCGCCCCATCTACTTTTTGCTAAGAGTAGCAGCAGCTGAGCAAAAGAAGAAAATAAGGTTGACCGTTCTGCGTTGGATCCACGAGCGCCGGAAGGAGTTTTTTCCCGGGGGTGACAAAAATGACGAACCTTCATTTTCCCTCTCGAAACTAAGAAAACAACCTTTTTTTGCTAAAATTGTAATACGAAAATGTAAAATTTCAAAATCCAGCTGACGTCTATGGTTGGATCACCGGATCTGCACATTAACGTGCAGTCGCTAAACACACATTGTTGCTGTACATTTGTACGCAACAATCAATCAAACATTTTTTTTCTTCAGTACACTCAAAAACAACTTCTTCAGTACACTTAAACACAACTAATTCCCAAAAAGTACTAAATCTCATCTGCAAAGAAATCATGATTGCAGAGATTTTGACGTGCAGACAAGGAAAGCCAAGCAACATTCCCTGAGGGTTCCGAGGACCAAGAAAACCCTAGTGGGTGAACCGCTGAGCAAAACAAGCTGGAAACAACCAAAGTTTCGATGTTTAATTCGAAAGGCGCCAAATCTCAAAAAAATTCCCAGGCGTAGTTGTTGGAAAGGGGGGCATCGTCTCCCAATAGATTTTTTAATTTTATATTTTGCTGTTATAGTTTTTGTAGAATAATGTTTTTCTCTTGGTTTTTTAGTTGGTAAAATGAAATTTCATCGCTGTTGGCCCCTCAGGACAAAATCTTCCGACGCGCATATTTACAGTGAATGACTGAAACCGTATAAAAACAAAACGCGGGTTCTTGTGTTTGCATGCCACCGCTATCAGGCAGGTACTACAAGGTGGTGACCCGTGAAAAACTCACAAATTGCTTTTGCGTTTCAGTCCCCCTGAACAACACGCAGCACCTGTTCGAGATCGGCATTCACTGTAACGCGACTACGAAAGCCTGGAATCTGCTTTGGACGCAGATGTTTTGCTTCGCCGACATGAGCAGGGTCGAAGCCGGCGGAGCGATCACGAATTTCCCGATGCCCGAGGAAAGCTTTTTCACGAACAGCAACGCGTCCGGGTTTTCGACCGCTGGTGCGGCAGAAAATTCCGATGGGTCTTTAGACGATTCATCAACTGTAAGCAATGCGTCAGTTAGTGCCAATCATAGCGTTTCAATTTGTTGGGATAGTGTTGGGAAAAAGCTTCTGTGCTCAGGTTGTGGCATTCATTCGAAAAAGTGAAAAAATGATGTGCATTAAAAAATAGGGAAAACACACGAATCGCCACTTTTTCTGCTTTTTGACCTGATCAATATCTTTTGCAACAAAAGAGTTCGTGAATATTCAGTTTTGTATCAAGAACCACGAGATTTTTGCGCTTTGCATAAAAATTCAATTTTGCGATTAAGTGAAGAAAGTTTTTCGTGAAGGATTAATTATACAGGAAAGAGTTCATTACTGCTCGAGTTACCCTGAAGTAAAAAGTATGAACGGCCCACTGCTTTCAATGCGCATTCAATGAAACGAAAATATTCTTGATGGAAAACAACACTGCTGCTTCAAGCACATCTTGTGCGACCTATCTATTTGAAATTTGTCGATTGCTGAAGAAAACAACTGCAGTATATTAAACCTGAAGTAGAATAATGATACAAGTGGCGCAAAAAGTGATCGTGGTTTTTGTGGCACGTTGTAATCTACCGAACCTTTTGCGCTGTTCTTGGGCGACCGACATGCATCTTCTGTGTGTTTCTTTATCGGATGTCGCAAATGCCATTGTTATTGCCTAATTAAAAAGATAAGAAAATCGCATTTTCAGGTTTCAATTTTAAAGAGAAAAAATCTGTAATGAAGCTGGCAGGTTTTTGCAAAAAAGCATCCAGTTCAAAATTCGGTAAAATTTTGAAGCTAATGTCGTGCCAATGAGTGGTGATGTCTCGTTTCGCATCATCTCTTTGAAAAACAAAAAGTGATATTTTCCAGCAAAGAAGGTGGCTATATTATTACTGTTAAGTAGAATGATGAGGTCCAAGATGGCGGCAGCATCGCGAGAAATCGCGTATGTTTGTTAATCTTGATTCATAACAACCAGACGGGAAGGCGCAAATGCAACCGCAATGTTGCTTGATATTTTGTGTACCTACTATGACAGAACTTAATCACAATCGCAAAACGTTCGTTTGCAGTTAAAAGGTCACGGTACAAACTTCACCAAAGTGTTCAAGTTCTTAGTCATCCATCCCGCAGGTTCGGACTCCTAAATTGGACGTGGCAGATACATCCTTATTTATGATTCAATGTCGTCTGCCTCGCACTCATAAATACCCGCCGCTTTTTCATAACAACGTGTTTGCCGCAGACCGCTTTCGCCGTTTTTTATCAAACAGCTCTATTTGCAGGAGAGCATGAGGAGCTACGAAACCTTATTAAAGTTCACCGTGGCCGGGCACGCGATATCATTAACCTCGCTGGTTGTGGCGCTAATCCTGCTCACATTCCTGAGGTGAGGACGACTGCGCGGGTGCGCGTTGCATAAAACCAATCACGCGTGGTTTATGAACATGTAAAAGATGGAACGGCCAAGGAGGGCTCTTCTTGCCAATGATACCTGGATATTCTCCGGGAATAATGGAGTTCATGAAAAGAATGTACTTGATTGAGCACTTCCCGGCAAAGCCACTGAAAATTTCTCTCGTAGCATGCAATAGAAAACAAAGTTTTGCTTTGTCGCTTTGTGCTAGTGACTTTTGTTTTTTAACGCGTGGTGAAGGAAACTGCAAGTTTATTGTATTTCCAGTGTTTTTGACCTGACCAATTTGTTTTTCCCAGGCGCATTCATTGCACGCGCATCTACATTCACATGAACTTGATGACGTCATTCCTGCTGCGAGGGCTGGTTTGGATTTTGCACTCAGCAGCCTTCAAAGGTAAACCCGATGGCGGTGGTCACACATCACCAGACGCGTGCACCAGAAGCAAAAACTCGAAACGTGTAATCCCTATTTAACTGCGCTTCTTTAAAATGCAATGAACGGCCCTGGACGAGGCGCGAACTTGCTGCATGGGCTGGTAAAGCATTTCAATGTATAACGTTTCTGTAACAGCAGCTCCAACATGTTTTGCTAGAATTGGTTCCAGGGGCGTAACGAGGTGAGATGGCGCCCGGGAAAAGAAGCAACTTTGGCGCCCCATGTTCGAACCTGAGGTCTTTCGGAAGTTAATGTACTGTAATGAAGAAAGCACTTGTGACATTGTTGGGACTATTCGGCGCCCTTCGGAATGATTCGGCGCCCCCATAGTGGCTCAGCGCCCGGGAAATTGCGCCTCCCTTGCCCCCCCCTCGTTACGCCTCTTGATTGGTTCTGATGATAATTGGTTCAGGGTTTGATGAAGACTGATTTAATGCACTCCATTCAAGCACAGCACAGTTACCACAAGTTCACTGATTTTGTTGTAAGACGACTTTTGAATGACGTTGTAGTCTTATTGCCCATTGGTTAATACATTTTTGGCCCCTTGCTCAATCGTTTTTAATTCCTCATCTATTCTGTTTTAATGTATTTTTCCCGTTTAGTTAAACCTTTCTTAAGTTTCGTTTTAGAGTTGTGATATCTTTTGTCCCTACCGTAAGTTAAAAATCTTCCTACAAAAAAGTAAATGACAGGCAGCAAAAATATTTTTTAAGCAGAACCTATGAAGTCTGCATACACAAACTTCGCTCAACGGTGAAATGCGTTTGTAAACAAAATTCTTAAGCATTGTGGTTTGCGGTTTAAAAATTTCGTTCTTTTTTCCTCTTGCCAAGCTCAATTTCTTCTTCAACCACACGCGCTGCAGCAACGCGTCAATATTTTGTGAACGTTTCAGATTCAAACACAGTGGATGAACTGGCTGAAGTTCGTTCACTGAAACTGGCGATGATTGCCGGTCGCTACAATGTCTCCGATTTACCAGATCTATATTTCTTCAGAGACAAATACTGTTCCACGTTGGGCCAAGTAAATTATGTACGTACGTGTGAGCGCTGTGAGACACAAATAAAGATCATTATTTACAGCCAGTGTTTCTTCATAAACTCTTAGCTAATAAAGCGGGATTGAAGTTGATAAAAGAATAATTATTAAGCGAAAACTTTCTCAATCTTGTTTTGCTTGTTCACTGTTTAACATAAAAAAATTATGCCAAACAGCCGTAGACTTGAATGACTCCTCATCTTTTTTCTAAATTAACGCAGGCGTGGTGCCGGGTCTACTATGTATGCCTCAACTACATCGTTGTGGCGAATTACTTCTGGGTGCTGGTGGAAGGACTTTATCTCCAGCTTCTTCTGCGGGCGGTCGTGTTTTCCGCTAAAAAGTATATGCGCGGATTCCTTGTCCTTGGGTGGCGTAAGTAACGCAACTTTTTTCCAAAGCTGTGCAAAGTTACTTGTGTTGCGAAGTATTTTGACATGCAGCTTAGCATGTAACCACAAATAGGTTTTCTGATCCTTATCAGCTGCCTGGCTTTAACGCACGAATGAAAAAGAAACGGCCTTTGCTCACCACCATCATCCACGCCAAACGCTGCGCTGAACGCTTTCCTCAGATCAAACAATGTACAGCATCTAAATGTTATTGGGAGTGCAATGCACGTTTGACATCCCCAGATAAGTGATTCACCCGAAGCTTTAAACCAAGAAGATATTTGCATTTGTATTTCTTTCTTTAGGAAACGAACGCTGCTGTTCCATAACCAAAATAATAAATGTTTAGTTTTTTCGTTTTGTAGAAAAATAGGATTTCCAATTCGCGTAAACATTTTGTGAAATGTGACCGCCATTTTGTTCCCTGTGGGAGATGTGTTTGTTCAATTTTTACCAGTGATGCGGCAGAATTCATGAGAGTATATTCATATTTGGCATCACGGGACCATAAGCACAGTGGGGACTATAAGCACAGTGATTCAGAAAAAACGTAGGTGTTTTTGGAGCGATTTTTATTTTTTGAAGAAATGCTTGCATGTGAAAGCTTAACATTGTGAATGAGGCGCACAGATTGTTTTCAGTTACTTTTAAATATTTTAAAAGTATGTTATAAACCTTGGAGATATAGTTGGCGACGCATAAAACTCGATAATAAAATATGAACTGTGAAATGAAGTGTATAAAAATTTACCAGAACGTTACAACAAAGAAAGACGTAGTGAAACGCGTTAAATACTTAAATATTTGAAACGGACACTGATTGGAATCATTGTAGAGCAAAAAATTGATTCAACTTTATGTCAGTTTTTGTGTTTCTGCCAAATGTGGTTTTGTCACTTGACTCATTAGTTCCTTCGCTGACTTTGAAGTAGTTTCGTATCAAAGATATCAACCTCGACTTAATAAATTGTGATTTTTACTTTTATCAACGCAAGTCTTGTGTAATAGATACAAAACAGATATAGCTAGGTGATGTAAACGTTTGCAAAAGCTAAACTGCATATATATCTTACACCGCAACAATTTTTCTCCTTTAGATTCTAAAAGACTCATTGCTTATTAACAAGGAAGGATGGTCGTAGCAATCAACCTAATCTTCGAATTGTGCCATTTGAGATGTGCGAAAAATAGTTATTTTTTTATTGCCAAGAGACTTGCAAGTTACCCCTCACATACATGCACTAATAAAATTATCATTTTGTAGATTTTATTTGATCGCGACGTTCTTTTTATCAATGAATGTGCACGAGCTCAAAACGCGGATCTAGCAGAGCAAGCAAAACTGAGTCATGTACCAAATGAACCAAGGGCCGCTGATGCATAATTCATGATACAACCACTTATTTCCAGGGAAGATAAAAAGCGCACTCCCGTGGAAAGTACTTGAAACGAAAGAAAACGAACGTGCGTCAATTTACGCGACGACTAATTTTCTGAATAATTAATGGCAAGCTTTTGATGGAGCTGCTCTGGCTATTGCTTAAAGCCACTAACAGAAGCAAAAGACCCAAACTAATCTAAATGACCTTTGCTAAAAGGTAATTTTCCCTGTTTGACTCAACTTCGGTGCTTTTTGGCAGTGACCTTCAATATGACAAAATAAACGTGCTTGCAATCTACTATTCCGTCACAGAGAGATCAAACTTGGATTCAACTGAACATTCGATTTTCATCAGCTTGATTTCATTTTCCGTTTTAGCACATCGTAGCAACAACAAAAACTTCTCTTACTGGCTCATAATGAAAGTTTACTCTCGCAGCAGACAATCATGAAACCTTGTTTCACCTAGGTAAACTTGGACTGTTTGTAAACTAATGTGTATATTGAGAGATGGTGGAGGGATGACAATAACGACTGGCGTGCATTTCGAAATTTAGACATGTCAACGAATTGTGATGCAAGAAATAATTAAGGAGCTCTTTTCCCCAACTTTCAATCCGGTGACTTTGATCAGATGTGGGTTCGATGAAAAAGTTTATTTTACTGCTTTAATTTTCTCCGGAAAGCTCCAAAACCATTTTGAAATCCAAAGTGGCTCTTAACTGGGGGGGGAGGGGCGCCAAAAACTAAATAGTACTTACACTGGTCTTCTATGAATGCGCTATTTCTTAAAATTCGTACACGATTTTCTGTTTCAGTGCTGCCATGTGTTTTTGTGATCTGTGGAGTCTTGGCTATGAGCTTCAACCCAAATGACAACATCTCGTAAGTGTTGCTTGTGAAACGTTTTAACGAAATGCACGAATGTTTCGACGCAACTCACAGATCTACTTCTTTGCTTTTGGTGAACTTTAATACCAAGTAACATCTGGGGTCTTTGAGTTCTGCAAACAAACGTTGGTAACATGCAAACTACTTGAAAAAACAAGGGTTTTACTCTGCTAAAAACTTTTAAAAAATAAGTTGAAAATTTAGACAAATCGAGGAAAATGTTATCATGTATGTTTTTTTACAATTTCTTGTGAATGTGACGGCTTCAGGATTTTTCTTGATTGATTTCTGGTTTCAGCATTGAGTCCATTTGAATAAGATTCAAGGACTGACGATGCGTAGTGTTACCTGAAATGGATTTCCAATTACAAATTTGCAGATAGATTCCTTACTTATTTCACATGTTAGCATTAGTTACATGAATACAGCAGATATGCGCAAGTTTGAACAATCGCAAAAAAATGAAAGCAGATACCAGTCGAAAGTTTGCAGAAAAACTAGAGCTTTGAATTGAAGTAACTTTACGTCACAGGTAAAACAAGCAAATCAATCGCAAATTTTTTTTAAATTTTTGATATCGATTTCCTATTAAAATTTGCGATTGATTCCTTGCTTATTTCACCTGTGGAATGAAGTTACTTGAATGCAGATATGTGCAAGTTTGAATTGTCGCGAAAAGATGAAAGCAGAACCCAGTCGGTTGATTCATCTAGCCTAATGCCTACAGAAAACCTAAAGCTTTTCATCAGCTTTGAATTGTCGATTTCTGGTGCTTCTTGTTGTAGTACTACACTGGTGTCTAAGCAACGAGTGTGGATTAATGTGGAAAGGTTCCTTTTTAAGCTATAGGCGCATTGAAAACGGTAAAAAGTTTTGAAAATTAGGTTCTCTTTTCAAAATTGTGTAATCAATCTCGCAATCACAATGTCTTAAAGAATTCAGAATTTAAACACGCGAGGACTAGATAACCGCATAGAACTGTGCGGTTGCGGTCTTTAGGTTTTGTAGGTTGACCACGAATGGCAAGATGCGGGGCTTTGCGTAAGTTAATGCTTGTTTTAAGTGAAATTCTGTGAGAAGCACCTTTGATGAAAAGAAAGGTCAAGTAACGTAGGAATGTTGTTGATATTATTTCTTTTCATGTCGCAACCGCCCTGTTTGTAAATATGATTTTGATACTTAGCATATTCAGCAAGCAGAACATTGAATATACCACGAATGGTAAACAAGACCAACCTTCATGAAAAAGGCTCAGCGTCACTTGCATCTTGTTTCTTTTTTATATTTTTGCCAAAACAAAACAAACGATCTGTTCAACGCTCCCTATGAATAGAAAAATCTAAGTGAAATTTGTTTGTTTCAGCGACAGATGCTGGTTTGAGAATGAGACCCAAGTTTCCAAGTGGATCATCAAAGTGCCTATTCTGGTATCGTTGTTGGTAAGTTTGCTGCAGACAGAGTAAAGCAAATGCAATTTCACATTAAACTCTTTATTTTGTGGGGTGTCACTGAATTTGTTACGAATAACCTCAAATCAATCATTCAATTTCATCATATGACACCACTGAAAATCACCAAACATCACTAATCAATGTCACCAATGAATGCCAGTATGTTGCCAATTAATGTCACCAAGTGTCAATAATAATAATCAATAAATGAGACTGTATGACATTCACCCGGAATGGGAGCTAGAGGCACAACTGAAAGGTAACCCCCGCCCGCCATTTACTCTGGGCCAAAATAACGTGGAGTAATTTTGGCGAAACGCTCGCTAACTGCTGGCCCCTCGAGCCACTTCGCACATTATAAACATCGCGTGTCGAACCTCTGGGGCGGCTTGCTTGAACGGAATGGGGCGCTGGAGCAGAAACGCTGCCCACAACCACACCAACCTCGATCATTCAACGACAAAGTACTGGGGCGTAACGCACCTGATTGTTATAAAAGTTAGCTTTCCAGGATAACCAAAAAAAATAGATAGGCCTAACAGTTATGATTGGATGAGCTGGCTTCTGAATTAATTCACAAAATGCATTTTAATGTAACAGTCCAGGCCAGATTGATTTAAAAAAATAGTAAACGCAAGTCATCACGGTTGTTTTTTGTTTTTTTAATTATACTTTTCTATTAATGTTTGATTTCCTAGAAGACTCTGTTGTTAAGTACGCAAGACATTTAGCGTTTACTACCGTATCCAGACAAATGAAAGCCATCCTGACAGCTGCAGTGTGATAGTGTTTGGCACAAAAAGTCATTTCCATTTGTAGACTAAGACTACTTGAGCAACGGTGAAGTTGCAAAAATAAAGTTTATTCCTTAATCAATAATTCAGAAAGCGTAAACACTTGCTGGATGTTTAATCTATGTCACTTATTATTCTCATTCAGATCAGTTTCATAATCTTCGTGATGGTCATTCGCGTCGTCGGTTCCAAACTGAAAAGAAACCAGAAGCAGCACCGGCGCAGCTCTCATGTGTGGCGCGGAGACTACAGATGGAGGTAAAAGAGGAAACTTGCCGCTTTTCCTATTTGCTGTGCATAACAGCTTCACAATTTTCAAACTCAGTGCGGTTCTTACTTCTTTCCCCTGGACTTAAGCGACGTGCCCTCGTTTGCTGCTTCTGGTCTATTTTTTTACCGAATTTCACGTTTTCCGTGATGATCACGTGACATCTCAACGGGTTTCTGTGGAAGAGCGACATGCGCATGCGGAGCGCATACTAATGATAAATGTTCAGAACAAAACAAGCTGTCTTTCATTCGTTTTTTTGGTTAATTTTCTGTAACGTTACCAAAGAAAAGCTTAGCTGCTAATCTTTCATGCAGTGAAGCTGCAATAAACCATGAAAAGCTAGTAAAAGTTTCAGAAAGATCCAAGTTAACATACATTTTTTCATTTCTCTGTAATTTTGCAAATGACCTGCTGGTGCTCCTCTTCGTGACAAACGGATTTTAACAGCAAAGCAGTGATTTTCTAATAAATGTTTGCAATGGGAGAAGATAACTGTGTCAAGCCAATTGTGAAATATTATATAGATGCAAACACAATTTCTGTATCATTCTTTTGGCTTATTTTTCTTTGTATGGCAATTCTTGTCTTTTTTTCACATTTGTGCTTATAGACCTTGGAGTTAAGATAGGAAAGCTTGCCATGTTGGTGCAGTTAGGGTTAATCTTCTTAGTTGAGGTTTTGCAAGTTAATTTATAAATCACGTTCATCATAATATTCCTAATATTACGGATTGCTTGAGAGCTTATGTGCTGCGCATCCTTCAATTTCTGATCGCCTAAACTGCATATAAGAAACAGAAACTTTGAGCAAGAGAGAAATGACGTAAATTATTACCAAAAAGATCTGAAAGGTTTTATGCAAAAGCAGCTATAAAAGCTGAATCCTATAGCGCTGCTATGATAGATTTTTCACATTTTTGTATGAAAGAGTTTTGTGGCAATTCTTACTATAATCCTGTATTTAAACGTAATAAAGCTTTGCATTTGTTTTCCATCAAGGTCTTCTAGATCTAGTAGGTTTTAATAAGTCACAGTGAGTTTTTTCTATCGTTTTCTTACCTAAAACAGGATAAACACATTTTTTTATATTAAAGACCCGATTGTTATTACATAAATTTGTAATGTATGGCAGGTTGACAAAATCTACAGTGTCTCTCATTCCACTTCTCGGTATCCAGTACTTGGTCACAGGTTTCCTTGACACAGACATGTCTGACAAAAAAGCTCTTTTCGCAATTAAAGCCTTTGAACTTTCTTTTGTGTCGATTCAAGTAAGTAAACAAAACGTGAGCAGAACTTTTTGCCTGACATGAATTCACCCACGAGCGCAAAAAAATAAATGCATTGATTCGATGTAAATTGTGGAGTTAACGTTGGCATTAGTACGATAGCATTGCAGTTGGTATATTGTCAGATATAGATTGGAAAATGACGTTGTCTGTTTTTCGTTGCGTTTTGTTGAATGCAATCTTTCTGCTTCGATATTCTCGACATAATACCGAAGTAATTTGTGAATATCTTATACTCGTTCCACTTTGCACAAAAGCTACCATATTGCTCAAGTTGTTTTTTCTTGAATCTTGCCGACAGTGTGAGGATTTTATGTTAATTCACACAGAGATGGCAGTTGTTGTCTCCGCTTAATTCACAATCAACACCGTTGTGAATTAACACAAAAACGTATTTTCTAGGGTTTTCTCGTCGCTTTGATCTACTGCTTTTTAAATGGCGAGGTAAGTAAAGCTACAGTAGAATTTATAGAACTGGGTCCATCTCAACAATGAAATAGAACTATCTCTACTGTAGAAATAGCAATGTATCATATAAAGATATATTTCTTGATTTGCCGGATTTTCACTTTAAACAAAAATATAAGTCTTCTCGTCGACATATTCTTGCCAATGCTACCCAACGTTTTGATGTTGTAAAAATGATGTCTAGTGAGGCCTGTCTTTTTTCGGTTAATGGTACTTGCTCGCTTTTTTGTCGTTTTTCCACTTTCTTTAAAATCCGCAGGTATTTTCAAAGAATGATATCAAAACTTTAATAAATTGATTCCAAGTTCTGTGGAGGTTTTCGATGTTTACTTNGCATTGTTAAGCAGGTTTGGGACTTTTATCCAAGGNAACATCTTGCAGTTCTAAACCGTGAAATGTATATGTGACTATCTCTTTCGCCATGCGTTTCCNAGGTTGATGTTAGTNAAATTGAACGAAAGTGCATTATCGATTCNAAAAAAACACTGATGACCTAAGAACAGCCTTTTTGCCACGTCTCAGGTTCAAGACGAATGCTGTAAAGTGTGGAAGCGTTTGAAAACGCATTGGGAGCTTCATAGAAAAGAAAAGTACCACTTGAAAGAACTAAAAAGGAAGCGATCTTGTTCTGCAACCAACTCAACCGGGGCCATCACTTACAACACCTACTTAGCAAGTCGAAAAGCATCCACGACTTATTTTAGTAAGTTCGTTTTTACAATAAGTATAAGAAGCGTACTGTACTGCATAAGGCGCTTGAAATGAAGATCAACTTACTGTTGTTTAATCCCGTTTTGAAACTGAAGTGTCTTTCTGTTTTGACACAATTTTGTCGGAGGAATTTCTTTGTTGTGAAACAGTCGTCGTCTGTTTGGTGCGCTCCAGTATGATTTCTTAGTTTATGTATTAAAAAAAAGTTTTCAAAAAAAATTTGTAGCTTACTGAGAGTCTTGTGATCTCATAGATATCTTGCTAGCGAAGAAAGTTTGAAAGTGGCTATTACGACTGATATGACTAAACTGTTTTAACTTCAAGTTTCCAACAATCCTTTGTCTTCAGCTTCTGAGCAGAACGGAAATTCAGGACGGCAACGCTTACCCAGCGACAAGTCACGCACTGCCGATCCCTCCCATTCAAGCCGCCGGCTTCGTTCCAGCAGTCTTGGATTTATGAGACGATCGTCGTCCAACCGAGACGACGCGCTGGACCAATCAGACGTTTTCCTAGCTCAAACCACTTCCACCCGCTTACTCACCAGCGATGGCCCTGCCTCGGACAATAATCTGGGTTGTCCCGCCCCACGCGAAAGACATTTTTTACAAGAATCAAGAATCAACATTGAAGAAAATCCCGAGGAAGCAGAAAACAACGCATCAAGTTCTAAGACTGGGTCACAGCAGCAGCAGCAAGATCTCGAAGACTGTGAAAAATTTTCCCAAAACGCAGAAGGCGGCCGGTTGTTGCCAAGCAACGAAAACGAACCATTGCCACGTGATCCCGCGGTCGACGTCACAGAGGTTCGGCGAAGCGACGCACTTGTGAACGAGGACGAATGCGCGCCAAAAGCAACGGTCCGTGACTGCAGCCGCGTTGCGCCATTGAATGGTTGCAGCGAACGCAACTCGTTTAAGCAGCTTGTGACATCTTGCAGAATTGATTCTCTTGACTCGGTTTGTGTCTGATTTCCTTCTTTCCTAAATGTTTTATAATTTTGCAACTGTTTATCAAATACTTTGCTGTGAAGCACTAAGTCTACGGACGCCGCAGAGTCTTGTTCGCGACTAACAGAAAGTATCAAAATGTTTTTCCAATTGTTATTTTATCCTGACTGGCGTTCTGCACCTTTTAAGCGAATTGACACAACAGAAAAACAACATTGAAATCGAATTTCCCTTAAGTTCTTTGAATTCACAAATGCATGGTGAAGTGCATCCTGGCACGCTGAGGAATGTTTTTGAAAGAAAAATGCAATTAGTTGTTTAATTTCTGAAACCTTTGATGTCAGTGGAGTATCAAGACCACAAACGAGTCCATGATTTTGAGGAAGTACAGATATAATGAAAGTACTGCTTGTCGTACGCTTTCGTCTCAAGTCACATCAACAAAGTGCGGGGTACTGCGTGAGGTACAAAAACCGATTCCAGAGTTCTAAACTCTTTTTTGTTAATTTATTTGCATCTGTCTGTAACAAGCTTGTAACACTGCCAATAACACAGCAATCAGACTGTTATGGTTTCGGTGTTTGCTGGAAAGTTTCGTAGTGACTTACAATGACAGCCAAACTATAAACAAACGACTGCATTTATTCGCCTACAACATTTAACAAAGGAATGAAACTTTTGTAAGTATTTCAGTTATTGCCGAAAGCCACTTGAATTTGTACCACTCGCATCAAGGCAAAACAGTCAGCATCCAGCAGGCAAAAGTGTTTTTGCCAAGGAGGTTTGCTGGCAAAGATCGAGGTGACATTTCGCCATCAGCGTGCGTTAAATTATTTCCTCATCTATCGCCAGTCACGAAAAATAGCCCCGCAACTTATCGTCTTGCCACACAGCGACAACGAGTGCAAACGTAATGCTCTTTTAATATTTCCTCGTGTATGCAGACGATAATTGATTGAACACGGTCCGTCATTATCTTTGCCGCAGAATTTTACGGTTTAAAAATGTCAGTTCTTTTGTTTGAAACCAGAGGAAATATTCCACCTTTGCTCCAACACGATTGCTGCACGACGGATTTTGAAGAAATGTATCAGCGATTGAACTTTTATCTTGGTTGTTATTTACGATGACGGCGTCGCCGCGAGCATACTTCACATTGTAATTTAGGTGTACAAGACCCAAATCTTGGTCATGGCATTGCGATTCAGGCGATAGTGAGCATGGCTCTCAACATAGTTCTTATTGTCAAAATTGGTTCTCCAGCTGGCAATAAACTTTTTTTAAACAACTTTATAGGGTCTGCGGGGCGACAACCAACCAAGCACTTTTCTCTTTTTTGCAACCGTGATTGCGTTACTGTGATTTTTGTTTGTTGTGAATTTTTTGTTCATCATTTGCTACTCCGATAAGTAAAGAGAGCACTGCCCCGTGATAATGGTGTATATTAATTGCAAGAAGAACCATTGCAGGTAAACGTTTGAAAAGAAGAGAGATTAACCAGTGCTTTGGTTGTTTGCAACCTTTTTTCAAATGTTCATTTCTGTAAATGCACAGACGGAGCAGTCTGGACGGCGATAGCTGAGTGGTAGAGTGTCCCCTTCTCAAATGGAAGGTTGGTTGTTCGATCCAGGCCACTGAGAGAATCGCCGTAGCGCTTCCTGGGCAGGAGCGTTCACCCCAACCGCCAGAAACAAAATTGAGGCTTCGGCCAAAACCAAATAAAAAAGCAGCCTGGGAGACATTCTTTCATTCGCGGCTAAGCAACCAAAACGATTTTATCATACGTCTTTGCTCTAAACGTAGCTCATGCATGACGACGTTGGCAGCAGAAAAGGTGGAACGTCCATACAACATCGAAGAAAGAAACGTTGACTTGCACTGTACATATTTGACCGAAAAANTCACTGAAAAAACGATATTCATCNATGTTATTCTTGATGCCATTTTCAACATCGTNCTAGGCTTTACGTTGTACTCGCAACATCCAAACGAATTTCCCTGCAACCTCANTTCATTCTTTGACGAAGGAAAGCATTGGAATTTTTCCTGAAAATGTTCGGGTTCTTCACATTTTTGTACNCCAATGACTTATTTAAACGTCAAACGCAAAATTTTTTTGAGAAGTACTNGCTTGATGTAATGTTGTGTGGTCAGTTTTGCTTGATTGACTGTTCTGCGTCCTGCCTTTGTTCAAANTTTTTTTTTCNTAGTTTTNTTCAAAACACACAATTGAAAACCGTCACACCTGTTTTCGTCCATGAGTAAGGTCGACTACACAGAGAATGCAGGAAGGGCTTCAATGACCTTCGCTGCAAGCGGTGATGGGATTCAACCAATCGCATCTCATTGTTCGAATCTGTTTTTGTGGCATTCACAAATCCTGCGAACTCTCGTCCTGCTCTCGTTAACTTGTTTCTAAATAAGTGACATGTCACTCCTCGATTTGCTACGGAATTAGGCAAGGCTGGACTCTGCTAGCTACTGGATAACGCAGTGACTGTGCTGCATTAGGCAAAAATTTGATGAAACAACCTACTTAAATTTCATAAAAGTCTTTTTGGAAACAGATAAATTGAAACAGTCGCATGAAAAAGCTATTGCTCCTGCTACAATTGAACATTTTATTGTTTTTTCGACAAAAGTTTTATGTTGGGGCAAATTTCCGTGATTTTTCGAAGGTAAGTCTGTCTTTCACGCGAAACTCCAAAAGTAGCCCAAAAATAGGTACAAATTTTTGGTTGTCACGCACGAGAACTCGTCAAAAAATCCTTCAATTAAGAAGAGGTTATTGATAAGCACCATGATTCCAACCAAACAAACATTATGTAACGTATATCACTGTACACCTGGCTGATCGGTGACATGAGAGTACTTTTGTATTGGTCACTGCGTCAAATCAACCAAACAGTCTTTAATGTTTTTCAAGTTGTTTTATTTTGCATAAAATATTTTTTAATTGTTATTTTGGTGGTACTGATTTTGAAAAAATGCCCCATCCACAAACATCTGTGCAAAATGTAGATAAATGGTACGTTGAATAATTAGTTAATGCTAGTTTGTTTGTTCAAATTACATTTTACATGTAGTTCTTTTATCAGCTGGCGTGAAACGCGCCAAAACTCCAAACTGCTTGCAGCAGCGGACACAGGCTAATTTGGTGTGGGGGGTGCGATAGCGATTTGCAATGAACCCAATGCTTCACAGGACCATATTGCGTAAATCAATCACTTTCGCATACGTAGATTTCCGAGGAAACAAGTCTAAACAAATTGCTGACGATCAGTGTCCCTCTACGATAATTTTACACTGAGCCAGTATTCGTTTTAGTGAGCATGATTATTTTAGGGCTGAGTAACTGGCGTTTTCAATGAATTACAAACTTTGTGAATTATTTAATAAATATACAATCTTATCAAAATACACAATTCATTCAAATAGCTTCTTGTTTGCGTGCTTTTATACTGCCTTGGAATGTTGCAAGTGCGCAAAAATGAGATTTCACTCCGCAACAGTTCTGGTGGTCCTGAGTATTTGCGCCCCTTAGAGGGAACATTGCTTACGATGCAATGCAAATGGACATTCACACAACGCTTTATCCTTTCTACACTACAGAGAAAATGCCCCATGTTACGGTAACAACCACAAAAACGCTTCG
>JGI24021J15306_10003882_pt1 | contig 17113 bp, 16 predicted proteins | sample Ectturendosymbi1_FD_15306 | JGI IMG/M metagenome (IMG submission 15306) | reverse complement strand
GAGATATTCATCCGCAAAGCCACGTTCGAAACAGCTGCTTTTTGCGAACCGCTTGAATTAACCCGGCTCTCAAAGTGTTAAGTGCTAATTTTCATGCAATTTACTGCAAGAAAATCGCTACTGTCAATAGTAGTCTTAACATTAATATTTATGAAGAATTTTCAACAAAATGATCATGAAATGTTTAAGTCACGAGAATGTAGAACTATTTTTTAGGGTTGTGCCAAAAAATATTTGTGGAACCCTGATTTAGACCATTGCTGCTTAAGTTTATCGTGGATGTGTGCACTGATCATTGCTATTGCGTTTATTCAAATGGACAGTAAATAATAATACTTCTGATATTTGGTAGCATCCTGGTTCAACAAGAGTTTCTTGTATTTAAATTGTTTGCCATTATTCAAGCTTTTCTAATCCTGTCTCACAAAATTTAATTGCCATGCGCATCAAAGAAGTAATTTGAAAGAATATAAATTGTATGTTTAGGTTTAAAGTACATCACTATCAGATGTTTAGGTCTGCTGCTAGCTTGACTTATTCTTGTGAAGTTAAATTTCACCAAACAAATGCAGCTAGCATTATAGAGTACTACAGTGGTTGGCAACCATAGAGGTGGTTAGCAAACCATAGAGATGGTTATTTATGATACGCTTTGTGAAACTGTATCAAATTGATTTCTATAATTGCTAATGTAGATTGAGGATAAATCCAATAACTCCTTGTGATTACTATTCAAATCGTATAGTAAAAGAGATATTTGGCACATAATGTCATTAACATTTTTATGTTTGTAAACTGGCAAACTGCATTGAAAATGTTGCTAACCTTTAGTGTATTGTATGTTCAAACAAAGTCACAAAGCATCATATGCTTTTATTAACAGTACGTTTTCTGCCAGTGTATGAATACGTCGTACCTAAAAATCATTCACTGAGCTACTAACTTCGTGCCACTTACCTAGGGATGGGCATTTAGGAATACCAAATCCAGAAGGATTCTGATCCTAAACTATCGAATCCAAAATACTAATTTAAGCCAGGTAATTGGATTTGGTTTAGATTTTCCACAATATCAGTGGTGTACTTGGTTCTACCACATGGAATAATGCACACAAACAGACATTTTTCTAGTCAACGTGCATTTTCTCTTACACTGCTTGAAAACAAGAGCATTATTGTGCTTGCACAGACATTTTTTCAGTCAATTCACATGCATTTTTCTCCCGCATCGTGTGGAAACAGCACTAAGTATGCACACACAGACATTTTTTCAGTCCACTCCCTGCGTTTTTCTCTTGCACCACGTGGGCAAGTGAAAACTTAGCACTATTGTGCATACACTGACATTTTGCAGTTCACCACATCAGCTTTTTTGAGACAACAACATGTGCAGTAATTTCTGCAGTTACTTAACTGACCACATGGCTTTGTAAGTAGTTGAGTTCATTGTTTCCTGCATTTTTTAAAATCAGTTGCAGTTGTTTTGTTGAGGTTTAAGCTAGAAAACTTCCTGGAGAAAGGAAAATTATGATTGAGCAGTTCCCTTTGCTTGCATAAATCGCTTGAAAAAATCTTTGTATAACTTGCCACAGCAGCTTTTTCAAAAATATCTTTTTCGAGTGCATAATTAACTACCATCAAGTTGCCATCACGGCTAACATGCAGACAATTGGAAAACCTTAATGTGTTGCACTACATCACTGTGCGTTGTTTCAAACTGTCATTGCAGGCTCCCTTGTGCTGAAGGTACTCAGCAGTAACGCTGATCAAATACTAGATGCTGCCACTGCAGGTTTCTAATGCAAGTGTTTTGGAACAGGCAACAACATTTCTTTTCTAACGTTGCATATGATTATTACGAAACAATCACATCACATCATTTCAATGTGTGTTACTTGACACCATTGGTATCTGCAGCTTGACAATGAACCGAACACAAGAGATTGCATGAATTGTGGGATATAAAAATGCTTCTAGATGTTCTAAATATCCCTTGGTCCTGATACAGTATTTTGAATTCTGAAATCCTTTAGTGTTTAGCAAAGCAACAGTCATCAGTTGAAACGTAAATTTGACGTTGTTGCGGGCCCGTGCATCACATGTTATCTTGAACGTGCACACTACGTTTGTGATGTAATAATTGCTTGCATTCGTCGTGGAATGCTTCCCGCACTTGCGGCCATTTTTCTGCTTGCTTTGGACTATACACTGCAGTTGGAAACAAGTTTGTATCTCACAGTTGCTGTGTACGAAGATTTGTACAACTGCGGAATATAGAAATGCCTCAAAATATTCTAAAAATCTCTTGGACCTGATATAGCTGGGTGCTGTACGTAATGACTGATTTGGTAGCGTGCAGCGTCATGAACCTTTTATAATCCCAATGGCATTTGTTATTCACTATTTGGATAAGCATTCACCAAATGAATCTTACTGATGAGAAAAAACAAAAAGAGTGAATTCAAACAAGTAACAAATTTGAAACAGTGCATTGTCTGCTACGGAACGAATGGCATATATCCGCATTTTAAACTGTGAAGTGTACTGTGCTCAGTGCTTTGGAAAATACACTAAAATTCGAAGTTGGTGTACAGTACAGGTGCACATTTTTAGTTCTGCAAAGAATTTAACGCATCTGGTACAAAGGTGTTAAAATATTTGCATGCATTCAGTAGTTACCCAATACCATAAAATTAACTTTAAAAGTGCTACTTTCGCGATAAAGCTTCGTGCCTGTAGGGACGAAACCCGGCTAGGCACTAGGCAGTCCCGTACACGTGTGCTGAAGCCTGGAAGTTGCAGTGCGGTGTTGATTTTGGCACATTAGCAAAGGGAGTCGTTTCGGCAACAGTTGCTGCAGATAAATGGCACTCAGGTTTCACACCATCTGAGCAGTGTACACTTGTTCAAAGTTAGCTATGCGATTAAGCAATTTAAGTTCACAAATGATAAGAACATTTCCAGTCGAATGTCCGGTTTATGCAAATAATTGTGATTCTCAAATAATTGTGATTCTAATTGTGATTTTTATTTTGTGATTCTCAGGTGCAGTGCTTTGTAGGAAAAAAAACAGAATAGCATTTGGTATTCTGGATTCGGTTTAGCTATTCTGGAATAATAAACTATTCTGAAATGCCATCCCTGTACTTACCAACTCCATAACTTGCTAGTCAATTGTGCTAAAGAGCTGTTCAAACCCTCACAACACTTGGCAAGTCTTTGAGTCTACATAGAAAAAAAATTTTGGGGGTTTCGGGTTTTTGTGAGTGACGCTGTAAGTGAGGTAGGTTTTTGGCTCATGTTACCTGGTCTAAAGCCCAACCACTAGACGGATGTATTTCGCTCAATTTTTCATTGGAAACTAGGCTAGAATCCAAGTCTGTTGAGCCTTTGATCAACTTTATAGCATTTCTGATTCAAAAGTTATGGCCTAAATATAACAAATCATTTACCTAATTGTGGGATTAATTAATTATTTTGTTGTTTTTAGGTTATAACTTTTAAGCCTGAAACCCAGGCAAGTCGTCTAAACTCACTTTCAGAGAGAAAACATTCTGTGACTAATTAAACAGAATCTATAGCAGCTATGTCCAACTGAAATTACTTACCGAGCCAAAAATTATGTCACTACCTTAACTGGTCTGCACATTGATTGACTTTGATCTTAGCAAATTAAATTTAGATTAAGCTAATGCACTAAAAGCATTCAAAGTCAACTGCAATGGTAAAGACTGTTTGGCACCTTTAGCCACTCTAAGTGTGATTTCATAGGCAAGTTTAGTGCCAATGGAACAGGGTTAGAAATCACAAAACTAGGAAAAGGGGTTAAACCAAGGTGTCAGTGCCAAAATGACCCCAAAACTATTTCACTTATGATGTCAGTCACAAAAAATCCGCAACGCCCAATCAAAAATTTTTTTCGAGTGCAATCTACTCGACTAACCGATCCGTTTGAGCCCTCGAACAGCTCTCTAGCGCAATTGTCAGAGGAGCTAGGGCATTGGTAAGGCAATGGAAAACTGCTGTTTTTCAGGCTGAAATCGAAGTCTGAATATATTGTATGCCAGTTCTCAAAGTGTTAAGGAAGCGAGATGCGTTTGTCATGAGTATGGCTGACTGCTTAGCACACAGTGCATTTTTTGTAGGCAAACCACCTGGTAACAAAAGTGTTCAGCAGCTTTAAATGTTCAGGTGATTATGTCACTTCAGCTGTTGCCTGCATTAATTGAAATGAATTTTCTTATGCATAGAAACTTGACAGCATTTCTGGTATCAAAACTCCTATTAGATGTTTTTGCCTGTTTGCTGTGAAGTGCATTTCTGAATCAGAAATGATTTGAGTCAAATTTAAAGAATTTGGTTGATGATTTTATGATGCATTCTGTTCTTACCTTCTGCAAATCATTGCTCAAAGCTGGCACCAGGTCTACTCTAGGCTGCAATAGCAATCTTGACTGCTCTTTCTATCTTGTTTCAGCATTAAAGCAACCATAAATTTATGGTGTGAACAAAGACATGTATTTGTCAACCTCTGTTCAGCCAAATGTACTGCTTGAATGTAGACACATAATTTTTGACATTCTTTTAATCATGATGACAGCAGCTCTTCTTTGTTTTCGTTACAGAGCAGCTTCAGTGCTTCCTGTCAAATTGTTTGTTTTTTTGTCCTCATGTTTCTTGTGCTTGGTTGAGACGGCATAAATATCTGAAGGATTTGTAGCTCTTTGCTTCTCATGCATTTCATGGCTTGATGCTTTCGCTCTTGGCATTGCTCTTGGCACAGCTGCATTAACAAGAGAATAACAGACTTGTAAACAGAACCACGGCTACATCTATGCCACAGCTCAAGTTTATTTTGAAACTAATACAGCAAGTTTCATTGGATGTGTGAGTGATGTTTCAGATCTTAAAAAACTACTTAGAATTAGATAGAGTGTTACTTTTTGGGATATTGAACTTACCACAAAATTTTATTTCAAATATTTTCTTGGATTTTGGAGGAAAAGATCAGCACTTCTCTTAACGAACAGTGTTTGTTTTAGCATAATTTTTGGAGCACATGCTTCTTGAGGTTAAATGCCCAGCAATTCAGATTATATTTACGTGGCACATGCATTCCCAATTGCATGTTGTTTTGTTTCACTGAATACCAAAACATTGTGAATGTTGCCACAATGTTTCAATGGTACTTGTAACCACTAACTACAAAGTGTTACGAAAATACATAAAAAACAATGGAGCTTTAGCAACACAATATCTTTTATATGTTGTCACAGAAGATTTTGAATGTAAATTATTCGTTTGACTCACAACCAATGCTTTATGTGTCTTTTATTGACTAACTGCCGGTGGGTCACTAGAAGGTGGTTTTAACAAGGGCATGGGTTTAGCAAAATGTTGAAAAGCCATTGGCTACATTCTGATCAAGCTACCTGTCATCAGCAGCTTGCAAACTGGTTGTTCTTAATTTTTATGAACACCTTTGGAGTCAGCCTTGGTGTTCTTTCAAGACCCACGTGAGCCACTTAAAAGGTTATCACAACTCCTCCACCAATTAGGCTAGAGAGCTATTCAAACCCTCATAAGATGTGGCAAGTCTTCAAGTCGGCAATGAAAAAAAATTTTTGGTTTCGTTTTTTTTGTGAGTGATGTTCAAAGTGGGGTAGGTTTTTGGCCATTTTGGATGAGGTTACCTGGCCGTCAGCCCAACCGCTAGATGGAAGTATTTTGCTCAAGTTTTTGCTGGAAACTGGGCTGAAATCTGAGTCTTTTGAGCCTTTGAATGGCTTTATTGCGCATCTAGTTCAAAAGTAATGGCCAGAACACCATAAAATTGGCAATTTTACCATAAATTAGTAATTTTACAATTACCCTAACTCTTGAACCAGAAAATGCTAGAAAATGTACTACAGTCAGTCTTTCTTCAAATAATGAAACATGGATCTTACTATAAGCATTGCATCAGATTTTCCAAATGCACGTTATTCTTACTTACATTTTCCAAATGTGTTGTGGATTGCATTTTGTTGTTGGAGTGTTGGCATACGATTTTGTGTTTCTAAAGCTATTACAGGATTGATAATGCCTGTAAAGCTATTTCGTTTTGTTGGCTGTGTATGTTCCGATGTTGCAGGCATTTGGATCCGTGTTGCACCTGGATCACAGTCATTGGTCTGCACTTTCCAAGAAATCTGATTTCTGTCAAATAAGATTTTTGAGTTAATGGTTTTATGAACTGATTTATGTTATAGATTTTTTAAAGAATTTGCCTAGATCAAGCCACATATTTCAGGAATATTGGACCACAAACATAAGGAACTAGTCCGGTAGACCAGAAACCACTAGAATATAAAAGTTATATGTTGTTTGCAAGTTTATGTGCAGCAGATTCTTAATAGATTAAAACAAAAAACACTTGTTCACGTAATAGTTAAAATTGGTGTTGTTTTGAATTGTTTTACACCTGAATGATGTAGTAAAGAGATCTGCAACTTGACCAGGAAATTGTTGATTTACAAAAATTGATCATTTTAAACTGCGTAAAGACTGAAGATTGTGAAAGTGCAATTTAGACAAGTTTACTCAATGAAAGTAAACACTTGGTGCTTTTCTATTGAACATACTAGAAGTATCAAATGTTGTGGTCATAACTCATGATTAAAGTAGAAATACAGCAAGAATCTGAAGTATGGATCAAATTTAGGTTATATACATGGAAGTGAAAGCTTATGCCAGTCATAATTTTCCCTATCTAGCTTTCATTTTGAAGCTAACTGATATAAAGCAGCGAAGCTGGAGCCTGGACCCCAAAAAACGATTTTGGATGGCTGAAGCCGGAGCTGAAAGCATTTAGATCAGGGGTGAGGAACCTGCGGCCCGTGCAAACATCTGATATGGTCTGCAGCAGAACTTTTGTTACCCAATTTAGAGTACAAAAACAAAATCATGTCAAAAGGAAGCTCAGTGATAAGCAGATACTTGGATAGTATGTCAAGAGCAGTCTTTATCCCTCATAGTTAAAGGTAGAATTTTTGGATAAAACCAGTTGTTTTTTGCAGCCCGCCAGCGATAATTCATTGGTTATGTGGTAGAGTCCTGCGCATGTTGGAATTTTTTGTCTGTACCTGCAAAATTTAACCATGCTCTGCACCCACAGGAGTTGGAGAAATCTTGAACACTCCCACCCCGCACACCATCCCAACCCGCACCAGCCCTGCACTTTTCTATCCAAAACCTGCACCTTTCTGAAAACTACTAAAAACTCATAATGGCTGAAGACAAGTCTAAGAAGCAGTAGAATCAAGCTGCTCATTCTTTCCATTGGCAACCAAAACTTTTCCACACATCTGATCTTCTGCAGTCAACAGAGTTGAAGTGATAAAAACCATGTTTCAGTCAAGTTGTGACCAGCTGTGCATTAAGCACTGTCTTATCCATTTAGACGAGCTGCAAGACTGAAGTATTCCTCACCAAGTACGATGGTAGCATTGGAAAATGGAAATGGTCACTTGCCTACCACATAGCAAGAGTCTGAGCTGTTTTGCAACAATGGGTTGTTACATCATGATGTAATAATTGATGTATGGCAAACAACGTTAGTAAGTCCGTGTGTTTTGCAATTTTTGAGCTGATTAGGTTCATGTGGTTTGACACAACGTTCAGTTACCCGCACAAAGAAATTCTCATCCCACGCCTGCCCTGCACCAAGTACAACCCCCACCTGCACGCATAGAAGGTACCAACAAACCACACGGGTTAACCCACCCCATGCAGGACTCTATTATGTGGCCCATGATAGTAAATAGGTTCCCCACCCCTGATTTAGATGGTGGAGCTGCAACCTGAAATTTAGATTTCTGTTCCACAGACATAGTTTATGGTCAAGCAACTTGTACAAATAATAAAATGTTTTTTAGTTTTCAATGGTCCAAGTCATTCTTGAGCCGGGGCCAAAAAATTTTGATGCCTGGAGCTGGAATCCGAAATTTGAGTGCCGGCTCCACAGCCCTGCTGTTAACTGCTTCTTAAGCTGTAAAGTTACCTCTTCTTGCATACTTGATTCTTGCTTTACAACTGAAAAAAAATAATAACACAAGCACAAAAGTTTAGATCTGTTATGAATTTACCGTCATTGATAGTCTTGCAAATGGAGACTATGAAATCACATCTCAGCTTCATACCTGGATTTCAAAAGGTAGACAGTGAGGAAGATTCCCGCTAATAGCAGAATTACCATGATTGGAATGATAATTGCATACTCCAAGTGTGTGTTGGGTTGTGGTTTTGGTACGTAAGTGTTATTTGATGTAACATTTTTTGTCCACTCTTGCGACATTGAAGATGATGTGGGAAAAGTATGGGATACTGTGATGCCATCCTTAAAGTTGCTAGCCGGTTCAGTCTCAGAAGATACGGTAGTGGTTATATGAACATTAATAAGGGTGGCAAATTGATCTTTTTGTGTTCCATCTATCACAGTCTTTGCTGTAATTGCATCCAGTGTTGTGCCTATAAACAGATAATTTTGCTTTAGGTGTTAGCACAAGCACTACATTCGGTTGGTTCTGTAAGGATATTAAGTTTTCTACTTAAAGCAAAAGTTACAACATTAAAATTTTGCACAAATTCACACTATGGCTGTTTGCAATACTTCTCTTGTTGTGGAAATGGATTTTTACAGACGTCATGTTACTGCAAGCTCGATTTGCTGTGGTGTAGACCAGGAAATTGAACTCAAATGCAATTGAAAAACCAGTTGTAGGCAGGGTGTGAGCGCACCGCAACCAAACCGTTTCGTTTTGATCACTCGGAAAAACGTTACCGGAAAAAAGCATTTAAAATACCAGCCGTTGTTGGTTTCTCAGATGTTGGTAACCACGTTTGTGAAACTTCGGATACCGCTTACTGTTTGTGATACTGGCGGTTTTGTGTTACCATAATCAATATCGCAAATCATTAGCCAGAGAAAGCAAAAACAATTGTACCAGAATGTATACAGCCTGAACGCGTTGGTCAAAACGTCCTCCCTCAGGTCTCTGGGTTTTGATGAAAACCTTGCGTGATATCGTTCGACGTGTTTGTTCCATAACGAAAAGATTTTCATAGCATTCAGCCAGTGAACTCATTCATTTTCTACTAATTGCGATTTTTGTGGGGTGAGTGGTGATCAGGATAAGTAGCAACTAATAGCGGAGCAAGAAGTTCTTTAAGCGCTGCAGTACAGCAAAGATCTAACCATAGTGCCATGCAAACACAATCTGAATGGTGAAAAACCTACTTAAACTTATTACAACAATGCTGCCAGCGATCGCAGAATCAGTTACACGGTAAGCTTGTGCTTAATACTAGCTGGTAACTGGGCAGCTCCTAGTTGCGTTATCACGGAATTAAAAATTGTATGCGCCCGAGCAAACCACTCGGCTTAGTTTCGAACATCTTGTTTATGAAGTTATTCAGGAAACTTTGCTGTTGTTTTGATGGGAATTTTCAGAGGGTAACCATCTGTACAAGGATGCACAAAACAGGCGCGGCCGTGAAAAAGCGAAATCTTGCAAAATTTCGTATATTTGTAGATGTCAATTGTTTTTGCGTTTAGATTTTTATTGGCAATGAAAGCCAAAGTTTCGCTCCAGCGAAGTGCAATGATAGCAGAAGCAGTGCACTTCGGTGGAGCAGAAGCAGCGATGGAAACACTGTATTATTACCAAGTCTTCAGTTGGCTACCTGATAAGTAATTTGCATGAATCTTCATCGTGGAAGACTGACGTTTGTGTAAGTATAAGCTATTGTTATTCGTAGAAAAATGACAACTAAATCCAGCGGTCTCCAAGGAATCTAAAGCGAACGATGAAAACATTCCCATATATCCTCTACGACAGAACCTTCGAAGTCGACGATAACCCTTTGGGACATTTCATAGGTTCGAAAATGGCGCGCGAACGACAAGGTTTAGGTAGAAGGTGGTTGTACTAGATGGCGTAAATCGTAGTAATTCAGGCTTGTGTCGTAATAAATTAAATCAGCAAGTTGATTCACACGCTGGTAAATGCTGTCAGAAACTAGTAACAAAATTGCCTAATGTGACGTTCCTGTCTGATTTGACGACAGGGTACTTCGCTTACAATGCCAACCATCATTTAAACACATTATGGCACGGGGTTAGATTATATCAAAAACATGGCTTGCGTTCCCATTCGAGTTGGACACCCATAAACTAGGCCCCAGTCGTTAGGCTACTGGAAGCACATCTTAGTTTATGGAATATACACACTAGATATTGATAAAGTAATGTTAGGCGAGTCATAACTGGTTAGAAAATCGAAAAATAATATTTCAGGTAAGGTTGAAGCAGCAAAAGAGGCGAATGCGACACCGAATTCTACATCGAAAACGCGCAAGTATGCAACGAGAAAAGAGATTGTAGGTCCATAGGGAACGTTTTCTGCAGTAAGGGGTTCACTTTCATATTGAAAAACAATGAATACCATCCACTCTGTTTGATTTGCAACGAATTGTTATCAAATGGCGATCGTAGGCCTGCCACGATGAAGACACATTTTGCACAAAACACTTATCGCAATGAGCCTGTAGTGTTTTTTCATCGCTTTTTGGGAACATCAGAAAGACAAAAACAATTAATTGAATGTGAGTTCCTGAATCAACGAAGGTATGTGCAAGAGCATCGTTTTGAGGCTTTTTTGCTGATTGCCAAAAGTAGAAACCGTACAATACTAGCGAAGAACTTCGACCAGCGGAAACTAAACCTACTGCAATTATACACGGAAAAAATAAGTCGATGAATGCGGAAGATCCCTTTATTAAGCAAAACTGTGTCAGTGTGTGAAGGCGTATTTCTGATATTGTAATTCATCGAGAAGCCTTAAGCTAAACTTTTTCTTCTGATCTAAATACGGTTGTGGAAGGTGCTGCAAAAGTTATTAACTTCACAACCACAAGAGCCGCGCACCTATATCAAGCCAACCACGAGTGATTCTTGCATTGAACCCCCGCGTTTGTTCAGCAGTGGCGTACGTGAAACCTGACCAATCACTACGCCATTAGTTTTGCTGAAAACAATAACTTTTTTTCATTCATTAAGATTGGCGCGCTTTTTTAAACAGGTAGAACTGGCTTATTTACGACCAGTACCGCTTCATGTGTTTGTGATCTGTCCACCGTATTAAGCTTGTTCACTGCGTGGTGCGGACGAACGCCCGTATTGACACTTTTGTGCATTGAACCTGACGTTTAAATAAGCAAAATATTATGTTCACCATTGCCGCCTACGGGGTTTTTCGAATCCAGCCCGAATCCCATTTGAAATGGTTCAAAAATGGTTATTTACCGATAACCGAACTGTTTGAAAACCCTGAACTGGAACAAAGCAGTAACCGCTAATCTAAGGACAAGCTGCAACCGATTTTACCGAGTAGTTGACATCTTGCTGGAAGATATTTAGTTTTCAGCAACTTGTTAAAGAATCAACACTCACTGTTTTGTTTTCTTTGACAAATATACCCGTAACGGTCATTCAGGCAGGATTGGCTCAACCACTTGTGGCTTCGCGGCGCCCACATGGTACTGCACCTCTCATTGGTTTGATTAATTTCATTGCTGTGATCCCACGCAGAGTAACTCAACTTCTTTCCATCTTGCCACAGCCATGAAGAGTGGTCGCTTTCCTTGACGGCTCCGATCCAGTAGTGCCGAGCTTGCGCTGCGGTCGGCTTGCGCGGTACGATCTGTTCTAAGAACGCTTGGGTGGCGTTCGACAAAATTGACACAAGCATCCCACCCACGTTCACGCAAGCTTTTTTTGCTGTCGTGTAGTCGCTGAGCTTTGAAGCGTTGACGAAATACTCGTACGGGCTTTGAGCGGTGGCGTAAGTCCAGCGGCTGACGTTACCTGCCATTTTTTAATACTTTGTTTCTCAACTGCTCTAGGAAAAGCACCACTGAATTTATTCAGTTGACATTCACATAAATGTCATGAAATGAAGTGAGACAAACGCTTCCAAGTCCTTTTATCAGCATAGTTGTATCATGTGCAATGATTCATCGTCTGATTTGTCTCACGTGTCGCGTTGCATCCTCCACCTGCCATGCGTTCACGGAACACACCAAATAAGGTAAATGGGATCACATCAGCAGATCGTCGTTACTTTTTGTTTTCAGGTGCGAGCCACCAACTTGCAAGATCTTGTTTACAAGAACGGACAAGCAGGAATAAGCAAGGCCACCGTCTCCATCACCTTTGACAATGCCGACAAAGAACAGAGTCCAATCGGCATGGAAGCACACGATGAAATCACTGTAAGGCGCGTCTTCACCGGATGTGTGGAGCATTTTTTTGTTTCAATATTTCTTTCGAGTGCAGACGTCCCATGTGAGCACTTTAAGTGTTGTAACATGGCCATGTACCTTACATAGTGCTCTTTCTTAAAGATCACCAGGCAAATCGTTATTGGTGGAAGGAACAAGTACATGATCAACGGAGTCAATGCTCAAAATTCTCGAGTGTCAGACTTGTTCCGATCGGTTGGTCTCAACGTGAACAACCCGCATTTTTTGATCATGCAAGGGCGAGTGACAAAGGTTTGTGTCTTCGAATGTTGCGAACGTTTCTATTTGAAGATTTACACGGCGAACATTCGGTTGTGTCGAACATGGAGAAACCGCTTGCACGAAATATGGTCAAATGTACCAGCTGCGGTGTCGGAAAAAAAGCACGCGTGAATCATTCTTTTTTACCGCATCGCTCAATGAATGGACGCAACCTGACGTAACGTTTTTTCCAACCACTTCTACGACTCAACGCATGCTTCATGTTCCTAACGTCACGTTTGCGCACAAAGCGTTTGATCTGTTCAACCGTAAAAGTCATCGTTAACAGGCACCGGCCAAGCTGAATTGCCAGATAGAAATCTCAATAAAAAGCCAAACAGTGCAAAAAAGAGGCCTGAAAAAGGCCAAACCGATTGTGTTATGGCCAGAAAAAAGCCAAACTTTATTTGTGATATTGCTATTCTTTTGTCACAAAATACATCTAAATTACTGTACAAGATATCATCAGAATTTTTCTGCGAAATTTGGATTAAGTCTTGCTTGACCGTGTACTAAACTCATTACCAATGCTTTTTTCTGACTTTTCATGGTTTGTGAGATTGCACACTTTGGGTACAATGGTGCCACAGTTTGCATACTGATCCATCGGCAGCGTTCTGCATGAAAGCAGCCCATTCACTCCTGTACTTACGACCAGAATCATAAGCGCTCTTCTGCTTTGTCGACGTCATTGTCGCATTTCTATCGCGGAGACGCAAACCTGTCTGCGAGTGTTGAGCTTGCTTCGTGCTTACAACACACTACACAGTGCGCACATTTCCAGTGATTACACGATCTGCAACACACTACACAGTGCGCACATATCCAGTGATTACGCGATCTGCGACACACTACACAGTGCGCACATTTCCAGTGATTACGCGATCGCTTCTGTATCCTGGTGTTCTGCCGCACTGAGACCTGTTTTTATTTAAATCCCGACGAAGGTGATGAACATGAAGCCGCCGGAAATTTTGTCGATGATTGAGGAGGCGACCGGCACCAGCATGTACGAGTCGAAGAAAGAGTCTGCGCAGCGAATGATCGAGAAAAAAGAAAACAAGCTGACCCAAATCAATCGGGTAATCCGTTCACTCCTGACTTTTCCTCGCTGCTTGTTTTTCGTTTCTACCTTCACTGTGTGTCGTTTTGTGTGTTTTTATTCAAGTCGATTTGACATCGTGTTTCATGATTGATTTAGTTCGACACATGAGAAGATTGGCCGTACGTGCAAACGAATTAAGGAACAATTCTTAGACAGTCCGTAGTTGACTTGCCCCATACTGACCTGAACAAATGGAAGAAAGAAAGCTATCCAGCCGGTTTCGACGTCAAAATGGAATTTCGTCCATTTCGACATTCAAAAAAATGCGAAACGGTTTCTTTTTCTTACACAGACTTTGGATGAAGAAATTACTCCGACGCTGCAGAAGCTGCGCGACGAGAGAGCGTCTTATCTCGAGTACCAGAAAGTGCAGCGCGAGATGGAGCGGCTCACCCGGCTGCTGATCGCCTATCAGTTCACGCAGGCTGACCGCACTGCCAACAACGCGTCCGGAGAACTGGACGCCCTGAAGAAGGATAAAGAGGCGATTGAACAGAAGGTGTACCGTCAAACCTCTATTTGAGCGCCACCTCTATTTGAACGCCACCTCTAATAGAACGCCACTATAAAGGAAGGGTCGAAAAATAGAGCGCTACCCTCTCATTGAACGCCACTTTGATGAATTCTTCTATTTTGGAAATAGTTACGGCTGAAATCTCCTTTCTACCGTGTTTCTCCAAACATAAGACCTACCCTAAAAATAACACCTACCTTGAATTTCTTGATATTGATATTGATGTGGAAAGTGTTGAAAATGACGAGGACGGCTTCAACAGCGTCGTATCACTTGATTTTCACCAGTGAATCTGTGATTACTTACCAGTAATCACCCTGTATTCGTGTCTTTTGCTAATTATGTAAATGTGTTAGCTGTTTTTTTTCTTTTCATCAATAAATTTTATCTCAGAATTCTGAACAGCTGGTCGAAAAATAGAGCGCCACCCTCTAATAGAACGCCACTATAAAGAATGGGTTGAAAAATAGAGCGCCATGGCGGTGAAATAGGGGTTTTACGGTATCTTCTCGCGTCGAATCTTTCGCATGTTTTCGTTGACAAAATCATTTTTTTGCCCGGTTGCTTCCTTCATTTCAACTGCGGGCAGTGTTGCTGTTTTCAAGCGTCAACACTTAACGGAAAATAATTACATCATAAAGTCGACTTTGCGTGCAGATTAAGGAGCAGCAGACAAAGCTGGAGCAGATGGCAGAGGAGATTGCCAAGCTGGAGCATTCGCTGGACACGGTATGCAGTGCGCGCAAGCCAAATTTTAACCAAGCCTGTGATCTAGATGGGTGTTATTGTTTTTGCTTTATTTGAATTGTTAACCAATTGGTGTGTTTGACGATGTTGTGAGCCTTACCACCGTGCCTATTTTCCATTGGAGCACAAGCAGCTTGTTGAAAAAAGAAAACGATCAAACCAGTGGTTCTTAACCAGGGGGTACGCCTCCCCAGGGGGCGTCAATAAATTTTCAGGAGGGCGGGAGCCCTTGCGCGCTCCACGACATGGAAAGTTTTATCAGTGAATTTACCAATAAATAAATACATTTGTTTTTACAATGTACTTAATGTCAGGGGGGGGTGTTGTTGTTGAAATAAAAGAGAATTACTTGAGTGGGCGATGTAGAGAGAAGCTTAAGAACCACTGGATTAAACCATTAACGTCGTTCGTTTTGTATCAATTTCTTGTTCGGTGATTGGCTGCCGCGAATCTGCAGCGGCTTCGGTATTTTGCGTCAACTCGCGCGTCTCGTTTTCGGTGCGCAGGAGGCGGGCAAGAGACTGAAGGAGCTCGAGAGCGAGCTCAGCGAGAAAGAGAAGACCGAAGCGAAAGCGCAGAGCGACTTGACCAATCAGAAAAATGTCGTGAACGCCGAAAGGAAGAAACTGAAGACCTTGCAGAAGAGCAAAGGCGAGGTGAGCAGGACGAGCATGTTGGCGGTTCTTTCCGGATCCTGAATGCATGTTTTTGTTCTTCGTTCTCATGAAATTAGCGCAAAAGTATAATTTTCTGCAGACGCGCACCACTGTCGGCTTAACTGTTTCAGATGACCTCTTTAATTTCAAGAATTTCTTCCTTATTAACCTTATCGCTCGTGTCTGCCCACACCGATGTTGAAAACAGCTTTATATTTTGTTTGACCAGCTTCAGGCCATGCGTTTCGCAAGAGGTGGCTGTTCACTCAGATACCAAATATGCTAAGAACTGATGATTAGGGTTAGGGTATAGGATTAGGGTTTGAAAAAGAAAACTAATTGACATCTAAGACTAAGCAAAAGATTTTTAAGTGTTTAGTTATTCCCAAACTATTGCTGATTTTGGACTATCTTGACGTCTAACCAAAAGTTTTTATTTTCGCAACAAAGTCAAAAAATACATCGCCGAACTTTATTCCTTTACCCTGAGAAGCAAATAAGCGATATACAAGAATAGGTCAGAAATTTCGCTTGACATGTAACGCGAAATCCCTGACTAGGTCAGATGTTTTATTTAAATCCCCACTAGGTCTTCAATTTCGTTTGTCACCAGCTTCCACAAAAGAGTACGTGACCGACACTTTGACGTTCAGTTTGAGAGAAATATTTTCGTGATGACAGATCGAAGGCACAGTTTGCTTTTCGTTTGCGCAGCTAAAACAACGAAATGCGAAGAAACTTGTCAGCGAACAGTTCCAACAGCGCTGTTTTGCATAAAAGAGATGGCTTGCTGAAGCCGAAGGGGAAACAAAATTGAAACGTTTTTTTTGGCAGAAAACACTGAACCGCATTCAAGCCGCGGTGCTCTTGAAAAATAATTGTCACTTCTTTTAAAAATCAGAATAAATTGTAATTTCTTAAAAATCTTGACACTTCTGCATGATACGCGCTGCGATGGGGTGAATGGTGGATGTCGCACGCCACTATTGTGTAAGAACGTTGAACGCGAACAGAGGTGGGAGGCTCCATTTTTCCCCGTTTGAGATGCTTACCTGCAGTGCTCATGTCGGCTCGGCAGGTTTTCGAATCGGGCAAAGTTGGAATGCATTTTTTGTTGTGCAAGTTGTGCCGTTTAAGACGTCGCCATTTGACTTCTAGTGCGAATCGGCGATGACTAGCAAGACCAAGTCTTTGTCGAAACTAGAGGACGCCTGCATGAAGGTGGAAGAGGAAAGCAAGGCTCACGCGCAGGCCCACGCCGAAGCTCAGAAACATTACCAGGCGAGTCGTCGTAATCACAGTCGGTGGGCTGTCGTAGCAGGGCACGGTCCTCTGGTCGGCTCACGCGCTTGGGTCCTTACTTCTTCTGTGCATTCGTTTTGCACCCTTGAGACGAAATAAAATGGCTTTGCGACTCTCGCGTACATTGCTCGGTCCATCTTAATGAAACCTTCTGTTCTGTAACGTCCATGAAGCTCTCGCGAAATCT
>JGI24021J15306_10003881_pt1 | contig 17113 bp, 6 predicted proteins | sample Ectturendosymbi1_FD_15306 | JGI IMG/M metagenome (IMG submission 15306) | reverse complement strand
CACACGAGATACACCTGCAACGAGTGTTTTTGTAGAATTCCCTTTTTTGCAGAACTACACGATGCCGGAACTCACCGCACAAAACGTTTCGCAAGCCGAGCTACCACCGATCGCAGACCTCTATTCGATATCATACACGTACTACAGCTGCCTGGGTTTCGCTGGAGTGCTGGTCGTCGGAATTATTGTCAGCTTGGCATCGTGTAAGTGGCTTAACACTTTTATGGAAAATGCACCAAGGTTCAACCAGCAAAGGCTAAATTTCCTTTTTCCAAATTGAGGGTTTTTCGCCCACTCCCCACACATTTTCTGAATGGATCTACTTGGAACTTCTCTTAAATATTCAGCGGTGTTAGCCATCATATCATCCGTATTGACACCATCTATGCGTCCGCTCTTTGCTAGTCCCATATATGGTATTCGTGCTTGTATTCCTCCAAATTACCCGTGTTAGCGCCATCTATAGATATGCTTCTGTGACGGCGCATAGCGTCACATCCCTAAAAGCGCGCAATCGGGAAGTACTTAAACTGCAGCTACGCATAAGCAACAATGGAGTGAAACTGGTAGAGCGTGGAATCTCTATTGATGGTTGATCGTTGCACTGGCAGATTTGGCGTTCCTTAATCTGCTGCATGTTTGAATCTTCCATGAAAAGCCGCAACTAAACTTTGTTTCGCCTACATATCTACGCTTGTCTTCATTCATGCCTTTGTTTGCTCCTTGTTAGTATCGTGTGTTCTTACGTTCCAGGCCCGTAACTAAGGGGGCGCAAGGGGTCTTCGCCGTCCCCCCCTGGAAAATTTTTCTACGTCCCTGGAAAAATGTGCTGGACATAGTGTAAAACTATTTAAAAAATTGGGTCCCACTCAGAGGACTCTTCGTCTGCTCTGATGTCTCAAGCTGGTTATGGGCGTGTTACGTTCTAACCCGTTATGTGTGGTTGTGAAAGCGTCAAATAATGAGCGTTAAACATAATTTCGTTGACTTTTTAAGACTTACCTCACGATTTACAGAATTTCAGACATTGCACGTAATTAAATACGAAAGTGACTCTTTTGACTCATACCACCTTTTTGCCCAAACCTTTGATTATCTCTCTCCGAATCCTTCGTGTTTTTGTTGTATAAATTATCCTCTTACTAGCTTCACATTTATTACGGGCAGGTGGATGGCGAGGGTGTTCAGATCAAGACCCGATGCTGTTTTTCTTCCCGTTGGATCACTGGATTTTCAGCAGCTGGTTGCCGGAAAAATACCGAAAGTGGTGGAGGTGTGGCATAGACCCTGTCCCTCAAAACGGATACCCTGAAAGCACACGATATCAAAAGAAGGAGAATTTCAAATCGTCGACCAGTCGTGTGTAACGATCGTTTATCACATTGCGTTGAATAGGTGTACTACTGTCGCAAGAGATGTGAAACATTTGGACGTGAAGCGGAGAAAAACGTTCATTTTAATAAAAAGCTTGCTTTTTCTAGAAAAAAAGTCATTTCAGCAGCAAATATTAAGTTCGCGATTGTGGTATGCAGTCGACATTGGCGCTTCGTATTCACATTTTGTGATATATGTGATTTTAACAAGAGGTCTAAGTCAAAGCTGCGGTTCAAGCACATTTGCGTGGAATCCAGAGATGCCACAATTTAATACTTCTGTGTTTAAGTGCAACTGTGGACGACTTCGACGAAATTAAACTTGCGAACTGCCGGGTGCAACAAGACAGAAGCTTGCTTAGCTGTTGTATTCTAACAGATAATCGACGATTGAACTAAGTGAACTGTATTCTTTCATTAGCGAAATGCCGTAATCGTTATGTTAAACATGTTGTTTTGGATTTTTAAAAGTCCGTTGTTACATTGGCTGCACTGCCGCTCTATTTTATGAAAGATAACAATATTGCATAACATCAATCAGCTTTGTTTGATATTTTGCTTACTGCGCTATGCAAGCAAATTTAACAAACGCTGAGTGACCAGCCTGGTTTGCTGCACTGGTCCTGTTCCACATCACAGTAGGTAAGTCATCACAGTATGTTTTGTGCAGGTAATTGTTTGTTTTTCACAATTATCGATTTGCACACAATGCTATGGCGTAAATGAGAAAAGCCTGACAAGGAGCAGGATAACAAACAACATTAACAAAAACTTTTTCACCACGGAGCGGTTCAAGTGCGGAATTTCACAATAACAAAAAGTTTGAAAAAGAAGAAAAAAGTTTGAAAGTAGAAACGATTGTTTTTTTACAGGCTTCTGAATGCCTGCGCGCTTTTCGTTTTTTCTCTGTTGTACTGTGTTAAAACAGCTTCAAGTAGATTTTTCATTGTAGCTGATTATCACAGCACAAAAAGCGATGCGTTTAGTTGTGATGCACACTGATACGTGTTGCACGCAGGCCAGCACCAAGCGGCCACCAATCAGGAGGTGCCTTCACAGAACCCACTGTAATATTTTCCAGGCTTCCATTAAAACTTGACATGAGCTCTATTTATCTTAAATACAGTATAAAATGGCATCAGGACAATTGCCAACTGTACAACTACCAACCGGGCAGCAACCTACGAACAACTGTCAACCAGTCAATTGCCCGCTAGGACAAATGCCAACTACTTACAATGTAACTAACAACTAGGACAACTGCTAATCGGAGAACAATTTCTCTGAAGCATATTTGTAAGCGGTTTCTCAAGTCCATTGGTTACCGACCGGCGTGCCGCGGCACCCTTGGGTGCCACTTACGATACTCAGGGGTGCCGCGAGCTAATACGTTTTTCAATGTATCATTAAAAATATTTTTTCAAACTGTCATCATACCTTAATGCAAATTACTATGGGTTCGTCACTGGGTGCCACAAACTATATTTCTCTGCTGTAGGGTGTCTCAAGCCTAAAAAAGGTTGGGAAACACTGCTCTAGTCAGTACACGCCTCTATTGAGCGCAGCGGTTCCCAAGGAATGGGACGGGCTGTGGCGATCCAAACCTGAGTTGTATGTTTTCAACGTTACCATTGCTTGTCTGTGTCTGTCTGTGGCGAAGGTACTTGCGAAATGAGTAGATTGCTGACACTGAAAACGAACTTAGCAACTTACTGCCAAAATTCACCCATACACTTATCTTTTCATACGCCATTTGCTGCTTTGGTCGTGAGGCGTTCGCTAAACTCAGATTAGGGTTGCGTTCAAAAAAGTTTGAGGGCCGCTGTTTTAGGGCGCATGCTAAAGCTGCACGGTGTTTTACCAGGTTCGTGACGTAAGCTGCTGAAGGGCACCGCGTCAGTGCGCAATAAATCATAAAGGCTTAGTTGTCAGAGCTAAACATGGCCGAAAACTATTCAAACAGTAGGCTATATCTGTTTTCAAATAACTTATACACTTTCGCATTTTTTCCACGACAGAATTTTTGGACTGTTCGGTCTGATTTGATTACATTGTTTTGACATTGTGGGGAGTCTCGGTTTACCGGATAACCGTAATCCGGAAAAAAACGATCCTTCTTTGGAGGCTTATAAAATCTTGCGTGAGTTGTAAGTTTTCCATTTTGGCATTCATATATTCCTTACTGCCTTACCTTGCAAGGCTCCTATCAGCCACAGGGTTGCCTGATAGTTTAAAACCAATGGAGCCAAACAACGTTCTGAAAGGAACAAAAATGACATATAAGTAGCCAAACACTAGCTGTTTGGAAAAAAACTAAATATTTCTTTAAAGCAGAGATCCCCAAACTTTTTTGAGCAGACCCAAATCTGAGCTTGGTGAGCATCTCGTGACACAAGCCTGAAACTGCGTTTGTTAACATGAAAATTATTCTTTGTATGGATGATTTTTGGCAGTACGATGCTCAGTTTGTTTTCAATGTCAGCAAGCTACTCCTTTCTCAAGTACTTACGCTACAGACAGACACGGACAAGCAGTGGTAACGTTGAAAATACACAACCCAGGTTTGTGTCGCCTCGACCCAACCCATTTATGACCCTTGACCCATACTTTGGGAACCACTGTTTCAAACAATACCTAAGAACCACAGTTCTACTGACTGTGGTAGATTAGAGTAGGTAGTACATGCAAAACATTTGAGAAAAACATAGCAAATCTCACTAAATCTTTACACCTTAAACAAAAATAAGCCACACAGAATATTGCAATTTGAAAAATATGTCTAACTGCTTGGCTGGTATCTACTGCAAGATAATAAGAAACACAAGTGCCTAAGAGGCTATGATTCCGTCGGAGTGTCTGGTAGATTGGTGCAGTTGCCAGTTTGTCTTTGCAGCCTTACTGCAGACCGCCATGAGGTCTGGAGTGTACTGTGCAGAGCAGAGTAGGAGCAGATTCACTGGGCACTGCAAGCGACAAGGTCTGCGCGCTCGACTCGAACCGCTTCAGTATCTCTTCTTGGGTCTGCCCGGGTGCGCAATAGCGCAAGTGTGTGGTGACGCACTTCTCGTTTCATGGTCGCGGGGATGCAAGGTGCACGCGCCACTCGCATCTCTTCTCCAAGCAAAATTGTGGAACGAAACAGATTGCAAAAGAGTCAAAGAGTAGCCAAATTGTCAAATCAATTTTGGAGCAAAATGTTTCCCAAAAGAGCCAAATTTATGTTTTTTGGCTCCAATACAGCCAATATGGCAACGCTAATCAGCCTTAAAAAATAAACTTGTAACAAAAGGGGGGCAAAGGAAAAATGAATGAAAAACATCGCGCGAAGAGACGGCTCCACTCAGATCATTGGTATTTTTTCTCTCGCAAGAAACCCTTTAGGGACCGCAGAAGCCGATAAATTGACAATACTGCACGATTTTTGCGATAATTTGCAAACCTCTAAAGTTACGTCCACCAGGAAGGTATTGTAAGAAAAGTTTTTTCACCGCGCATATTTTGAGGTATTGGCAATAGCTTTGAGGCATCGTTGGCGAACTCGAACAGGGGAAAAACTGAAAAAGCAGAGTAGTCAAAACAAAAGCAGTGGGTATGTTCAAAATATGTAGAAAAATCTACAAACACGTTAGAAAAATTCATTCGGCACAGAAAATGTCAGCCAGAACCCAAAGTTTGTAAAAATATTTATGAAAGAATTGCGCAAATTTTTTGGAAAGTACAAAAATAAATTTGTTGATGTTTTAGGGGAGTTTTGGTCATTTTTCACATGCAAAATATCTTATCTCCGATACCAAACACAAAAAAATCCGAAAGTTGCAGTACATTTTCACATCTGTATCCTGCAACATCCTACCAAATTTGAAGCAGAAACAATGAGAAGAAAAAAAGTTATACCAATGATCCCAAACATTTCTGACAAGTGTCCGAAAATTGAAGAAAAGTTGACAACGGTTCAATAAAACGTTTTGAAAAGTTTCGACTTTTTGCTATTGGTTGTATTTTTGCGTTGTTCCAATGCTGCACTCCGAAAGTATCGGCAGCGATTATGGCGTAAGCCCTAAAATATCGCATTTTTCAAATTGCCGTTTTTGCCCCAATTTGCTTTTTTGTCGCAACATTGTTTTTCTCCAACCCTAAAACAATGGTAAGTGACTTGGTATAGTCCTTGAAAGAACTCGAGGCCAGGTATAAAAAAAGCTAAAACGGTTCCAAGAATTTTTTTTGAAAATCGTCAAGAACGTTCCCAAAAAGGCAAGAAACAAAGCAAAAAAGCGGATTTTCTAAGAAATTTCAAATGCAAAGATGACTTGCTGTTAAACATATCTGAACGATCGCACGAAAACCTTTCTTGCAATGTTTTACCTGTCGACATACCTTCAATGGTTCAAGAGTTATTGCTGAAAAACCGCCGAGCAAGACGATAAATCGGTTTTTACAGTCCCTAAAGGGTTTTAGAACTTTTCAAGCTATGAGCATTGAACCAATGTCTTTGTTTTTTCAAATTTGTGCTTATTTGTGCATGAAATTTGGCAACGCTGAAGCGGTTGGTAGGATACAAATTGGAAAGAAAAAGTAGTTTGTCTTTCGCAAGGAACAAACTTTGCAGTAATTACAGCATCAGCCAATTAAGGTGTTGACGGGTTTATATCTTTCCAAACAATAAAGATTGTATCACTGTTTGTAATTTTTCAAATTGTTGCTTGTTTGCGCACGAAATTTGGCAACGTTGAAGCGGTTGATATGCTACAAATGCGAAAGAAAAAATATCTCGCGAAAAGGCACCTCCATCGAGAACATAGGTAGTTTTGAATTCTGAAAGGAACAAAAAACGCCGTGAATAAAGCATAAACCAAGGCGTTGATGGGTTGGAAACTTTCCAAGCAAAGAACAATGCACCAATTACTTTAGATTTTCAACTTGTTGATTATTTGCACATGAAATCTGGCAAAACTGATGTGTTTGGGAGGCCACAAATCGAACGAAAAAATCTCACGAAAACGCAATTCCACTGAGACCATTGTTAGGATTGGTTTTTGCATGTATCATGAATCGCAATGACTACAGCGTAATTGGAAAGAATCCTATATTTAAAGCTTTTATGAATATTTGAAGCACTGTGGATTGCATGAGGGAAGGGTATAGGCATATCGGCAAGCCGACGTTTGATCTGCGACAAGCGCTGGACTGACTCTTGCGCTCACGCGCGCCTCAGACGACGGTGGTGCGAATTTTTGCGCTTTGGCGACTTTTCAAAGGTGTCCTTTGAAGGTGCTAACTTCTGAGGACAATTGCCGAAAAACATACCGGTAGGGAACGTTTGGCAAATCAGCCAAACCAATTCATCAATCCGGAATGTAACGTGTTAAAAAATTTGTTTGGTATTTTCGCTTTTTCAACCTGAAAATGTTTCCTTTGAAGGAAAATATTGCTATTCAGTTTTTGGGCAACACATTTGCAAAATGTTTCTATCTAATGCCTTATTAGACCGACGCCCGCATTCTGATGTTAGCAAGATTTGAGGGATGCGAGATTCGAAGTAAATTTTAAGCACTAAGCAAGCTCAACGCTTGCAGACACGTCTGCGTCTCCGCGATAAAAATGCGACAATGTCTTCGAGGAAGGGCTCTTATGATTTTGGTTGTGAGTGAATCGGATATGACTTTCTTGTGGGTGCAGAAATCTACCGATGGATCGGTATGCAAGCTGTGGCACCGTTGTACCCAAGCCGGAGTCTAAACCGGAGTTGTGCAAGGTCAACGTCACCAATGCTTGTCTTTGAGTGTAACGTGGGTACCTGAGAAAAGGGTAGATTGCTGACATTAAAAATCAACTTAACAGCTTACTGCCAAAAAACATCCATACAACCATTATTTTTCATGCGCTGTTTGAGGCTTGGGTCACGAGGTCTTCACCAAACTCAGATTTGGATCGCGCTCAAAATAGTTTGGTAACCGCTAATCTAGCCATGCTAGTGTAAGCGGTTGAAGTCTTTTTTAAAACTTCATTAGTGTTTCAAATAAAAAAATCGAATCGACTGGAAAAATTTTAATTTATTTTCACTTTAGTCACATGCGCTTTATCGAGAAAACAGATTGCAAGCTATCTGTGACTTGTGAGTAATGGCACTGTCAATGCCCTCAGCACTTACAAAATAAAAAAGCATCTTCCTACTTACACTGTCTATCGAAAGAAATCCTTTCCCAGTAAAGAATAATACACGAAGACAGGGGTGGGCAATTAGCGACCCGCGGACCAAATGTGACCCGCTAACAGCGTTTTCAGTGGCCCGCGGAAGCATTCAGGAAAAATGTTCAAATCGGAAATTTTCTTCAACTTATCACAGTAAATATTAGTGCCGAGGCTAAAACCGAGATTTGCTTCTATTTCCATTAGGTATGGCTTCCGCTAAATGCGACCTTCTCATAGTGGCCCCGTAGCCAAATTAATTGCCCATCCCTTCACTAAGATCTTACAGAATGTATATTTCGCCTACTAAGTAGGCATCATCAGCTCGTAGACTTTGCTGCTGATTCTAGCCGCTGCAGCGGAATGATTTCAAAATTAGTAGAATAGGGTGGCAATTAAGGCTCCACATAAGTGTGATTGAACCGTCACAGTACATGTTTAATCATCACAAATAAATATCTTAGATGTTGCTAAACAGTGCCTATGGCCTAATTGTGCTATAAAATACTCTTTGAAACTGTGAAACTATATTGCTTCGTACCCCATGTTTGTTGAGCTTCAAGGCATATAAAACGTATTCCTCGCCATATTTTCAAAACTGTACAAAAACAAACATCTCCGATGTTCATTTAGGTCTTACATTTTAAGGTTACGGCTGATGCTACAGAAAAGGGTAAATTATACAATATTTTTAGCACGCCAGAGTTATCAGAGATAAATTTTGTGATGGTCCTGAAATGAAGTCTACATCACCATTAAGTTGGAACACAGCATGCTGGTGCGCTAGAAACAGGTGCGGAAAGCGTTACTCCTTGTTAACTTTCTGTTAGTGATTGCAATCGCTTGGATACAAGTTTGTCTTTCATTATCGCCAACTTCAACGCGGAGCTTCACCCTCAGGCAAACTTCAGCCATGATATGAGTTCTCCAGCATTTACACTGCACGCAAAAGTTTGATTAATCATGGACAATTAGTAAACCATTCTGCTTTGATCAGGTTCTACTTAAAACTGAAGTAGGATAGGTTCCTAGCATTTGCGTTGATTGCTCTGAATATTTCTTTGACTTACACATCAAAAGCTTTAGCAAATACCTGAAAATTGTTGATGCTATTTTTGGAGTTGGGGGGAGGGCAATTGCTTCCCCCCTGGCTACGCGCCTGATCATAGCAAATCAATCTTCATTATAACCAGTTTTTGTTAAGGAAAATGTTAGGTACCCGATATGGACCTGCAGGGACTCGATTTCTCTGATTCTAGGGACCCAACTATCTCTGATCCTAGGGACCCGGTGATAATTCTCTCTGATTCTAGGGACCCGACTTTCAATTCTGTGGACCCGAATCGTGTCCCTAAAACGCCTTAAAAAACCCTGACAACAGAAAATCACCATGCAGGAGAGACACGTATGTTGGCCCCCGCTCCTTTTGGCGCATTCTTAAATACCTTTTTTGCCGCCGTTTACTGACGTAACCCTAAAGCTAAAATGAATAGTTTTTACGAAAAAAATTTGTTGTGATGAATCTTCCTTTTTGAAAACCATGATCTGGAAATAATTGAAGTCATGGAACAGTTCTGGTAAAGATTATTTATTTTTATTCTTTAGTGTACAGTATGTGCATATGAACGACATTTCCATACAAATACACGCATAGAGTGCATTTAGCCTTGTGGACAGCTACAGGTTTTACTCTTTTCAACGCTAGTTTATTGTTGAAATCAAACAAATAAATCGAGACAATGGTAAGCAATAAATAGAAAATTTTTCATAATCACATTCGCGAATAAACTAAATCACTTTGAATGACCCTGCGAAGATGGTTCAACGTGATGAATGAAACTTCACTGCTTTATATCATGATTATCGCGTTCAGAATTTACAGTTTTATGGCAGGCCATTTTTAAACCGCATAACAAATCCACATCTTGCACGAAACTTTTCCTTTATCTGAACAATAACTCGAGAGCGAGACTGAAGGCGTGGTACTTGCCTGTTTGAAGTTTATTACCAAAGGCTTAGCAGGTAAACAGCATTGTGTTTTACTGTGGTTTGTGAAACATTTTACTACAAGGTGATTCATTCCAAAATGCCTCCATCAGATTTAAATACAATGCAATTTCATGGAAACAGTGCGAAATTTCCTTCGTCTAAAAGACAACTACATTGAACTTTGTTTGAAATCCAGAAAGTTTGCGTCAGATTACCAAAATAATCGCTTGCTGGAGTACTGCAATATCTGCAATGCTTTTACATCGATACTTGGGTGCTGAAGGAAATTGGGTAGCGGTGTCTTTGCCGGGAGAGAAAGATCCATCCATACCCCACCCTGGGATCTTTTCCATCCATGCCCCGCTCTGGGATCTTTTGACAATATGCGTAATTCAGGTTTCAACTAAATTTTAAAAAGACATACGAAATACTTATTGAGCTTATTACCTCAGCAACTATTTCTTTCTAAGCGTTCTGTCGAGCCGCCCTATCGAAATAAGCATGACATTCGTATTTTTTGAATAAGCAGGGTTACTGCCAAGATGGAAGTGCACGCCTGACGTGTGAAAACAAAAGCTGTGCGTGAGGACCCAGTGCTATTTCTTGCATAAACAATTTAGACATTTTGATGGACGAGCAAGCTTTAAGTTCCTGAGGGGATTCGCTGATAAGAAAAGCTGAGTCGACGCGGGCGGTTCATGGTTAATCTCGGTTGTTCATACGTAATCTGTAAAAGAAATTTTGCCAGTCTGGCTACTGAAGCCTTCTGGGTATAAAGAGTACTAAATAATACTGAAAAATACCATATTTCATGTCTCAAGATAGTTTAAGAACAACAAGCTTGAAGTGGAATACAATTTTGGTCGTCAACCAACCGCTAATAAAGGCTACTGGTAGAGTTTCTGCACTTTCCTGCCTTTTTGGTGTCTCAAGTACGCCTACTTCCCAAATTTGAGGGAAATTATGCTTGTTTTTGAAAAAACATATTTCGAAATACAGTAAGCTTGTTTTTTTCTTGTCAGATGAGCTTGAGAAAACAGTAATTGCTGAGTTGTTGAAAAATGCGCCTCTGCTCCAATAAGGTTTGGAAAAAAATGTTTTTGGTTCGTTGTCTTGGTGTTTGCTTTTCTTCAGCATTCCCTATGCGTAGCAATCTAAGCCTTCTGTAGGCTTCGTTGCGGCTCATGATTTTTGCTTTTACCTTAAATTCCTCTATTAACCCAACATGACGAGGATGTACGCAAGCCAAATACGCAATTATGTTGATTTTTTAATAATAGTAAAACATCAACTGTCAAATCTTGGTTTAACTTTAGCGAAAGCAAGAACGGTTGTCAGCCTCAATCTAAAAATATCTTGCAAAAGACTTGAAACCTTGATCAAACAATTCACATGCTTTTGGAAGCATTCTCACCCGACGATATTAACCATTTACGTCAGAACCTGACGTTAAATTGTCTCCATTTTTCTTCACACTGCCGGATTACTATTTGATGAGTAAATTCAGTTACAGTACATAGCTGGTGCGCTGTTTCAGTGTTTGGCATCTCCATGTCTGTGTTTATCATCTAACACTTGCTCTGTACTGCTCTATGACTAAACATTGTTGTGTCATTCTGTTACAGTATCCGAATACCGCTGTGATATGGACCATGAGTCTGCCGCAACATAAATATTATTATTAATCATTTTGGCCAATTGCACCAAAATATTCAGATTTTTCTGGTTATCAGCAGGGATGTGGAATCGGCTATTTCGCCAACCGCTTCAGTTTCCGCTTCCACACCTAGCGCTTCCGCTTCCAACAGAGCCTGGACTCTTATCAGAGCCTGGCCTGGACTCTAACAGAGCCTGGACTCTCTCTCATCTATGAACTTGCTGACAACCATGACTATCAAAACCAGCAGCTGAGGATTTACAAGGGCACATTACTTGTTAAAATGATCGCATAAGTTAGTATCTGTCAGCACGGTACTCCTACTCTGCTCTTACAAAAAACACAACCTAGAAAACTGTCTTCAACACATATCAATAAAAACAGCACTTACAACAACCTAAACTTAGTCTAACAAATATCAAGCTAAATTGCATAGCGTACCGTTTAAGGTAGTGGTTCTTAAACTTTTGTGCACGTTGACCCCCAATTAAGGTATACAATTTTCTATAGAACCCGTGGCCTAGCCCAACAGTTACTCATACAAGGAAAATATGTGTCAAAAAAAATTTCAGTGCTTTTTACTTGAAATACATGATAAAATGGTACACAATCCGAAGATATGCTTAGAACTTAGGGCCATTCAGTGACCCCCATTCGACCCCGTAACTATTTATCGACCCCTTGTATGGTCCAATTGACCCCTGGGGGTCGATATCGACTACTTTGAGAACCACTGGTTTAAGGTTTCTTCAAAGCGCATTGATTATCATGCATTATTACGTCATAGTAATGCTTTGAGCAAAATTCTAAAGCCCAAGATTTTGGACAAACTTTTTACATCTTACTAAAATGCTAAAATCTTTTTAGACTGAGTTGGCAAACACATATGTACCGTAAAATGTAAGTTAAGTTCGCATCCGTTTAAGTTCGCATCCCAGTTAAGTTCGCACAAAGTTATGAAAAATTCTGGATTTAAGGTTTTCAGCAATTTATTGGTATTTACAGCAAATCTAACGTGACAACTGGTCATAAAAATAGTTAAACACGAAACATTGTTGCTAAAGTTTACGATTCGATATAATTGTTCAGCACGCTCGTTTGCTTTCAAAATGGTTAGTGAAGGTGGAAGGGGCGGTTTGCTCGATGCATGTTATCAATCCAAAGAAATACCTTACTATCCTGCTTTGTTAATCTGCGGACAGACGCACTAACTTTTTCTGTGTGTGTGTCTTCAGACATTAGGGCAAATAACGTTTGCACATAACTTCCCGCTTCACACAGACTTTCCTACAGCAGTCTCACTCCGTACTGTCGTGCGATGTTTCGTTAACTTGGATCAGTTATATAATTTGACTCAAAACGACCCAATTATATGCTTGGCTGTGGCTAACATCGTTTCATTGTTTGTGAAGTGTGATATCAGGGTATTTTTAAGGAATATGTTAGGTACCCGGTGTGGACCTGTAGGGACCCGATTTCTGATTTTCGGGACCCGATGATAATTTTCTCTAATTTTAGGGACCCGATTTCCAATTCTATGGACCCGAATCGGGTCCCTAAAACACCATGAAAAAGTCTGACTATATGCCTTGCTGAAAAGAATAGTTAGCTTCACCAACTATTAGCCCTAATGATCAGCATCTGTTTGCCAAGGCAGTTAAAAGCACAACTGCTAAGTTCGCACCTACCACATAAGTTCGCACAAACAGCTCCGATTCAAGTTCCGAACATAACCGGGAGATTGCTGTACTTTCAAACTATTACCATTTTAGTAGACTGCAGCCAGGTTTGAAAAGTCAGCCTCCGATAAAATCGGTAAGCTGCACGATGACTTGGCCTTCTGTGAAGAACGCCATGGATGCTAGTTATGCTTTATCTCGTTCTCTCGCGCTACTGATATCGCACTTTGATTCAGACTTACAGTGCAACTTCACCGTTAATCCCCACTGGAAATTGGACAAAACTTTCAGTTACTTTTCAAATCAAACAACCTATGTGGAATCGGAAGCGGTAGAATTTTAGCGCTTCCGCTTCCACATCCCTGGTTACCAAAGCGGGGAAAGAAATTGGAAAGGAGGCAGTCGTTTCTTTAGCTTTCGCAACTTTTCCTTGACTTCAAATGACAATACCTTGAGCAGATGGACGCTGCCATGTTTCAATGTTGTTAATACCAGGTGGCCTCAGTCGTTATAATCGTTTGGTTCAAACAAACCTGTTTTGTGAGTCCTGATAAGCATCGCCAATTGAATGCCCGATAAATTGGTTGTGATATCTATATCGGCTTTACGAAGTTTGAATTGTTTGCAGTATGAACTGACACTACTGCAGTATAGAAGACTTTATTCAAAGTTTAAACGGTCTTAGAACAGATCCACATGCAACGAACAAAAACGTTGGCGACCAATCCGACTCATGCCTCACACAACTGCCGAATAACAAACGCCACGCTTCCAATTAAAAGAGTGGCGATGGACGCCAAGCCAAGAATCACGCCTTGAGCAAGGCACGTGATTAATTATTACTACACAGTAGCGTGAGTAGTCTTTGCCTGAGGTCACAAGGCAAGAACCCTGATCTTGACCGCAGGAGTAAGACAGCAACTTCAGCTAAGGTAAACATGCATTGATGACGTGCCAGGAGTTGCCAAGCGTAATCTTTTGTTTGTTTTGTTGCGTCGGGTAATTCTGCGCTCGTGCACGGCTCGACGTGGCTTATCAAACAATAGTGCCAGTGTAATGTGAAACTCAGAAGCAGAATGGTTTTATATGAATGATTCCATAGAGAGGTAGTGCTAACGTAGGGTGGATTAACCTGTGGGCCACGGAAAAAATTTTGACGGTCACGGCAGTGGCGCATCCAGCCCAAAATTTGAGGAGGGCCAAATCTTTTGACTTGAAGTGAGAAACGGTATTTTGGTATTTTGTCTGGCAAACCACCTCTCAAAGCACAAAATGACAAGATATGCTAGAAATTTGGAAATACCTGACCTCTTTGGACCCCCTGGCTACGCCTATAGGTCACGGGCTGGTATTATTGAATTTTAGTAAGTTTTGCACGTTGAACCATTTAAACCAAAGCGCAGGTTACTCTTGAGCTAGAAACGTCTTAATACGCTCTCTCGTCAGTATGTGTAAGAAATTATTGCAACATGGAAATTCCCGTATAGCCCACAAGCTGTGCACTATATCCAGCAGTGCTGCCACTTGGGCTTTTTTGAGACCAAGCTTGTAATTTTTGGCCTTTTTTGAACTCCTTTAGCTTTTCATAATTTTTTCAATAAGGCCAAGTTAAATTTTGCATTTTTTGGCCATTTTGACCAATTCAATTGTTATCTTGGTTTGGCAGATTTCCGCGCATTGGCAGATATCTGTACACTGGTTCTGGACACAGAATTTCACATTTTTATTGTAAACTCTGCACTACAATGTTATAATTTTGTTGTTTCATGCTTGCAGTTTTGCTGTTTCAGGTTACTCCTCAGCAAGCCAAAAATTTTCGAGATGTTTATTATATGAGTGAATTTTATTCCATTTATGTATACAGGGCTGAAATGGTTTGTAGGCTTAAGGCATTCTCAACCTGTACTAATCCTGTAATACAATCTGTCACGGATTTTAAAAATTTCGTTGTGTATTTATCTTGTATTTAGCCTTTTTGGTACTTTCTGGCTTTTTTACGGTCGACGTGGCCTATTGTACTCTTGACAACCTGGCAACCTGTGCAGTTACTGAAGGCATTTTGATGTAGTCAGGCCGCTCTTGTTGCACGAAAACGAAATCTAGCAGGGTTAATGTGGAAGATGACTTAATCTGTGCGTTGTCATGCACTGAGCCTCGAATATCTTTGCTTTCAAACAAGAAACATGTTCAGCCTTCGCATTGATTGTAGCGTACGTTGCATTATTGAATGCTGTTTTAATTGTTTTTATTTCTGCTCTGTGCATGTGCAACTGTTTTCGCAAAGAAAAAATTAATCAACCGGTGGGCCACGACCTTCTGTTTGTTTATTGATTCGGCCACGTGCTTGAAAGGGTTGAGAAGCACTGTCCTATGCTATTTTTTGCATTCCATGCGGTCACCAAAGGGTTGCTTTAATCCACAGAGGCAATAGCTCAGTGGGTTGATAGTTTTCATCTCTTAACTCAACAACGGTATCCACGGTCAACGTAAGCGGTCTCAAACCATCTAACAAAACGAAAATTGAAGTTTCGCCGTGTCAGTGATCGCCATCATTTGAAGAAAACAAAAATTTGTAAAATATGTGGTCTTTGCCAACCAAACTAAACGATATGTGGTCTTTGCCAACCAAACTATATTTTTATTTGATGGATAGTGGATAATACTGCCTCAACTCGGGTTTGTTGCCGAAAGCAAGACGTGCAAGTAAACGTTTTAACTTACTCTTTACCAAAGCTAGGCAGTAGCGATGCACTAAAATAGCGAGCTACTGTAGCCAGCAAATTTTCCAGTAGCGTTAGCGGGAGCGCTGCTCTTTTCTGATAAAAATAACGGATACGGTAGGGAGGTATCACCATCTTACCGCTACCGCTATATTCGCTACTTTGGCGTGAGTGGTGGCCAAAGGAAAAAGTTCGCAAGAGCTCTTCTGTCAGCACACATTGATAGTAACTGCTCTTCTCACTGTTTTGCGCTGATTTTGGATGATTTGTTTGCTGCAAGCTAGCAGCATTAGGAAAGATTTAGCTCAGGTCGCTTTTGACCTGATCGATAGGCTCCACGTTAGTTCGGTAAAAACTCAGCATCGGCGACAAACTTAAAGCAGTTGGGACTTCGAAGCATTGGCTGCTGCTACCGGTAAAGTTGCGTATGACTTAATTGCATGCTTGTAAAAATATGGCGCTGAATTCAACATTTCGCTGCATGTGCAACTACGGTTTTTGTTTTGAATTATATGTCAATATGACAGTTTGGTTCGACTTTAGTATATTTGGCTGTGTGCATAACTTGAAGCAAACCTATGATTCTGTCTTGAAGACAGTGGCGTAGCCAGGGGGGGGAGATAATTTAACTCAACAAATCTCGCATTTTCCTTCGTTTAACTCTACACGCAAAGTTAACAGTGACGAAAGTTTTGGTTTATCTACGTCTAAACCTGACACAGTCCTACCAGACGTCAGGTAGTTGGGCTTTTTTATCATTGCAGTCTCGCTGAAATTTTATTTGCCTCCATGTGTTTAGGTAAAAATTACATGATACCATATTTTTGTAGGCCATCGCCTGGGCTAAACAAGCAGAGTTGGTGTTGAAAAAAATTTTCTTTCAATAAAATTCTTACCTGACACAGCTACACAACGTCACGTGATTGATTTCGTTTATCATCACGACCTTTCTAAAATTTTATTCAACTGTTTTCTGACCGCTCGGCATTGATTTTTCCTGTTGTTAAATCAATTCTGTGTGGTTCTTAATGTTTTTTTGCATATTTTCATGCAAAAGGTTTTCAGATATTGTGAAAAAGTTCGTATGGGCATTGAATGTTCTGATAGGGAAACTTAATTTCATAAAGCATTAAAAGAAATTGATGATAGATTTTATATGAAGAAGATTTCATTACTGTGAATGCGTAGCGGTACGTGAAATCGATGTCCTATAAAAATAATTAGCTTGACTGATTCGCTTGCTTGTCACCTTTGTAGGGACCCGCAACTTGAATAGGCCCACAGATATGTGCAAGTTTAAATCATCGCAAAAACATAACAGCAGACCCGTCGGCAGATTCCTCGAAAGCTTTTACAGTAAATCGAGAGCTTTCAACTGTTGATGTCAGGAGGTTTATTTTTTTAGAAGTGATGCCGGCTGCTTAATGCGCATTGCACACCTTTGAAACTAAAGCATTCAACACTTAGGCTGCACTTTCAAAAGCTGGAATGTTAAGGAAACGGTGGTTG
>JGI24021J15306_10003879_pt1 | contig 17115 bp, 16 predicted proteins | sample Ectturendosymbi1_FD_15306 | JGI IMG/M metagenome (IMG submission 15306) | reverse complement strand
GCAACCTCTCCGGTGGTGTTGCGTTGATTGTGTGATTCACCACGAACGGGATGTGCGTGAAGAATAGCACCATACATATATGTGGCGCGAGCAAGCAATAGTAAGAGAGATTGCGACGTGGTAGCTCTACCGAAATTGACGTGTGAGCGATTGAACTTAATGACTAGCGTACGCGAAGAGAGATTGCAACGCATGATCTCTATTGTTTCTTGCTGCCACGGTGCGAAGCATTGCGCATATGCCGCTCGGGATTTCCAATCGCATCAGGCTCCTTGAAAAGTTAACGTCTTCCAAACCATCAGAAATCGTGACATTTTACAAGTCGAGACATGAACGCTTTGCGAACCAAGTGGCAGGCCGCCATTTTTGTTGGTCCTCCTCTTCAGCCGAGCACTCTTAGCAGTCTTGGTGACTCGTGCAAATCTTATGCTCACGTTTAACATGACTCTCCTTTGCGTTTGGCAACTAAACGACTTTATGCCGCTGTAAATTCGTAACTTACTGTTTCATCGCCCGTAGTTTGGTTTCACGTTACTGTTGAGGCGCTTTGGAAATGCGACTTGAACGATGGTTTGTTCCATTGTTTCGCCACGCTCGACCGAGTACGAAGGATGATTGGCTTTTGCAACCGTCGTCACTGAACCGTTTCATCGCAGGCGAACGACCGATGATTAAAGTGAGGATCGAAGAGCCTCGTCGAGTGACTGCTAAAGTTGGATCCGACGTCTCTTTCGTGTGCACTGGTTTGAGCAAGGTATGCGCCTTGTCCTCAGTATATCTTTTTCAGTGAATTTGCGTGAAAAAAAGGTGACTGATCGAAAGGAACGTTTTTATAAGTTTTCATCTTGCCTTGAAAACAACTCACGCGAAGTATGAACAATGCTCCCTGCAAAAATTTTGTGCAGTTTTTCAACTTAGTGTGGTGTTTGCACTAAGACCAAGGAAGTCATACGTGTGCAGCTTGGAGGTTTCCTTTCTTATGACCAGAGGTGTATTGCCAAAAAGAAGCGGTCTCTGTAGGGTTTCGAACCCACGACCGTTAAATTCAGTTCGGCAGTGTCAAAACAAAGAAGAAAACGCACCTTCGGAAAAAATGCCATTCTAGTCAAAATAGCGGAGGGTTTTTCTCTGTTGAAAAATTTCTCGAAAAATGACAGCGAAAGCGCTGCAGGTTCGGTTTCGCAATAAATAACTAAAAGAACAACATTACCCTTTCACAAAATTATGGGGGGCAACTTTTCCCTCCTTCGTTCTTCTTGACCGCGACACTATGGTTGTACTGCTCTGCAATACTTGGACAGCAGCAAGATTTCACTCCGTCTAAATTTCAACACCCTGTTCGCAGATGCCAGCGTACATCATAACCTGGATGAAGAAAGGAGGTCGCTTGCCTCTTCAGCGTGCCACAGACTTCGATGGCATCCTCCACATCAACAACCTTCAGAGATCTGACTCGGGCACTTACGTTTGCACCGGTTCCAACATGTACAGCATTGATCGACAGTCTGCCTCACTGCTGGTCGTCGAAGGTTAGTGTCACGCTCCAGTGAACGTCATTCGTCCTTGACACGAACTTTTCACAAGACCGACAGAGAATCTCTGAGCCTTGTCGCTTGCAGATGTTTTATGTGGCATTTTGTGAATTTTAACACAGAATCAACGAACCATTAACCGCATTTTTCGATTGCGCCCGAACAGAAACGTTCGGAGAGATCCATTTGCGAGAAATGGTAGTGCGACATCGCATCTTCGTTTTCAAATGTTATTCCACGCTATGTTCCTTTGCTTAAGTACTTCGATCCTTTCAATAATAAGTTTTATTTTTTCTCGCCACTTGTAACTGTATTTTCGTGAGCTGGCTGCCACTGTACAAGCACTTTTACCCGGGCTTTCAAACCATTATCAAGACTCATTCACGTCTACTTTACTTTTAGCGCCATTTGCTTCATTATTCCGTCACAAGTAAGACATTCATAGCGTGCTGTTGCCTGTAACACAGACAGCAGCTGCAAAATCAAAAAATTGGGTTAAAGTTCCTTGTTACGCAAACGCTGGGTATTTTTATCTGTGTTACAACCGCAGGATTTACGTCCATTGGAAACCAATCTTTTTCTTACTTCTATGGGAGAGGCAGTTGCTCTGAAAAGTGCTTGCCGTATTTTTAATGCCAGCCATGTCTTGTTTCATCAAAGCCAAGTTTTTGTGATTTGCTTTCCTTTTTTGCCAGCATGTGGCTTTTTTCCTGCACGTCTAGATTTCTATTGTCGAGGCAGCATAATTTTTAGCTTCACTCTCCCTGCATGTTCTACTTTGCCTGCTTGCTTGTTGTTCTCGTCCAATTGCATGCGCGGACTGCATCACGTGATTGCGATGACTGAACGCGGCCCAATCAGCTTGGGTTTTAAGACCGGTGCGACCGTGGGGCAAGCTAAACTGCAAGCGCGCATCAAGGAAGCAGAGGGTGGTTTATTGTGTGAAGGAGGAGGTTAGCGTCAGGTTAAAAAGATCAAGGTGAACCTACGGAGAAAAAAATACTTTTTTCGCGACCGTTTGGCGAATGTTACTTACGTTTCCACGCGACGGATCTGTTGCTACTGTTAAAAGGGGTCCGAACCAGGTAAGGAACGTGAAAATCGCTCTTGTCTTGCTGTGGAGTTGGCTGTGCCCTGTATCAGGCAAACACACATATTGTGCAAGATGGATATAGCATGAGTGAAGATTTCCGGTTATCCGGTGAAGTTACGAAGACGACGAGGAATTAGAGCAGTGTAAACAGAATTTTGAGAGTAAGTGTGCTGAGAGCATATCGCTTCAAATGCGACGCTAAGAGTAAAAGGACTCAGTAGATCAGGTTGTGAAAGCTGAAATACGATACGGATTGCCTACACCTTCTGTGAAGAAAACCATAATAGTCTTCTGTCTCTCGAGGAATTTTCGTGGAGTTGGGTTAAAACTTGCGCAGTGATGAAAACGTAACCAAAATCTTTTCTCACCTGATCGTGCAGCCTGAAGTAGAGTGCTTTAGTTTTTTACTTCAGCTTCGGTGACCTTTTGTTAAATTCCCGCTCAGCATATGCTTACCGGGCCATGGCGGCTGCTGATTTATCCTGAGGCAATTAACAAATATGCTGTGGAAGCTGCTGCTGTTGCTGCTGCTGTTATTATTGCGGTGAGACAGTGGACTCGCAACTAATCGTTCTGGCGGGAGCAGAGGTCATCAACTTTACTTGCGCTAATTTGCCACTTGCTTGCAAACTCCGCTTCCAGCTGTTTTCGCAAGATTCATTGTACGCTTATTTTGGTGGATCCTGCATAAGGGCAGCTACCATCGTGGCTGCATTCAAACGCCGTGTTGCAAAAAAAGCTAACAACGCTTTTGGACTTATTGGGCCTTCTCTGATTGCCTTTGAACGCCTTAGACCGAATTTTCAACAATGGAAAGGCAGTGTCTTACTTCAAAGTGTGGTGCTATTGTTTTTCTAATTGTACAATGCAATAAACTAGATCGACTGCTTCATGTTCAAGATTGCGAATAAAGAGTTTGACGTACTGTTCGTACCAAGCTTTCGCCAAAGTGAGCTGACCAGCTTCCCAGCTGTACGCAATCACGCAGTAGCTTTAATTTGCAATGTAGATGGGTTAGTTTTGAAAATTTATCCGAGATCATGCATTTGTAGGTAGCTTTTTTCGGTTAATCATTACTTCAAGATTTTTCGAGTAATTTTTCAAAGCGCCACGTACACAAACAATTATTGCAACATAATCGGTGGCATCACGATGTTCTGATTGTTTCAAAAAGCGGTTTTACTAATGCTTGCTTGTCGGTGAACTGAGCTGAGCGGTGCTTTTCGTGGAATGACTTGCTGTTAGTCTGCAAGTTGACCACATGCCACGGCCCATGCTTGTGCAGAAGGTCTATCGGGAAACACCCTCTGCATTAACGCAAAAGATTTTAATAAAATAGTGTAACATCAAAGAGTCCGTGCCTTTTTCCGAACGTTTGTGGCAAAAGAGTGTTAAGTTGCTAACTTCTTCGCATTTCATAAAGTTGTTTGTTTGTTTTGTCCTCACGCTGTACCTTTCAAAGCAATTTTTTCCACATAGCAGGAAAGACTTTCGCCAATTCAAATCGCAAGTTTGACCATTTTACTAGGGCTTGGTTAAGCATTCCTTTTCATTCTAACATTTGTGGAGAACTGCGAACACGCTTTTTTTTCCCTTCACTACTGCGTGTAATGTTTTGGGAACAATGTGCAAAATGCATTTTTCCTTTTCAGCATCTAATGCTATACTGTCTAACGCGCCCTTCTGTAAAAAAACGCTTCCTAACTTAATGAGCTGTTTGTGTGCGCGACTAAAAATTTCGTGCCAAAATTTTTGTTGTTTTCTCACATCTTTTTCCAGCCATTAACTCGTCTGTTTGTGGTGATATCTGCTACTGTGTTGTTCTAACCCACTCTCTTGCGTCCGAAAACTGAAAATGTGCAGTGCAACAGCTGCGAGCAACTCCATTCGACAGTTGAAGATTGCTTCATTGCGATATCGAAAGCTACTTAAAACTGTCGTGATGCAGCGATGCATATTTGAGATGATAGTAAAAACTACTCTGCTTCACGCGTGCAGTTGATTGTAAATACTTTTCTGTTTGTTGCAAATCAATATCTCCACAAATATCTCATTTCCACACATTTCTCGACAATATCTCATTTCCACTCATTTCGCATGACCGAACGTTGAGTACGACTTCGATGTTGACGATCATTTTTCGGCGTATGATGGTAATTTGCTTATTTAATGATAATGTAAAATCGTGCGTATGTTCGCTTCTCCGCCGGCGAAGTGCGCGGAAAACGCTGACTGGACTTATTTTGTCTTCATCATTCATAAGTGGAAGTGCATTACGTTTCCACGTGTGTCTATACGCGAAGTCTATTTTTAGCGTCGTTACATCATAGCCAGTCTGGCAAAGCACACTGCAGTTGTTGTGCGAAAGACAAGCAATCNGCACACACGTCTTTTTCTTTGTTCAACGCATCAAAAATGATTTGAGACGCTGAGCGCTCCACACGCTGGTACGCCCGCCCTTCATTGTGCTTGCGAAGTTTTTCCTTTATTTTTGGATGTGTTCAGTAATATGGTTCTGTTGCCTAGCATCACTTCGATTGTTTGTTCTTTGCCTCTGAGACAAGATCATTTTATTCGTTGTCGCCGATTCGTCGCGTGAAGTTAGTCCATGATTGATAAGCACTTGTTGAAATGAATTGCCGAAAAATAAAGATGATTACCCTGACTTCTGTTTTGTCTTTTGTCTGTAATGGTTTTCAAGCTTTGCAAGGTTATGACGCGAGATGACCCGGAAAGGTTGCCAAGGACAGAAGGAGCAGTTTAGCTTGCCCCTCTGGTTCAATGCTGTGACAAAAAAGCCCTGAGTCGCACGAACCCTCACGGAGACTGTGCTTGTTATGTTAGTGTATTTCACGTGTTATGTTAGTGTATTTCACGTGTTATGTTAGTGTATTTCACGTGTTATGTTAGTGTATTCCAGGTATCAACTTAAAAACGCGGTTTATGTTCGTTTTTTTCCGATTCCAAAACAGACGAGTGCATAAAACCTATCCCGTTCTTTTTTTTCTTGAAACCAAAATCTTCACACAAGTTACAAAACTTCATTAAAAGTGAAACCAAGACCAAGCCAAAAAGACATATTCCGTGGCTGCTATAAAGGGCTGAGTTCCAGCTGTCTTGAATGCGCAAATGTTTTGTGTTTTCATCACAAAAATTTACCGATCAGCTGCGTAAAAGTCATCAAACATATTTTTGGCAAACTTATTTCTGACAATAACAATGATTCCAAACTGGCCGTGAGGCTGTTTAGTTTATGCCTCGTGGTTAATTAAAAACATTCTGTATAGAAACGGAATAGTTAGTCAAACTTTTATGACTTTGTTTTAAGGTTTTCGTTAGTTGATAAGTTTTTATTACGTCCTAATTTTCTAAAACTTAATGCAAACAATTGTTTATTACCAGTTTCACCAACTCATATACTGTATTTGCTGTTTGACCAACTCAGTTCTTTGTAGTGTGGCCGCAACATATTTTTATTCAGCTGATTTCGCATCAGCCATAGTTAAGTTGCGACTTTTAAGATACCAATGCAACATTCGTAAAAAGAAAATCACAACGCGGATCGCTTAGAAATACCTGAAATGGACGCTTAGGTTTTACCACACTGCACGTAGTTGGCAGCACGCGCTTTATTAGCGTCATTTTAATGATTTCGGAAGGTGAATTCTGTAGACTGCACGCATTGTCGGCCAGTGCGTGTGAGTTTCATTCACAGGCTTTTGGCATTGGTTTGATAAACACCTCAACACCATTGACAGCGAATGTTAACTATGACAGAAAATTAGTGTTTTGACCTGTTGTTTGACCTCACTGTTTTCTGTCCAACCACGTGGAACGTTGCCATCAAGTGAAACATCTAAAAATCCCAGAAGAAACGTTTTAAGCTCAAAAACATGTCCGGTCGGTTTAACTTTACGTCTCCCCATACGTCAAATGTGAAGAACAGTAGACAGGTTGGGTCTGTTATGTAGGTTGAGATAAACAGCGCCTTCGGCACCCAGAAAATCTTTTGTCCATCGTTTTAACCTGTCCTGTGGAGAAGTGGCGAGTTGACAGCACCATTCCGACACCAGGACTGATATTTTTGGTCTGTCAGTGCGGTGTTAAAATAACCAATCACAGGTCAGGTGAAAGTAAGTTGTGCATAACATGCTTCAAAAAGCGGTTGGATGTACTGTGCGTTTGTAAATATATAATTTTTTCCTGGCACCTTGTGATTTAAGACAAACTCGTCTGATATTGCAAGCTGAAACCTATGGTTGCGTAGGACTGCGCGGCCACACGTTCAGCGGTGTGAGTTTTCCCCTCGTTGAAAAGTTTGAAAATGAGAAATGCACAGAGTTCCATAAGTGCGACAAACAAAGATTGCGGGATGTCCTGAGCTGTAGCTGTTTCCAGTTTATGAATTGACTTGTTTTCTGGTTTGATTAGAATGACCCCAGTTATATTTTTCAGGCCGTTTAAACTTCAATCACAGTAAAAATTCTGCTCGAACGAAACCCACCGATAGAAAGCGGTTAAAAAATTCTGTGAACGAAACAGGCAACGAAAGCTATTGACCGTCCCAAGTGACCCACTTTGCCAAAGATGTAGCGAGCAATTTAATCGCTAGTACTTGCAGTTTTTTGTAAATTGTTCTATAGGTTGTTCCCAGTTGTCAGCACTTCCACGAGGGTCACTGGGAGGGAAGGCTTAAACGTCCTTTCTCGCTTTTTTACACAGGTACAAATGTTTGCTTTCAAATCGGTAATACCGAACAACAGTTGATGTTGCATCTGTAGGAAACCTCGGAGAATTCCGAAGCTGAAAATAAGGCAAAAGGGCGTAATTATAGTATTTGAATTGAAGACATATACGTAATGCACAATATAGACATAGTTATTGTACACATTGCAAAGGAACGGAGGGTTTGTAGAAAGCCACTACTTTGTCCAGTTGTGGTATGGCGATCATTGTGAACGATCCCTCGGGTGTTTATCGCAGTTCTTAAACGTTTTTGATTTGCAATAAACCTCTTAACTCTGTTTATTTTACTTATTTTAATTCAATGTGGCGATGGCACTTTATGGTTCGCCTTTGAAAGAGAAAGGTAAACTTATCGAAAAGGAATACTGCAGCCAAGCTGAAACAATATGCCAACACAGTCGTAACTTTTCGTCAAGTTAAACGCGACTTACAAACGACATTTTCTTACCTTTCTTACCGAACATTTTTCAATAAGAATATGTTGAATAAACGGATGTACGGCTTAAACAAGTTGTTCTTAACCTTTTTTCATAATTTACCCTTTCATCAAACAAGATTACCAGATTTACCCCCAGTACACTCAATGGTGCTCAGCGAAAGTGCAACATCGTGTTACACTGTGAGAGCTTCACATTGCTAAATGCAGGAAAATTGAAAGCAAACCTTTTGGGTTAACCACTACAGTAAATGACTCCAGTGCAAAAACTGACTAGAAATCGCACGTAGTGTTTTGATTGGGTAGCGCTATTCGACGACACCTCTTTTTATGGTCTTTATTCAACAAGCGGTGTGTTCATTGCACACATACACTCTCACTACTACAGGGCAGTTTTTCAAGTGCTTTTTAAAATTTTGCGTTGCTGTGTTGTGGTGATTCCCATAATTTGAGCAAAATTGTTTCCTGTTAGGGTCAAGCATAAATCTCTATTTGAATGTCATGATTGTTTTATTATTCTTACTTACCCACACACTACTGTAGTTGGCGCACAAAACAATTCGTTACACAGTTAGCATGCAGCTTATATGTTAGATTATTTCAGTTGCTACCATACACTGTTTCGTTACTCTAGCCACAGTGTAATGTAAATATGTCCATTAAGAATACGATGTTTAATATTTCAAACCAGTGGCTGTCCTAGGGAGAGAATGTGTGCAGTTGCTTTCCCAAAAACGAACGTTGCCCCTTTTGAGCAATTGCGACCTCAATAAACAATATTACTTCTTCCTTTTTTGGTCGTGTATAATGAATATATAAAGGCAAAGACAACAATTCTAGGAATAGTAAAAGTTCCATATATCAAAATTGGATGCCGTTCTCAAATATCAACGCAACTGATGCATTGATTTTCAAACAAAAAAAGAAATTCGCACCCGAAACACCATTCCTGAAAGAAATTTGCTCCTGTTAGAGGGAGAAGGTGAAAAGAAAGAAACAGAGTGCGTTCGCCGTCGGGTGGCAACGATCAGTTTTCAGACTATTTTGCCGTCACAACTACTGTAAATGTAAGGCGTATCCCGCTGTAACACTTAACGATATGTGTTCGATAAATAGAAACTGTTGGAGCATAAAATAATGAAGTTGCTGTTGCGGCAGCAGACGAAAGCGCAATGAAACCGATCGCGGTCGTGACGCCGAGCAATCAAAGTATTACCAGAGGAGACGACGCCATCTTTTACTGCAACGTGGAAGGAAATCCTACTCCTAACGTGGAATGGCACAGAGGTATGAACAGGTAGACCGCTGCTGGTAGTGTCACTGCAGCATAGTCAAGGTCGTTTTCGTTTGTGTTTGCTTATACTTTGCCTAAGAAAGATTAATCCATTAATTTACAATGTGAAGTGACTTTAGAAGTCGCTGAGAATGTTTTTGTTCCTGATCTGATGACGTCATTACGACGGAAGTGCTGGATGAAATCAATACGTTCATTTCGCGACAAAAAACTTGTTCAACAAAACACTGCAAACATTTGAAAATTTGTATGCAAAAAGAATACGGCAAAACTTCAATTTACCTGCTGCCGTAACGGTTCGCTTTGGTTTATAAGTTTTCTGTAGACCACGGTAAGTGGAAAAGGCCGTGTCACCAGCTTCGAACAGAAAAACAATAACACATAAGAAACTGCGAACATCCAACGCATTTACATCTTTGAACAAACATTTGCTCTATTGTCAATCACCATAGGTAGCTGCAAGGATTTGCAGTGGACAGAATTCTTAAAGAATTGCGTGTGGATTTTTCCTTTATTTGGCTGAACCAAAAGCGTTTGTTCCCTGAATTAGTTTCCCTGCTCATAACTTTCTGCCAGTGTTTGGACTTGAAATTGTTCAAATTTCCTTCCAGGTCAAGGTTTTCAGAAAATATCATCAAAATGGTTGTAACTATTCTTGAGATTTTTCTTCATGCTTTGACGCTTTTTTCGTTTTTAGTGAATGGTTCTTATTTCAGACATTCAAAACAACCTACAATTGCCAATGAGCAATAAAGTAGAGAAAATACCTCGAAACGCTAGGGTTGCCGTGCCTGCAAATGTTAATTCTATTAAGAAAACAACGTCGTCACAATAGAAGTCACAGCCGTTAAGAGATATTACGAGAGACACCAGGCCGTAGCTACTGGGGCCCATTCGGGACAATGCCCCCCCAATTTTTTTGATCTCCCCAAAATTTTGCTGTGCCCAGAAAATTTTTTATTAAAACACATAATAAAAACGAAACTCTTTCTCCCTTAAAAATGTATTTTGCCCTCCCAAACTTTAAAACCTGGCTACGGGCCTGAGAGACACGCTTGTATTGCACGTCCACAGCGCAGCCCCCCCACACATGTCAGGTGTTATTTCAACTTGACCCAAAGTACAAAGGTTGAACACGTAGTTGGCGGTAATCGTCCGTAAAGTTTGCTTTGGAAATTAAAAAATAGACGTAGTGGGTACAGGTTCGAATCCAAAATCCTGTGGACGTCATTCGTGTTTGTTTTATTTGATTTCATTCAATGCTTTTGTTTGCGAAATTGAGGCTGAAATTTTTGTTGTAAATTTTAACCAGTTGCACTGAAAACGTTGCATAGCTTTAAAAAATTGTCGGCAGAAGCTTGTCCGCTTTTTGTTACCGACCCACAGGCAAATTGTGGTGCTGTCAATACGATTCAATTTCATAAAAACTTGGCGCATAGTTTTGTTACTTTCATAAAAACTAGCCTCATAGTTATGGTTTTTTAAATAAAAACTTGGCTCATAGTTTTTCCACCGCGTACAACTCTTGCGCATAACGGAGCAGTGCATTTAATGGTTCCGTCGGTTGTAAGTTTGGCTTGGTTTGAATAATAGCGGACGGTCAACCGATGCCGGATGGCGCCGAAGTGAGTGGAGAGATGTTGATGATCCCCTCGGCAACTATGGTCGACGGAACCCTCTACTCGTGCCGGGCGTCAAACCAATATGGCGTGGCTGAAGCAACTGCTGCTCTGGACGTTTTCGGTGAATCAGTTTGTTGTTAACTCAGAACAGCAGCTGTCCCTGCCTGCTAGCGAACATCTGACACGATTAACTATTCTGTCACAACCTCTTTTTTCTGTTTGTGCTGGCAGTGTGTAACTGTGTTAGGGCAGTGTTTCCCAACCTTTGTAGGCTTGCGACACCCTACGGAAGAGAATTATAATTTGCGGCACCAAGTGGCGAACCCAAAGCAATTTGCTTTAAAGTTTGATGACATTTTGAATGTGTATCTTTTCATAATATATTGAAAGACGCGTTAACTCGCGGCACCCCTGCGTATCGTAAATGCCCCCCCGGTTGGGTAACACTGTGTTAGGGGGTGTATTGGCAGAAGGTTCAAAAACTCAGTCCCAATCGGATCAAAATCTTGCTCTTCTACATAACCTTTCAAAGAACATTGTGATCTGAAAGACATCCCGAGATCTCCCACCTCTTTAAAAATGCAAAGCACGGGGCTCGCAACCTTTTTTCGTATTAAATCAGAATGACACGGTTTCTACGGATCATATGCAATGATCTGCGACGCTCGCGCACCGTTTATAATTGACGTAGAGTGAAATGGTTTTTCAGTGATCACAGTATTTTCTTAGACTGCTGACGCTCTGGGATTATTTGTTATACATTCGTTCTCAGTCCTTCCTGGAGTCCAGCTCTAACTTTGTGTCGCAATGTGTCAGATTGTCACGAAAATATCCCATGTATTGTATCGCATTATTGCAGAAAAAGTTTTGATTTTTTGTTCCAATGTTTTACTTTATTTTCTTGAAAAAAATAAAACTTTTCGATGGTAGAAATTTGGACTGTGTCTAATATGAAACAGTCATGTTGTCATGGTGATAATAGACCACTACGTGCAATAAAAGGTTTTATGATATAAACTTTTTAAATAGCAGTTGGCACAAAATGTTCAGTGAATGCTTTTTCAATGCAAAGTTTTCCTGTCTTTTTCTTGCATAAAGGGGCAAAACAGCGTTAAAAATCTTTCGTTTGTCGTTTCTTGCAGCTTTGATTATCAGATACGTTGTGTTCCACATTTAGATGGTTCCCCCCCAACCGTCACAGTTTCTACCCCGGATGTGACGGTGTACATCGGTGACGATGCGACTCTCGAATGTGACGCAACCGGCAAGCCAGCACCTGTGTTCTCGTGGACGCAGAGGGGGAGACATCTGCTTTCCAACGTAAACACATGGCTTCATGCTGCAAATTGAAATAAACTTCATTCAGAAAGCCGACTTTCTTGACTTACGTCACTGATTAAAAAGATAGAAATAAAAATGTCTGTGACACAACAATAGGTTCTCACCGAAACGGAATATTTTTCTGAAATGTGTTGCCAAGCTCGTTTTAACAAAAACAATTCTTCATGAAGTCCACTATAAGTCTGTGACATAATTTACTAGACATTATAACAATTAAAAAGTAATGTTTACCGCACAGAGCAAATATTCAAAACAATTTTTGCAAACTTCGGTTCTTATCTCCTATGTGCAGTTGTAGTCCAGAAATTCTGACGAGTACGTTACATGTTCTAACAACTTGAAAAACGTAAAAATTGCATTTAATTCTTCAATATCCAAATTAGGACAATATACGTAACGTTTCAATTGGTATTCAGAAGATATATTTGGTGGTAGTAAAGCTTTCGCTTGACTTGGTTTGCTGCTAACGTACACCGTTTGGACCAGCACCATTTATTCACAGCAGTGTATGAATCGAGGTTTTGTTTGCAACTTTGCTGCAAATCTCGCGTCGCAACAACCAAGCTGCTTTAGTGTCATTCGAGTTCGAACTTCATAATTTTGTTCATTGCACTTGAAAAAAAACAGTGTTTTGTTTTTGTTAAAAATTGCAGGTGGTTTTAGGTGGTCCAGTTTCAGTTCCCAGTTGCCATTTCCAGCTAAATTCAACACCAAACCCCGTCTGCCGATCGGAAACTGTCCCGAACATCAGTGTTGCTTAGTGGAGCAGTTATCGTTGCAGTTAAATGTTTTGTGCAGATTCGCAAAGCAGGAAAGAGACTGAGGATTATTTCGGCAACACTGGCCAATCGAGGGACGTATCAGTGTTCAGCCAGAAATCCGTTCGGGGAAGACATCGGTTACATCCGGGTTACTGTGAAAGTCCGCGGTAGGTATACAAAGGTCTATTTTTGCTCGCGTAGCGTTTTGACGGATGCCCGAACATTTTCAGTCTGAACTTAATGCTGCTTGCGTCTTTTTTGGAGTTTCATGACATTTAAACTTTCAGCAAACAATTTGTTTCTTTGTTTGTCGTTGTTTTTTATGCTTTTCTTCAGCAAATGAATTACCGCAAAAAACTTTAGAAGTTGGCTAGCGATATTACCTCTAAAGTGCGCAATCGTGCAATACCACAGACCATTTGCACAGTGCAATCTCATTCTCGCACACTTTAAACACTCCAAACATTTTGAAAAGCACAAAAACAAGAAGCCATTTTAAGCAAATGTTTATTTCGTACGTATTTTGATAAGATTTTATACTTATTTTAATATTTAAGAAAGTTTGTAATTCATTCTCAACTTTATTTTCTCAGCCTTAAAATACTCATGCTCAGTGAAACAAACATTTGCTCAGTGTAAAATTTTCTTAGGGGAATCACTTGGATAGGTCTCTGGAATTAGTTTACGCAGTTAAACAGTGTATTCTTTGCTACATTAATTACGATTTTCCGTTAAAACAGCAAAAAAAACACGCATTTTGCGATTAGCATGGTCAAAGTAATCTTATGTTAATGAGTGCGTAGACATCGCTATAAAGTTCTGGCAATGATTTGCCACAAGATGTGTGGTATGCAACACTCAACAACAACTGAGGCTGTTAACGAAAATAAATCTTTCGGTTGTTGCGTGTTTATTAAAGGACGTTTGATGCACGCATCGAATCAATCTTGCGTTTGATTCAATTCTGAAATAGAAAATGTTTTCGCTTACAGTTTCTCGTGAAGCAGGCGTCATTCCTTGTCTTTTTGCGGTGAAATGTATTTTGGACTTTATTAATTTGCTGAGTTGCATTTGTCTTTCTGTGTAAAGAACAATTCAAAAAGCCGGTGTGTCGGACTGAACCGAAGGATGTGACGGCATACGTGGGAACGAACAGCACAATCACATGCGTCGTTGGGGGGAACCCTCCCCCTTCCGTGGCGTGGATCAGAGTTGACGGTTACCCTTTGCATTCCAACATGAAGGTAACCAAGTTCACGTTGAAAACCAGGCATGCTGAACAACGTTGCGTTGAAATATAAATCAAACAACAAAACAAAAACAACTACAACGAAGCGCTGCGAGGAAAAAAGGCGTCACGCGTTTCTGGTGCAATTCGATAATTAAATGAAAGCGAAACTGTCACACGTATCAGTGGCCTTTGGTTTCGGAGTGCAAATGTATTTTGTATTTGATGACGACAAACACTTACTGTATTTTGATAACATTGAATTGCTGCAAAATGGTGGTTACTTCCCTGCTCTCTGGTTAATTCACCATTGGTTTTGCTGCAACAGCTGCAATCATAAAACTGAATACTGTACTCCGAGAAACTTTCTATTTTTCAGTCAATGCATGTACCCCACAAGATACACCAAATAGCCTGTCGTATATAGGAACTTCTTTATAAACGGCTCTAGATCCGTTTTCAACCTCCCACGATGATATTCTTTCCAACAAGTAATTTCCAATACTTTGCACCTGCAACGAAAAATGTCACGCAACAGTTTCTGGCTCCTTAGCGCCATCTACGGGCTGTAATTTTTCGTTTGCGACCCAAGAACTTCATGGCATTCAACACTTGCTTGACGTTGATCACCAAATAAGCCAGGCAACATAATACGTCTAACAAAAATGCAGCATAGTTCGTCTTTCTTAACTTTTCCCTCTGAAGTTGTTGCGAGCCCGAGTAAAAAATTACTTACTTTTGTGAAACTATTGCTTTCTATGAAAACAACCCCAAGTCAACTGCCGATCAGTTTATGAAAAGAAAATTCCCACCCAGCGCATTTTTCGAACATGCTCATCATCTGACTCTTGTTTCTACTCGGATGCAGGCGGAAGGAGCCAAGCTCTTCATCTGGGAGGTCAGGGAGTCGAACGCCGGGAGGTACGTTTGCGTCGCCACCAACCAAGCGGGGGAGTCGAGGAGCAGAATGACGCTCCACGTGGTGCAGAAGGAACTGCCCAAGGTGATGACCGGTTGCAACGAGATCTAGCGACATTTTAATCGACATGTGGATCCACACTGGGCTTACTCTGATGTTGCTTGCATCTCCTTCATGAATCGTAAACCTCTCAGACCACCGGGTATTAACCTGGAGTCCGTGAATCCCTAAGGGGTCCGTGATTGTGAGTTAAGGGGTCCATAAAGGTGATTCAAAGGGTAAATAGGCTTTGTTCCGAAGTTTTGAAAGGGTTAATATAGGCTTGCAATCATTTAGATCACTTCTGCGATGAATAAGACCTAATTTCAAATATTTATTGCAACGTCTCTTCTTGAGGGGTCCGCAACCTTTTTTAGGATGTACTAGGGGTCCGTGACCCACAAATGTTTAAGAAACGCCATCTTAGACCGAGGTGTTTAAGCGAAGCTAAAGTGAAGCAACTAGCAGCTTGCCCAACACGTCTGGTCTTGCTCACAAGCAGGGGCGTAACGAGGTTAGATGGCGCCCGGGCCAAGAAGCAAATTTGGCGCCCCCATGTTCAAACCTGAGATCCTTCGGAAGCAAATGTGCTGTGTTGAAGAAAGTGCATGTGACATTGTTGGGACTTTTCGGCGCCCGGGGAATTGCGCCCTCCTTGACCCTCCCTCGTTACGCCCCTGCTCACAAGCTTCCACTCTGGTCTTACGATGATACCGCATAAACAGTCTATAAAGTTATACAGCAAGCTCTTAGGAATACTTCTGCGTCCATTAAGACCAAGGTTCCTCAAACGCCCCGGAAAGACCGTCGCTAACACCACGCCAGTTACACGGTTTCATCACGGCAGTCAACCTTTCCCGAGTGTTTACTCAACAGACGCCTTTGACAACTGTGTGTTGACACCTTCGTCGTCACTCAGCGAAACAGGTGTTCTAGGCCAGCAGCACAATTCTCAGCCGTGTTGAGTTTCGAATCTGTTTTGATTTTTCAAGTGCCGACGCGCCGGTTTTTCCTTTGAAGGTAAAGATCCTTCCTTCCCGCTACTTAAAAGTCCTGGCTGGATCAAGCCCATCATTCACCTGCGTCACAAACGAAACAGACGCTGACGTAACTTGGATAAGAGGACAACAGCGCCAATTCACAGGTTCGTGTTTTAACGGTTGCCCGGTCAAAACTACTCAGCCGGAACGGACGTTTGACGTGCGCGTCAGGATCGTTCTATTTTTGCTGAATGGCGGCCTTTTTGAGGATGTTTATTCTTTCATTGTCTTCGTCACACCTGGAAAGTTTCGGCGGTTTACATCTATCGACGCGAAGGATCGTGAAACGATGTCGAAATTCGTTGAAACTACAGTAGGTAGACCAGTCAAAGATCCATTCTCGCCGCTTTAAGCGCAATGTATAAATTCCGCTTGATTTGTATTGTCGCTTACCACCATGCGGTCACGTGACAGTCGTTTGCGAACACAAACGAATTGCATGGACATGAAGTGAAATTTGTTGAGATACAAGATGCTGCAAGCTAAAGTGTCGTAATTGTTACCTGACCCTGCAGCCTTTGTTAAGGAAAGAAGGGTTGTAAAGCAGTCTTGTGTAGGTTCAAAACAGATTACGCTTTTCGAAAGCACTTTCATTACGTTTAATTTTTTTCCAATCGATTTTTATTTGGTTGCTCTACGATCAACCGAACGCTACCGTTCCACCGGGTCCAATTATGTTAAAACGAACTTAATTCCGACTTGCAAGCGCTTGCAGCCGATGTGGAATAATTTTCCACCGAAAAACACCTTCACTCAACCCAACAACCATTTGTAAACATGTTTACCGTGCAGGGCAGACCTACTTAGCCGGGAACAACCGCGTTCTGACGTTCGAGAACATCGGGGTGGAAGAGTCAGGCTCCTACGTCTGCGTCGCTAGCAACGTCGTCGGACACCGCGAGGCATCTGCCTACGTAGACGTCACCCGTAAGACACGTATAATTGCCACAATCACCTTCTATTAGCTTGTCACAGCGCGAATTGCTTCTGCACCTGATGCAGTCGGTCGCGACAACAGCCCCGCGTCGCGCCGCACGCTTTGTCGCGTCACAATGGGCCAGCCG
>JGI24021J15306_10003877_pt1 | contig 17119 bp, 8 predicted proteins | sample Ectturendosymbi1_FD_15306 | JGI IMG/M metagenome (IMG submission 15306) | reverse complement strand
ACAAAAACTAAGACAAAGAAAGTTAGTGAAAGTGGAAATTATTTGAACATACACCGAGTTGTGAGTGTGAAAACCAGTTTATGTGTATATATTGTATTTTTGCCTTGTTTTTCAGTTACAAGCTTTTCTTTACAATATTTTTTTCCCGATTCTCTAACTGCAGTAAGCGTAACCTGTAATCTTGTTTTGAAAAACTCAGCCCCAATCCTGTTTAGACAAGCACAGTCAATTCCAGAATGTCTGTTGAAAATGGTGGTTGTAATAATTTCTACAAAATATTTGAAAACGCTGTAACTTACTGATGGGATGGGATGACGAAAGGTTACAGATCATAGAAAGGCCAAGAATCGTCGACAACGGCAGTTACCAAGATTTGTTTGCATAGGGCGCATCACATTTGTGCTTGTTGCAATACTCATAAAAACTGCAATGCTTCAGTTGCTTAGGTTAGGAGAAGCTTCAATATTTTTATTTGTTGCTGAAAACACCAGCAAGCGATATTCCCCTGGGCATTTTCTCTTGATATAAATATCTTTGCAACACAAAGTTTTTAAACTAATGGGAAAGGCTAATGGGAAATGTAAATGGATCACCTGAATTGATATAATGGGCGATTGCTGATGCTAGCATCAGCTTACAGCTTACAGTAGAATCTTAAAATTAATTTTTTTCACTAAAAATGCTGCTCATCAGCAAGTGTGTCACGGAAGCTTTCCTCTGAAATCAATCACTTACTGGAATACGTCAAGAGGTTCTATTTAAAACGATACAATTTTCTTGTTCAACAATCATTTTTTTGTGAATGTGACCTCACTCTACATGATGAAAATAGGTTATTGATCAAATTTAAAGGTTTGCAACAAAAGCAACATTCTGAAGAATTCCACAGAAAGGATTTTTTTAAATGATGAAGCTGCAGTGCCAACACAACTGTGGAAATATCTCGTAACACCCCAAAAACCTCTTTCAACAAAAAAATCCCTGGCAATATATGAACAATGACCAGCACTTCAATGCTAAAACTCTGCTTACATTCATTTTTACTTGGGTTACACATACACTATCACTTTTTTGCAAATATTCAACGAAGATTTAGTTGCAGATGTGTGCAAAAATCTATGTTGCAACGTCGTGCTAAAGTTGTTTCAAGCTTAGCTGGTTATCATCACTTAGAAAATGTAAAAACATGCAAAATGCACTCGAATTCACATCAACGCATCACGCAAACAGGTAAATAATAAGTAAATGAAAACAGTTGCGCATAATTCTTTGAATACGATATGACGAGTGTAAACATCATTATAAAGGTGAAATAATTCAGCACTGCCACCGGCCAAGTGGCAAATCTACAAAAACAAGCACGTCAAATTAAAGTTTTAGTTGTTACCCCAGATTCGAGAAACGAGAATAAGATGTATCGCTGATAATTTTACAATGCATGTGGTACTTACATACTTACATATCAACAATAGCGATAAATATTTTGAAATAAATTAACAAAAACGTTTTCCCTGAAATTTACCTCATAGAACATCTTATTTATAGCATACTGTAAATCTCTTTCTGAAGAGATTTTCCAAATATCTTCCCTTAGCCAAAACGAACTTGGCATTCACTGAATGCTGCATCACCTTCAATTTTGGAACGTCTTTACGTTGAATATTCCCTGGAAAATATTTGCAATTTCAGTTTAAAATGGATTTGATATTTTGTTCGGAGTTGTTGAACGATTATGTAAAATTTTGATAAATAGAAACTTTTACTGGAATCATGTTTTAGGACTTGGTAATTGTTGTGTTAGGGTAAATTGATTTCTTATCTAAAAACATTCGCTGATTGACTTGGACTTTGCCACCTTTGAGGACACTGCAAGTGACGTATATCAAAAAGTAACTTTTGTATTTTGACAGTTTTTCTAGCAACATGATATTACTTTCTGATTGCTGTTTATCGTGTTAAGATTTGGCAAAACAAATATTGCAGTCACTTTCAGATTCAAAAAGTGGAAGTGGAAAAATTGCATTTCATTTTGCGAGGTACGTTTTCTCAACAGAAAATATTTTATTGGCAACACATTGTAATGTGCAGCAAATATGACTCCACATAAATGTCTGCATCTCCAATTTTTCTTTTGACTGATTGACTATGCCATTTTTTTGCAAATGCTTTTTTGTGATCTCTACTGAAGAGCGTGACAAGTAATGGTGAAAAACTCGACAAAAGCCTCTGAAAATCGTTTTCAAAATGAGATTAACCTCTGCATAACAAACCTAAAATGATAATGATGTCAATTTCGTTTTGGAAGTATTTTGGAATTATCTGAACCTTTTTGTTGGACGTAGGACCTTATTATAAACATTATAACCAAAGTGAAAGTGTTTTACGGCACGTCTACTGATTTTTCAGCAAACACTATTTGAAAGCTAAGGGTCTAAGCAAGATTGCGTTTAGCTATTACGAGATATTTCAGGGTAGGGCAGATGAAAGGAAATGGGAAANGTCTGCTTGAACTNTGCTCAACATTCGGTCCTGTCATCGCGAGNACCTTTCTCTCAAAGGATCANATTGGTCCNAGGTGACGTGGATGCACCACGCCTATACTTGTGGTGCCAGCTACGTCACGAGATTGTCCCGATCTCAGGCAGTGCAGCAGATCTCACTCTACAGCAGGGGTGTCAAACGCAAATTCACAATGGGCCAAAATAAAAAAATTGAGTTAAGGCAAGGGCGGGACTGACCCTACATTTAATCCATACTTAAAAGTACTGCACATATTGAACCTGCATCCACTGTTCCCTCTAAGAAAATTCTACGGTGAGCAAATGTTAGTTTTGTAGCGTACTAAGCGCATGCAATTGCGCAACCGTGCTGGCACACATCGAGTGAAGTGTTCCAAGCATTAAAAGGGCTGTGCGATGTGTATATACCGTATTAAATTTGGATTGTTGGAGGTGCGCGGGAACGAGATTTCACTGCGCAATTGGGCGGTTGTGCACCTTAGAGGGAACGCTACCTGCATCTAACACAGCCCCATTGCACTATGATTAATCATTCAATTAACTAATTAAAGCATGAATAAAATCAGTTGCAACGTTTTCTTTTGCTCAGCCAGTAATCAAGTGAAATGTTTTTTTCAACAGGCAAGGAGGGAAACGTCAAAAAATTAAATATGTCCCGAGTTAAAAGCAAGGTAAATTAAAAATGAATCTTCCATCAATGCAAACTGAAAGTTCGACATATTTTTATAGCTGCCAGTAATTTCAAGTGAAAATCTTTTTCAACAGTGAAACAGTAGAAAATAATATTTGCTTCAGTAGTCAAATATGTCGGGAAGTTAAATGCAAGTTAAATGCAGCAATTAAACTGCATTCATTCCAAATTGGTTGTTGCATATTTTTAAATTCGTATGACTCTATCAGAGTCTCTTTGCCACTTTTCCAGTTCAATCTATTCAGTTTGGAAAAGTCCACAGGAAAACACCTAAACAATATTGTCCTTCAAAGAAAAACAAATGTCTTGTGAAAATACGTCAAAGCTCAGTCTGCTACTTGCTGATAATCACTTGTCTGAGTCAGATAGGTGGTGTCTCATCTGGTGTACAAGTTCATCTTTGTTCGGGGCCGGAGTCTGAGATAAAGAAATAAAGTCTGAGATAAAGAACCCCAGGATTAAGTGAAGGCGTTCACCAGTAAAGCGACTTCTGTTTGATGTGATGTTTAGCTTCACCAAAGAGAACAGTTTTTCGCACAGGTATGTGCTGCCAGACATTGAGAGCGTCTGAGCAGCTTGGATGAGCAGCTGAGGCAAAGGCCGGGAATGAACCGTGCAAACTCAATCGCCCCCACAGAATCGTATTTTGCGTTCAGTGTGTCACTACATTGGAGCTCAATCAGTTCCATTTGTATGTGTGAGGATGGACATTCAACATCGGATGCAAATGGGTTACTGAACAGCCGGAATTTGCTTTTTTGCGCTTCAAAATCGGAAAATCGGCGTTTGAAGTCGGCTCCAAGTAGGCGGAGTTTTCCTGCGCGCTGTGCACGGGGAAACACGGCTTTAGCGACCTACTCTGTCATGTTCTTACAGCAGGGGGAAACGGCTAAAATTTCTTAAGTTTCTTTGCTGCATCTGCGTCTCCCACAGGTTCANCTCAGTATTAAAGGCCTCACTGTTGCGTNCATGTCCGCGGATGTTGGGCTAACGACTCTGCAGCTGCAGGTTCAGTGAATTAAGGATGGTAANAGATGTCGCACAGAAACGCCACTTCACGTAGGAAATGCTTATTTCGAAGTTCTGTTGTCTCTTTCCCTTTATTTTTTTCTTCTCCATGTGCTGCCTTTTTGATTTTTCAAGAAAANGTTGTCTCGATAGTATCTTTCACTGACATTCCATATATGCTAAGGTGTGTTCGACNTGTTAGAAACAAAATGTTATAACAAACATTTGCGAATAGTGTGTGTATGATGGTAATGTCATTTTTTCAGTTATGTCATNCTTTTCAGATAACTAAAACTTACTTAAGCTTTTTCAACGACTTAAAGATGAGATGCAAAAACGCAATCAGCTTCCTTACATTGGTCTTGCTTACTGTTTCTACCTCTCACGTTGCATCACAACGCGGTAAGAAAGTTTTGACCTTTTGTTTCTTTACTTGTCCCAGCTATCAACTTATCAACCCAAACATTATTTATGTCGAAATTGTAATAGCAAATTCGTCCACAAGAGATTCGCTTAAAATAAATTAAATTGGTGCTTTAGAAGCATTGCTGGTCGAATACCTAAATGCCTAGCCGAGAAAATACACTAAGGCAACTACTTGGACTCCCAAGAAATGCAAGAATGCAAGAAAAAAATGTACCATGATGGGCAACATTATCATCAGGGTCTGGTAGCTTTTGGCACTGAACTGTTTGAGCGCTGAGCTGTTTTGGCGGCAGTGCAGAGACTGGCAAGTGTGTCTAATCAAACTGGATGAAACATGGTTGGAAGTTTTATCTATATTGTAAGTGCAAGCTAATACTTCGCAAATATTCAAGGGGCACCCGTGAGTTGAAATGTTTTGCGATGATTAGAATTTGCATTCATTTTGTAATTCGCATCTTCAAAACAATGGCAATGGGTCACCTTTGCTGCGTTTTTCAAAAACGTGCAGAAACTCATCGTGGGAAAACTTTCGTTTATCCCTCTTATTAAAACGATTCACAGCTATTTATGTTATTGGATATGTGCGAAAATGAGACGATTTTTTAATGTGAAGAATAACACTTCGTTAAAGTCCTAAACACAGAAATATGCTCAATCTCATCTCAAAGCAAACGCACAATATTTGTTACCTTCTTTAAAAAAACAGTTGCCTTCTTGAAAAACAACTGAGCAAGATCGAAAACACCAAGTTTTTGAGACAGCGACACGTACGTAATAGTAATCAACCAGACAAGCGCTTTCGCCAAAACAGCTCATGGACAAAACGGCTCAGAGCCAAATGGTCGGCGCCAAATGGTCGACGCCAAAAGGTCGCCAGATAAACCCATTCTGATTTCGTCACATTGGACGGATTCCTTGTTTTGTAAAAATTTCATTGCCCATGAAGTTCTACAACCCAATGGTTTCAGTTTACGTCATCCTTGAGTGACACGTCATTGCAGTTCATATCACCACAATTCTGAAACAAAATCTTGTAGGAGATGCAACTGCAACAAAAGCTGACATCATTTTCCTTCTCGACGATTCTGCAAGCGTCGGTGCAGACAACTTCAGGACGGCTCTTAATTGGATCACAAACGTTACAAATTTGTTCAGGTGGTGCAGTGCATTCAATTACATTTTTTGTTAATTTTTATGAGATGTTATTTGAAAATTAGACCACAAAATTTCTTTTTTGAAACTCAACCACTGCTTGAGAAGGTCCGGATCCAAGTGCGATGTTGTGAGTATCAAGGTCATTGCCATTTAGGTGAATCTTTTTTAAGAAAACATAACATGCTGATTGAAGAATTTTAAGGAAAATGTGTATGTAAATCAGTTTAAGACTGATCCAGGCATAAAAAAATGAAAATTTACTTTTGTGAAACAGATCATAAATGTATGAACCATTTACTTGATGAAAAAAAATTACGTCAACCTTAAAACAACTATTCAAAATTATTTACATATCAACCACTATTTTCTGCTTGTACTGTGTGGTTGTATGTCCGTGGTAAAAAATTTTTATTGAAATGGAAACATTTTATATTTGATTTCCTTTAGATTCATTAGATATCTCAGTCCAGTTAAACATTTTTTAATAAACTCGGAAAAACGAGGATTTTAAACTTTTATTTCATCAAAATTGCAGAAATAATGTAAACAACGGAAATATTAATGTCGGATTGATCAGGTTCTCCTCCAGCGCAATTGTTTCTATTCCATTGCAACGTCAGAATTTTACTACACTTTCAGGTAAAATCCATTGTGTAGCATCTAAACTGAGTTGTTTATGCATCGAATTAGTTGAAACAGTGCTTTAATGTGGTGCCAGATTAAAGGCTTTTCTTTCAATATTTGTGAGAGTTTAAACACGAATGAGTCATAACTTTGACAAAGAATAGCTACAAACGCTGCATCTTTTCAGCTGGTGTTAGTGTTCACTTTGAATGAATTATTTTAGGTAAACCGGCGAAATGTTGCCCATGGTGAAGGGTTTTGTGTATTATACAAAACACGGTCGGTTTCACATATTGTGTTTAATCAGATCTATGACGTTTGTATACATTTTCACGTATGCTGGTGGTTTGCTGTTGCAATTCAGTGAAGGGTTGATCAAACCCAAACAAGGACGCGTCTGTGCCAGCTGATCCACGTTTGAAGCATAGTTTCAGCATCATTGTCGGAATGTTGTGTCAAATCTACTGACAAAATGCGTGTTTTTTTAAATCAGTGACAAGAAAAACGACATCGAACGAATGTTGCACATCCAAAAGCAGTTTGCTTTCTGTTATGAGCTCTACAAGTACAATTTACTGATCGCATAAGGCAAGAAAAACTAAATATTGAAGGTTTCGGGAGAAGGTGGTGACGGCCACCAGATATCAACAACGTAGATGATGATTGAACGATTTAGTTAAATCGAAAAATGGTAGACTAATGCCAAACCATTTTTNGATATCACTGTGTGTCACTCACGGNAGAAAAATGATCATTCATCAGTGCGTACGTGAAGTTAACAACGAAAATCAAGCATGGCTAACGCGTTGCAGCTTANTCGAGCCGCTGCTTGTTTCATGATGGCGGTAACGAAAGCGCGAAAGGTTATGCATCACATTTAGCAAGAAGAAATAAAATGGACTTAAATAAATTTCAAGCAAAAACCTTATCTTAAGCCAAGACGTTGCTTTTGTTGCTGCAAACAAGGTTTCTGAAACGGTCCATACAGCAGCTGTCAGCATTGGGTGATAAATCCCAAGCAACGTCATGGTTGCAACTGTTTCTTCCTGTCTGGATTAGGAACACATAAACTCATTTCAATGCCAGCATGCGAGGAAACGCATCTGAAATACATGCAGTGCCGCTGTTGGTTGTCACGCCAGGATTCGAGTATTAGATTCTTGAGTAGGATGCAAAGAAACTAAAATCTATCAAATCACCAATATTTTTAAAATGTTATTTGGTAAAGACCGACATGGTTTCCATGACGTTTGTTTTTCCATTTTTCTATTTCATTTTTTGACCCAATTTTTGTCATTTAATGTCCTACATAATTCTTACACTCTCAGTTAATTCTATCACATTTTATACCACTTACATCCACAAAAAGAACAATTTGAAATGTCCACCTACTGTAGAATCAAAATTACGTGACATGTTAAGTCATGTCATACACGATGATGCTTCATCCTAAATACCTGTTTACACAATTCTGCGCTTATGACTTAATTGTACTTGTTGAATCGTTGTTCCCTTGGATGATTACTTAAGATTCGCGACTGACCCTGTAACACTTATATGAAAACGTTTACCACGATTTATCACAAAAAAAGTTTTTAGGACTCAGTGCCAGTAACTTTAGGATAAAATCAAATAAACCTAGTTTTGAAGATGGTCTTTACCCATAACTTGGTTTGATTTTTCTGCTTGTTTTAGCCCTTCAGCATTTGACCCATAAAAAAGTATCTGCAGAATTTAGGACTGGTAACGCGCAAAGTGAAATTGATTTCCTAAAAGTTTGCTGATAGATTCAATTGCGTCACCTTTGTGGAAATAATTACTTGAACATAAATATGCGGAAGTCTCAATCATCGAAAGTTTACGAAGACAGAGTCTAGTTGGCGGATTCTTCATAAATTTGCAGCAAACCTGGAACTTTTAGTTATCTTAAAACAATTAGTACGGTTTCATTGAGAAACCCAAATTATAGTGGGGCATTAAAACTGAAAAGGAACCAAGTAACCAGAACCACCAAAAGTGCATACCTTGTTACGTTAAGAAAGGAGGGCGAGTCAAAACGAAACCTGCTGCAAAAATACACGGAACACGTTACAAAACAATGATAAGAATGGAGCAAAACGTCGAAAGGAGCCAAACTTCATTCTCTAAATCAGATGAACATTCCGCCCAACCTCATGTTTCCCGGTACTAAGTTTAAATTCACGTCAAAAAGTGTATTTTGTGTGAAATGAAAGCAGCACTGCGACAAACGAACGTATTCACATTTCACAGTCATTGTGGTAAAATTCAAAAGTTTTGAAAATCTGAAAAATTGTGTTAACTGAAATTGCCTTACAATGTCATTTCACAATGACTTACTTCCGGGGATTGTCCACATTCCCATTTAAATTCAATGGGTGTTTTAAACCGCTTTTTGAACAAAAGATCTCTTGAACTGAGTTTTTCAGTGGAGTGAAAATTGGGTTCAAAATTGCCTTTTAATGGAAAAAAGATGAGAATAATTTTAACAAATACAGTAAAAGAATCTTGTACAACTTCGAAATGCCTATCAACTAAAAAATTCGAAGAAACCATTTGCGGGAACATCTAAAAATTATTTGACATTTAATTCTATGCAGTTTTTGTGTTTTAGTACCCATTTCCAAATGTGCTGATACCGTACATTGTTTCAGAACAAGTTCTTTCAACCACCAATGGAGTTGGTGGATTTACAAGGATACCACTAGGTATTGATACAGCAGTTAATGTATTCACCAATGATGGAAGAAGGGATGTACCCAAAATACTGATTGTGATAACCGATGGTGTATCGAATGGGGGAGGATCTGTATTCAATTCGTCAAACGCAGCCAGGTAAAGCGATCACCTCCTGTTTATTAAATGTTGTCTGGTATATTTAGCAAAAAAATCAAACAAAAGATTTCTGCATTGCAGCAAAATAAGTAAAAAGTATTTTTTCATAAATTTATTTTTTAAGTGGAGCGCAGTTGGATTTTGATGCGTAAAGTTTCTACTCGCAGGAAGGAGTAAACCTATCCAAAAATTACTGGTAGGTGATTATTGCATACACGTTTGCAGATCACTCAGACTTTTGCAATTTTTCGGGACCAGATTTCTGCCAGTGTTTTCACAAAAAGAATCTATGAAAAATATTATAATTTGGTACAGGTGCTGCTGTTATATTTATTCCCACTGTGTAGATATTTTGCTGCATATAACGTTAGTACAGAGCATAATATGCTTCAAAATTCTGCTGTGTGTCTGGTTTTATGTGAAAATTGCTTGTAAATGTGTTATTCAAGCCAGGAAGTATCTGCAATTGGTTGTAGTTTTACAGTCTGGTGTTGTTATTGCTTTAAATGAACGTATCCGATTTTTTAGATTAAACCCAATATAATTATTTTCATCATTGTTTTGCTTCAAGGCAACTGTAAGCAGAGAGATGACCAGACAGTTGTGATTGGTTGATTGGTTAGTTGTGATTGGTTGATCTGGTTAGTTATGATTGGTTGATCTGGTCAAGGGTTGAATCGATGAAAGGAGACTGTATCAGCGCAGGTCAATCAAAATGGAAATCATTTTCGACATAACAGCGGTTCAAAAATAAATAGGATTTGAAGGAAACAAATGACATCTCATAACGGCATCAAAGCTCATGAATTTCAATTGTGATGCTGAAGATGAAACTGCATATCACTTTGCACAAGTATCCAGGCGCATATAAAAATAATTCAATTAGTACTTTTATTGACGTTGGTTGGGTGCATGAAAAGCAATGAATAGTTAACATTTTTCCCATAAAATGGCTGAAACACAGAACAGATTAGCAACTAGCGTGAAAATTAATAAACGCAATTTTTACTTACATAACTTCTGCTCTTCAGAAAAAAACTGCACTCTACAGTCATTAGACTTTGTTGTGATCACCTTATGCCTCTTATGTTGTTAAACAGACCAGGCAATGCAGAGGTGAAGATTCAAGTGTTTGCAATGTATTGTTTTAATATGAAGTTCCAATACACAATGCGAGTTATTTTTATCTACTATAACTACTGCGTTAGCTTAATGAAAACAATATCAATAGTGAGCTGCAGGTCTGGTTACATCAACATAAACAAAAAATGGATTTGTCCGAGAGCGACTTAAATTGTAAATTAAGTGACATAAAGGGCCATCTCTGACCCGCGAGGTTATGATCGGCCATACCGTCTGAATGGAGAGTCAGGGAAGGCATCATCGGATCCAAAAGACAGGACGGCATCTTTTGGGGTAAGTCCCGCGCACCTGTGACGTCATTGTGACTTCGTTTCAGGGGAAAAAACGCTTTTCGCGTAGACTAGGAAAAACAGTTGCGTCTATTCAAAGAGCTATAAAGCTCAAACCAAGCACGTTGGAATCAAACTTTCTACATGGAAAATGTCGTTAAAGATATTACCTATGCAATGATGATAAAAAAGTGTAACGTTTTTTGGTGAAGGATATAATGGGGCAAAAATCACAGATTTCGTCTTTTTTGCGGTTCAAGCCACTTTTCTGCCAGTCGGTACCTACGAATCCCACCAAAGTTGCAGAAGAGGTGTATTTGGGTGATTTACAACATCCTACCAAGTTTCACGCCAAAATGTTGATAGTTTTATTCTTGAGGAAAATCAAAATATCCACTCTGCGGCTGAGCCAACGTTTTTGGTCTATTTTTGGCCATAACTCCGCAACCCCTAGGCTAGCAAACTAATCAAGGTCCCGAAAGCTTGAGAATAGTTCTTACAACATTTTAAGACACAAACCAAGTCACTAACCCCTATACGTTTTTCTCAGGACTCTAAAGCGCAAAAAAACGGATCAGAAAGGTTGAACGGTTTGTGAGGAACTAGTTTTGTGATTTTCTCTNTAAATTGCCTAAACATACGNCAAATGCACAAATANTGATTTTTCTCAAAAATGTCAAATGTAAAGGTATATTTGTGTCACATTCTGTGCATTCTATGCGTTCGCCCGCATCCAGGGATGTTTTCACTGGTTTTCTAACCCTATCCGTTCAAGAGGTAAGGCTGATCAAACGTTCCCGGGTCAAAAAAGTGGCCAGCGCAAGACTAAGGGTCAAATATGACTAATCTCAACAATTAAAAATTTTGATGCATAATCAACGTTTTCTTGTTGTACGGGACATCCATAAAGATTTCACAAGGAAATGCTACACAGCAAACAAAAATGTAAAATCTAATTTGAAAGCAGATGAAGCAACTTTCCGCTGAGTATAAATTTTTGCTCAATTTCAAGTCTCCTGAAAGAAANAAAGCTCTTGGCACTGACTCTTTAGCGCACTCTACTTTTAACATGCACCAAACCGCTCAAAATTTGTCAAAATCAGTTGTATTTGTTCCACACATCTAAAAACTAAAAAAAAAACATTTTTTGCATATAGACGATAATATGGCGTAAACATTGTGGGACACTTTTATGCTCGTTTGTTCATAAACGACATCTGTTTCCTGTTCATAAATGGCAACAGCTTTTCGGGTTTGTTGTGATGGGTATGGGTCGTCCCCGGGTCATAAAAATGTGAGCTCCTGACATCTCTGCAGTGGGCATTGTTATGTCACAAAAAGCTTTATTGCAAAAAAAGNTATAGTGGTATNACAAGACATTACAGTACCTTACTTAAGAATCCAAATCACCAATTAATTCTGTGGACATTTTTTAGTTTACAAATTGCCTNGCCACAGATACGAACTACCTTTCCTTCTCTTTATTACTTAATAGTCCACCTACAGTTTTCTAATTAAACAATCAATGAATCATTCCAATTATTTGTGGTACAGCGCAGTATTTCTTTGCACATGTAATAATGTATAATTGCTTGTCGCTTTGTTTTGTAGGCACCTATGATAAGTGTGTGCCCAGATAAGTCAGTGATGGAAAATAACTACAGTATTTTCAAGTACGCCTATGTTTTAGCTTTTCATTGACTGGGCAGGACTTTTATGAAGAGTTTACGACCTATCGCTGAAAGGCAGATTGTGCAGCTGTGAAATTCGTAAAGCACTGAATGTTGACCCATTTCTCTGAATAAGGAGAGTCCATATATGGTAGTTCGGCCAAGTGATGGTCAGACCTGCTGACTCCACCCACAACTGCAGGAAAGCGGCTCAGAGGCCACCACTGACCAGGCAACGTGATTACATCTCCTGCCTGGCTGGGTCGTTTCCTGGTATGAAGCTTACAAAACTACCACAGGTTGTCGACGTCTTAAGAGCTCATAAGATGGCTGCCCCATCAACCTTTCAATAGGAAATCTGGGTTTTAGAAGGAATGAAAGAATTTATTGAAAACAAGGTTTACTAAATTGCAGTTCACTCGGATGCTTCACTGATTTTCAGATTGGAAAACATAACACTCATTGCAGCTGGAGTTGGGAGCGATGTAAACAACCCAGAGTTGGAAACTATAGCAGACGATCTAAGAAGAGTTTTCAGTGTGTCGAGTTTCAGTAATCTCAACAATATCACAAGTTCATTGGGAACAGTTATTGAAGAGGCGGCGAATGGTGAGTGATTTTACAATTTTTTTAAAGTAATACTTGAACAGTAAAATATTTTGAACATACGTTTCGCAACCAATTTGCGTTAACTTTTATAGGAAAATCATGGTTTGGAAGAATATCAGAAGCACCAGCTCAATTTTGCGTTTCGAATTTGTTACATAAGAGCTCAATAGAAAAGAGTGTATAAAACTGCGTTAATGATGTAAAGATCATGTGGGTGCCGTTTGGAAAAACAGATCTCGAGTTATATCAGACACATTTATCACACGGACTTTAGAGCTCTATTCCCAGGGATATCTAGACCTCCTATAGATAACCCTGTCTATTCCGGACAGATATCACTCACAAAGCGTGAGTATTTGGCAGTCAAATATAAATAGTCCTGAAGCATAAAAGCTTAGACAAGGTTCATTGTTTAGGAATCTTTTATTCCATCAACTCGTCATTCTTGAGTGCTGTATCAGTTATTTCATTGCATAACGTCTTCACTCCAATATAGGCAACGCACTAGAACTAAAGCGTACATCGCAGTAACAAGGAACACACAAATACATGCAAGAACACGAGGATACATACATGGCGGTAGCAGAAAAGCATACGCTTGATGGCGCTGACACATCAGCTGCTACATCAAGACTTTAAATTGGATATTTATAATTTCAAACGGCTGGTGCAGCACTTTTAGCAGAAATAGCACTCAAGCGTAACCAGTATATTGATTGAAAATTTTCCAACCCATTTATTTTACCTAAGTTCCCACGATTCATCGCTATTTATGACTGACTGCTAAATACTCACACTTTGTGGGTCATATCTGTCCCGTTTACAACTTCTTTCTGTTTTATATCTGTCAGACGGTTAATGTGTTATATACGTCTGATTTTCAATTTTTGAGTTATGTCTGTCAGATTTAATACGTGATATGTTATATCTGCCTGATAAAAAGCTCTGTAACTTGCGATGTGTCCAGTTTAGCAGTTTTTGTGTCCTCGAATCCCTCAATGTATTTTTTACAAGCTGCGCCCCATATAAATTACGTTTGCTTCTGACTATTCAAAATGTCACAAAAGTAGTGGTGTTTTCATCTTCTGATAAAAACAACTATCCTTTCTCAGAACCGGTGGCATACGCTGCATAAAGACAATCTTTATTTGTTCCACTCACAAACCAAAACGCAACGAAAGTTGCTGAAACACTATCGACGTCTCATAGCAGTATAAATTTCCACTAGTCAATGTCGTAAAGTGACGAACATTCGGTCACCTCATCATAACACTCACCAAATATTGAATCATTTGATGGAACCATTTTTATCAGGAAAATTTGTATAAGAGTTCTGCAAGGGAGGGTTATCGATAGCTTAAAATACTGCGTTTTTCTAATCATAATATGAAGACGTAAAGATTTGAATAAGGTGGTGAACAAATGGTCATTAACATGTTTTCAAATGTGTGTAGAAAATTAACGAAGTTTAGTAGAAGTTGCTCCATATTAAAGAATATATTTGGTGCACATTTCTGATGGTATTTCTTGCAGTGGCAATGCAATGATGAAAAGCAGAAAGAAACCTCATGCATACTTTTAATTTTTTCAGCAATCAGTAACTTGGTGGGAAGTTCTTCTGCTCCTTCAGCTGCACATGGTAGGAAAAAAGCATTCTGTCAGTGCATTATAAACTAACCTTGGCTGAAGGTTGCGAGTAGTTTTTAGCCATATAAGCAAACCAAATATCAAATAAAGTAATGATTTCCTTGAAAACCACCTAAAATCACAACGAATTTGTGTTGGAAAATGAGTGTGTTTATTAGTTTTTCTTTGCTTGAGTAAGTGACACTATTTACTTATTTCTGTTGAGTGATATCAGAAATTAAGGAAAAATAATATACTACTTTAATAATATGTTGCACTGTTTTGGAAATATTAAAACAAGACGTCCAATGCAACAGTTTTTTTTTTGGTTGTAACACCTAATAATTCACCCTTATTAAATTCTGCATTTGTAATGTGCTTCCTAGCCTTTTTGTGATAGTACGTTTGCGAGTTGGAACGGCAGAAATTAAACTGCAGTTTTCATCAACGCTTGCAAACCGTTTATATGTTTTTCGTGTTCATTCTAGTCTGAACACAAAAAAACTATATACGCTTTGCAGGTGAAAATTGTAGACTTTTCGGAAAGCTTTTAATGCTTTTTGCAATCAGAAATGAAGAAACACTGAAGTAATCCTCACCAACTTCACACACTTTTCACATTCCTTATTACAGTAGAAAGGTCACGGGGCTGTAATCTAAGATATCTCAATATACGTTACAGTTTTCAGCAATATTTGTTAGTTTGCAGGCTTCACACCAAACCTGGACCCATACAACATTCAAAGCATAAGTTGAATGAATGCAGGCCAAATGTTTAAGAAATATGTCTCAAAAGTAATTGAGTTTAAAAAATCAGTCAATGTACTATGCGTATTATTACTTGTATGTTTTCTGTAGACTGCAACCTTCATGAAACAGTCTTAGTGCATACAGCCTGTGTAAGCAATTCCAATCATCCAGAAAATTGTCCTGTAGGCCATTGGACCCAACCATTGTTTCAGTAATCTTCGTGCATCATTCTGTATAAACTGGATATTGCTTAGGCTCGTTCCAAAGCGAAATTACAAGATTTCTTTAAATGCCACGGAACGGAACTGGACCATTTGCTATATATTGCCTAGTACGCGTGGACCTTAAATATGTTCAGTTAAAAATAACAAATTCGCAGTAGTCAACAAGCACATCAAGCAAAGGCATGCATCCGTTCGTTTCTAATTCCGTGATGAAGAAATGCTATCATACACGGCGTTAATTGGGAAAAAACTCACTAATTTCCTGGTTAGACATGGCTTCACTCCTGCTTCTGTTATATTAAAACACTGGTGACTAATGATTGCATCATGGCACAAAATTTTTCATGGTTAAATATTTGTTATATTTACGGAACAGCAAATTCCAGGAAAAGGCAAATATTTCACTGAAACAGTAAAAATTTGTCACGCAGTTCATGGTAAAAAGTATTCTTAAAGTGTTTTTTTGCTTACATTGCACCAGGTACAGGCTTTCTAGCACTTTTTCAAACCAAAATCGCAATCTTTGAAAAAGCAATATATCTTCAAGAAAATGAAAAAACACATCAGAATATGGTATGTTTCAGCGTTGCCTCTAGAATGGCTATTCGAAGGTTTTGAATTAAAATTTTTGAATATTGTGTGAAAACGAATGAAAAACGCGATACCGTGATAAACCGAAAATTTAGACTATTAACCAAATTCTTGGCGTTAATTGCTTTTTGTACAAAAGCAAAAGCAATTTAATTAAGCAAAGGTTTCGAAAGCTTTAATTTCATTTTTTATGTCAAGGTCTCACAAGATTTCACAAGATGCTGATCATCATCGCCGCGGAAATCTTTTGGAACCAAATAGCATTTTAGGTTGTCTTGTTTGGAGTTGGCAACTTGCGTTAAAACATTTTTTTTTCACACGCAGGTTTAATTGTTGTTGTTTTTATAACAGCTTTCAAACTAAACACAAAAAATCTAAGTGGTTCATGCATGTCAGTGAAGCTTGTGCTCTGCTTGCTCTTCATTGAGATTCACATTCGTATTGTTTCAACTTTCTCTGCGTACAGTATGTCTACTTTTTGATTTGTTTGTGCTGACACTGGCACTGGTTGTGTCAACAGCTTTTGTTGTATGTTGTGAAGTGACCTTTAGCAAATGTCTAGAAATAACTTTGTTCACCTTGTAAATATAGATATATACCTATGTATGTAAAAAGCAGGTTTATTCTGGGTGAAGGTCAGTAAGGTTCAATAAATACAAAATGTTTACGTGCAGATTATTTTTAAATATGGGCGTAAGCCTATATGATTATGCGAAACATTTTCATCAGCAGCACCGGGTGATCAGAGGTCTTGACCACTTGAAATTAAAAATGTTTAGAAAAGGTAGGAATCAAGTGTGAATCAAATATACAAGCCAACGTGTATGAAATGGTAGTCTATAACTTTTTCTTAATGTGACCAATTTGCACTTCAAAAATATTTTGTCTTATTTAAGTACAGCAATTACGTTGTCATTTCATAGCAAATCATTTGTGGATGTAATTGTAGCACTGAATAAAT
>JGI24021J15306_10003876_pt1 | contig 17126 bp, 9 predicted proteins | sample Ectturendosymbi1_FD_15306 | JGI IMG/M metagenome (IMG submission 15306) | reverse complement strand
AAAAAAAAAAAAAAAAGATTTCGAGGCTGATGGTCTTTGTATTGCTTTCCTGTTCTTTTCCTTTATGTAAGGCACCGTATTTAAGACGCACATTCTAATCCGTGTAACAGCCTACTGATCACCTACTTTAAACAAACCTTTTCTTGCACTGGCTGTGCTCTGCATATGATCCTAACGAAACGTACGCCTATTTGTTGACTACTGTTTGGTGTGCTTACTTGTACTGCCTTCGCCTCCTAGTCAGCGCAAGACAGTAATTTCTCACTACGCGCCACCAACACTGATTTTCTCACATAAACTAGTTTATCCCATATCCTGGTATCAGCGCACGAAACTACGCTGTTGTCAGCAGGACTGTGACGCTGTGTTTTCTAGAGAGAACGCGTTTGAAGTGGGAGTTGGCAATGATGTAGTGTTATGGCCCACAATGCTTAGCCGGTTCATGCTTTTATTAAAACGTCTGATGCATTCCATTCCTGGCATAGCTTACGTGCTTCACTAAGTGGGGAAATTTTGCCAGCAATGCAGTCTCTTCATGGTTATTTGTCTCCTTGAGACTAACTGCGTTAATCGCAGTTAATTTCAAGGAGACAAATAACCATGAAGAGACTGCAGAAAACGCGAAAGGATTGATGGTAAAGCAACGAAGCATGATTGCAGGGTGGTGGTTTGGTGTGCTTCGCACTTTGTGTATGTGCCTAACAAGTCCTTCGCAAACCCCGTCATTTAAAGGTGTTCCACAGTAGTTGCCAGTGCCTTGTTTTGGTGTTTGCCATCTTAACTCCTTTCCTGTGAAGCATTGTGTATAATCCTTTCTGCACCTCTTTGTTCTTTTAACTGATGCCATATGGACAAGCCCGTAAATAAAAAAGTAAAGAATTACTGTTCGCACTTAAGTGAACAGTATAGTTGGGTCGACGTGGGTCAACGTGGGGTCAACGTGCATCATCTGTGAATGGCCTCAGTATTAATCCGTAGGTAACAACGTCAGCTGTACAAGAAAATGTCGAGTAAGAGAGCAGCAGAAATTAATCTAAATTTCACGTTGCCTGGCACTCCTGCGGGCAGACAGACGCGGTGTAGGCGCATTTGCTTCACCAGCTCGTTTTTGGTACAGCTGTCAAAGAATTCAAGCAGAGCTTTCAAACGCCACTCAGTTGGTTAACACCTAGTTCGTTTATCAGCTGCTAAGGGTAGCACCTTTTCGCGAGCAGCTTACGGTTTGCTTCAGTCACCGCAGGTGCATCAAGTCTGGAAATGAAAGAATTTGCTGTTCGTCATTGTTTCGATGTTCCAGCCGCGTTTTCGTTGGACAAGTTGCATTATATTTGTGTGGGTGACGTCTTCACTCGATCATTCGATTGTGTCCAAAGCAGTTACTGCGCACAAGCTCGGTGAAGTGAGGTCATTTAGGCTTTCGTAGAGAACCTTTACAGAGACGACAGTAACAAACCCTGCTGTTTGATATGGCATCATTGGTATCAATCACCCTGACTGTCAACGGGCTGTGGAACAATTTTCACGGGCCCACCGAAAAAAGTTTTCTCGATTATTTATGTTCGATGGTATTTTTAAATGGCAAATCCAACGCAGACTCACCATACTGTGGGTCGCCGAGACAAACGATTCTCATCGAAAAGCGCAGTTATTGATTCGTGCTGCTCGTCCGTGAGGTATTATAATTCCTGCGCTGTGCTCATCCTAGTTGCGCAAGCCGAAAGGCCTTACCAAATCTGGCAACAAATCCTACGTAAAGGTAAATCGAAGGGACAGTAACAGTCGAGAGCGGGGTTTGTTGTTGCATCAGCTGCGGGAGCAGCGTTCCCATCAGTCACGTGTTGCATGGTGATGATCGGCCGAATCTTCACCGATTTCGAAACGACATTGTGCGTTCTGTGATGTTTAGGTTGTTGTTGCTGTGCTGTGAAACCGGAGTTGTCATGAGACAAAGATCCAGTCGCTTGCTTTCGACAGTGGTGGTTTTGTTCACAGCTTGCGCAGTTTTTTCTTTCACAAATTTTACAAGCTGCCATTATTCTGCGATTTAAAAAAAATTAAAACCCAGATTTACATAATAGACAGAGTGTAACTTCGACGAAAATGAGCCAGAGTTTGTAAATGGTCTTGTGAATGATACGATCGGGATTGCGAAACCAGTTCAAGAGAACATCTTGCACGCCACCCAGTCTTGGCTTTGGGGAGCAGCAGTGTGTGACTAGCCTGGTGTGCAAGCAGCCTTATGCTGATATTGATCAAGAAAATGCTTGAGCCACCTTTTCACTCGCGCTAAGCGGTGCAATAGTATTTTTTTCTGCCTCGACAGTGCTGCACAGTTACGTTGGATTTCTACGAGTGCTGACGAATGTCATTTTCTCGATAGTGCGTGCAAGTGGCGTGAGTCTAAATTTCTTCGACGCTCAAAAGTGACTCATACATCGTCAGCAGCGATTTTCCGCGTTTCGTCACTTGTTCATTTGATCGAGTCGAAAATTTTACTGGCAGCAGGGTGAAGACCAGCTCAAATGCACGTTTGTGAGTAGTCTTCAGGAAAGCACAGGGAAGTGAATTTAAATGGGCATGCCAGGTTTGCAATGGCGTATGTTGTTAAAAGGCCTTAGTCTGTACTTTTCTCCAAGATGTTACGCCCACTTGCAGAACATTCCTGCTTAAATGTCAAACAAGTATTTCACACAGGTTCTAGATGAGAGACAAAACTTAGGTGACAGATAGGATTGTCTGAAAGGAATGTGAAATGTCTTGCTTCGCTAGGTTTAAAGTGAGATATTCTCACCTGGCCCAGCAGCACTGAGGCTTAACTTAATGCTAGTCTCGCGCCGGATGCAACGTGCAGCATTGTTTTTAGCGTTTGCTTGCCTCGCACAACCAAAAGGCGCGTACATGCGGTCTGAGACAGTGGTAATTTACAGGCGAAACTGGTCTCAGGTGTCTTGGTCTCACGTTCTACTTGCTTCTCACACGTTTAAGAACCCGTTCAGGTCAGACTGGTGTGGACTGACGGAAGTGGACAGATTGCATGTGACGACTGGCATTCAGTCAGCGACTGTTGCGGCAGTAAATGGGAAGATCGCGATCGAACTGAGCAGAAAAATGTCGTTAAAAGGATAGTTGTATAGTAGATAGTTGCGGACGTTTGCACTTGGGACTCAAACGGCAAAATGGTACCATGCCTGTCTACTGTCATGATCGTGCGTGAGATTGGACATCAAGAGACCTAAGTGTGGTTGAATCAGGAGCATGTTGGAGTTGCGCGTTCATATGGAGCTTCAGAACGATTGGGTTGTGTGTTCTGTGTTGCTGTCCTTGGTCAGCGCCGCTAGCTAGACGAGTAGCCTAATCCTGTGTGCCTTTGCAGAGCTGTAGGTTTTCAAGTTTCAAATGACAAACGAGGAGTAGTTTTCTGCGACAGCACTGATATTGCTGCCCTAAACGAAGATCCGCTGTATGCTGAAGCAAGCAAGATACTTGTATGAATTTGTGGTGAAAAAGCAGAAGAATTAACAGGATGGCCGTGGATGTTAGCAAGGAAGATTGCAACAGCAAACGTGGTGTAGCACACTAACATTTAGCCTAGCTTAGTTTTGCATGTAAATTCCAATGGCTTTTTTAGTGGACAATTTTAACTTTCATATTACACGCGCTTTAAGTTCATTCGATCGGTTAACTCTACTGATGTTATTCAAACCAAATAACGCACTGCAGTGAAACAGTAGACTAGCGTGCCACTTGACACAGTACAACCAGTCCATTTTATACAGTCTACAGTTTTTAACTGGACTCCAAACAAAGGTTCAATGTCATATTACTGCAATATTGATTGCAAAACTGAGATGACACAAACACTGTCATTTCACTTCGACATACGTGATTTAAATTCACTCTTGCGTCATCGTATAAAAAGCAGGTGTTCAGGCGACAGTCAGGGCAAAGGCACCTGCTTAGCGAACACTTATTACCTCCTAGCTCACTTTACGAACCAAGCAACAACGAGCGTACTGTACTCAGCTTTCCCGAAAGCTAAAGCTAGCTCGACCATTGAAGCGTTTGGTGATTTAGCAGAAATCGTGTTAAGTGAGCTGATGAGCTCTAGCTCTGAGCTGGTCTCATCAATCTCAATGTAAAAAGGTGTGTGATATGAGTGTCTGGCATAATTTTCTCCACTGTACAGTGCCTGCGCGCAGTTTTCATAAGCGCATGTGGCTGGAACATCGTTCTCATAGCCCTCTTTGCCAGATCCTGGCTTCACTGGCTTAGTAACTGACAAATGGCGGAGGAGCGCATCATTGCTATTGTAGGGACTGGGGTCCCGCATTATGCTATTGTAGGGACTGGGGCTAAAAGAGAATCGATTGTTTTAGAATCATAGTTCCACCTCTGCAAAAGCACAGAGCCATTCCAATGACTGTCGTACGAATTCACAGCACGTTTGAGCCTTTATTGAATAAAGGCTCCACAAGGTGGAACGTCATCAACCTCAACTCGTAAAAACATTGGTCAAGAGAAAAAAATATGAGCAATACCCTACTGACCTTAATTTTTTGTGCCTTTAATAGAAGCGCTGAAAATCTTCCTTTTGTGTCTTATTTGACGTAGGGATTGACTGGCCTTGTTACAGCGCTTTTAAAGACGCCAAATCGTAAATAGTACATTAGCCAGAGAGAACCCTGGGAGAGGCTTCGAGAGCCATCCATCAAGTTTTTCATTATTAGCCCCGAACTTGCCGTTTTTACAATACCCGCATGGTTTGCTTTACTGCTCACTGCGCGTTTTCAGGGGGTGCTGGGACGGTAAGGGTCGGGCCGATTTGCTCTGTACCGAGTTTATCCGTTGTGCAAACTCTCCGCTCAGCTTCCTTCCACGCAACCCTGAAACGATTTCTTTCGGTTGGAACAAGAGGTGTGCAAGATTTGCCCGACTTAGTGACTCGTTGCCTGGGCATTCCACGCTGAATTCAAACCTTGGTTTGCAATAAGAAATTGAAGTTCAAAACAATCGGCATGTTTTGGAAGGACAGGTTTGTGGAAGTCTTTCGGGGTATTTGAGTGTATATGTTAACTTTGACGCATGTGCAGTTCCTGCCTGTGTGAAATGTGTCTGTTCATCTTAAACTTGACCGTATATTTTTGTTTTACTTCGATAATTCGGGTGTCCGCGCCAAGAAGCCGATCTCTTACTTTAGACAGTTAATCGTCTAGACAAGTTAATTTCTTAGGCCACTAATTGATTTCGGCTCGTTATGACAAACTTTTGTTGATGTCAAAGCAAAATTTATTTTTTTCGTAAAACACCTTGTGCCTGTTTCTTGTTTTAAACGCCCTGCCTGCGAAGACAGTGCAACAGCTGATAGAGCGTTAATATGTTACAACCCAGCATGTCCTGAAGTAGTTATTCCATGAGCGAGGGCCGGCCAAGCCAAAAACGGCCGAGAGAGCGGCAACGCCTGAAAGGATAAATTCCCGCAATTGAAAGATGTAACACTACAAGATTTTTTGTAAGGTATCAAACTTTTTTCATGTTTTTTTTCACAATCGTGACATCTTTACTGAACGCCCAATACGTCGAACCCAAAACCATAGAGATTCGTATTCAACTGTTGATTTTTACGTTAATCCACTTACAAATACCGCATGTTTCGCTGCTTTGGAATTTCAGCGCTTCTTTCTCGTTTGGAGGATTATTTCCGGATTATGGGCGTTCAGTAGCGTGGCAAAGTTTTAAACATGCTGCATTTTTACTCAGTGATGTCAGTTTACCTGAAATCTCGTTGTTTTACTGCGGATCACGGCAGATTCACCGACCACATGATTTCGAACGCAACATGCTGCAGTAAAGGTTCCTTTTTACTCGAACCCAACTTGTTCGCGTTGGTTTTCATTTCAGATTTAGACGTATCACTCGTTCTTCTATGGACTCGCATGGGCAAAGCACAGTTTTATAAATGTTAATGTTAAAGTGAACGTTACTTCACGTTATTCTGGGACATATGGTCTTTGTAGCCCATCATTGACGCTCGAAGCGAAGCTTTTTGTCAAGTCATAGGCGTGCTGACTGCGCTGATGTACGGTGACAGCTTTGTAGAGCCATATTTGCATCTAAAATGAATATTATAGTGAATCTACATTGAAAATTTGCTTTGACTGTGATTTTTCGCTGCATTTAACTTTGCCCGTATTCCAGTTAGCTATAGAACTGCACTCGTTAAACCTGTGTGAGATTTATTCATTTTCACACTTGTTTTTCCACGGGGTAGTGCCATGGTCATGGGGGTATATAAGCCCTGGGAGATCTTGAAATACCTCACGGTTTCAGCAGCCTCAGTTTTGCTCGCTCCACACGAAGACGGGACCAAATTAAGTCGAAGATGTAACCACACCACCCTGGTGCTTGGTCAACCGCTGGACCGTTTTCCTCTGACAAGAAGAATGTTCCTTGGGGCATTGTGGTCACGTGGTTGAACCATCGTAACTGAAATCTCTTTATTCGGAGAGGTGGCTCGACATTCAGGGCTTTACGAATTTCCACAGCTGAGCGGCGGACGTATCACGAATGTCACTACGTGCACTCTTTGCAAAATCCCGTCTCTGCCGCTACTTGAGATAAAGATTAATGACCACAGGTAAGTATCAGAGCAAAGGCCGATGTTACGTCTTCGCTGTGCGCTCGCACCGTGTTTGAGACTCAACATGGGTAAAACTCAAAAAAACTCACACCAGTCACCGTCAAACTCTGTTTACTATAGGTCGGAATAACGGCCGACACATGACAACATAATGAGTACGGTCCGGTGCGGTTTTAAATAGTTGCAAAACCGAGTGCAAATGGTCAACACCATGCTATTCAGAAAACTGGAAAAATCAAATCAAATCGAGACTATTTAAAGACATCGTTTGTAAGGCAATCATCGCAAGCGTGGAATGCGGGATTGTCCAATCACAGCAAACGAGCGTTGAACTGGCAACGCAGGAATTTGCGTTGTAACAACCGATATAAAAACTGACAGCTTTGGGGTGTTTGAAAGTTTTCCGTTTCATGACCACAGCGGTGACGCTAAAGTACGTTTGCTTTACCAGTCGATTTACCAACCTCTTGTTCTGCCTTCCGTCACTCGTAAGTACTGCAGCAAGGCATTTGAACTTTTTGACCTGCTGCAGTGTATTGCCGCTTACTTGCAGCGTGCACTGACTTGGTTCTCTGGAGAGAGAGACATGATACCTCGGTCTTTTGTGCTAATTTTCTCGCACGCAACTGCAGCAGATCAAGTTCCTGTTCATAGGACGCAAGCAACCCAGAAGCGTCCTCAAAAATCAGCGGTTGATTCTGCCGCTTCCAACAGTGAAACACCCTCGTTTTGAGTTTTATTGACGATAAAATTTGATTGTCAAAAAAGCAAAAACAACAAACGGGCGCGTTTAAGGTGGTGTTGGTTTCAGGTATGAGGGTGATGGTAAATTGAATGCGATTCGTCTTGGGCCAAAGTGTGTGAATTCTTCGTTAAAAATAGGAAAAAAATCCGAAACGGAAATCCCCCCTCCTACGCAACGCTGCAACCCCCACTTCCCACATTCGTTTCCAGCCATTCCGTTTTTTTGAGACAATCAAGCAACAAACCGGAACACAAACCCGAAAACTGACACGTACGATCACCGTAAATTTTCCATGAGAACCGCCTAGCCCTAGATTGATGACTGCCAAGTTTTCGTTGACGTCTGGCGCGAAAACGGTTATTTTTTCCCATAGTGTGAAAGCGTAAAAAATGAACAGAAATTTGGGCAGTGTCGATAAAAATTGTGAAACATTCCGCGGGGATTTAGCGTGGGAGCATGTTGTATTGTTGCTGCTGCTGATGATGCAATAAAGCAAAGCTCTGACCGGCTCCGATATTGCTGCGGAGCGCATTCAATTGTTGATTTTTCTGGCTTTGTGAAAAAATAAATGTGACGGCGCCATCCAGTCAAGCTCGCAACTCATCAGAAGAGCACACTGACAGAAAAAAAAATGTTGAAATGGGCCGTTGAGGCTTTGCGTTCTGAGTTTATACGTTCCTGCGCACAAAAGTGCGGTAACCAAAAATCTTTACAAAACAGCGCTAAGCATCATTCTTAAAGCGGAAAACATAGGTTACCTGCATTGCGTGCGCGTGGTGAAGAAATTGATGTTGATGGCTGATGCAGCTGCATTGATTCCGTATGTGTTAGTCGTATGCACACGGCTGAAAGGAGTTGAGCGTCTCTGTTATGATGTGGACAAATCGAATTCTTTTTAAGACTGTTTCAGTTGAAGAATTTGCCCACAATGCAAGACTTTGGCTTAGATATAGCAGCATTCGTCTTGGTAATCATAAACTTAGGTTTTAAAAGCAGGGAGAGATTTGACTCGGTTTATGCGTGCACTGTTGCCTTGACCTCCCGCATGAGGCGGGATAGTATTTTTTAGCGAATCATATATGCTGACCAAGGTGTAAAAGTTGTTACCACCGTCAGGGCGCGATTGAGTTTGCCACGGTACTGTAGTTTGTGATATTTGGGACAAGTGATCATTCAGCTGGCTTTATAGCTTCACACCGATTCTCATTTTGTGCTCTGTCGTTCGTCTCTTCATACCAAGTAGACTCTGTGGATTGTGGTGGACCACCGAGCAGAGCCTTCCTTATGCTGCTGTGTTGCAAAAGGTTAAACCATTCCGTGTAGCCGACTAGCCGTACAAGGTGCATAGCCTGTTGACACTATTCCAGGGATCATCGCTAAAGATCAAGCGTTAAACGCGTGAGTTGTTGATGTCGCATCAGCGCAGTTATGCACAGCGGATATCATTGTTTACAGTAGCCAGGAAATCCACATATCAATCATATTCCACTGCTGACTTAATACTGTGAATGAAAGACAGCAAGTCACATGCATAATCAACAACCAATGAAACTCAGATGTCTGCAGATCTAGCGCGCTGTTCGAATTCAATGCGTCACAACTAGAAACCGATCTAATCGTAAAACAAATCCAAATTAAAATGATGTATGCTTAAAATGATTTAAATTGAGTTTCACTGCAAGGAGAGGAAGAAAGATCTGACACCGAATGGTGAGCCAAAGAAGCGAGCCATTGGTCGACGGATCGAGACATCCACCTCTTCTGTTAACTTGTGTCTCTTATCGTAAAAAGTAGTACGAAGGTGAGTTTCAATGATAAGGCAAAGGATATTGATGAAAAAGGAACTCATTTCATTCCGAACGAAGTGGTGCCAATTAACATCATGATCTCAAACAACCTGTATGTTTTATCGGCCCAAACGCATTTCACCACGCTAATGAAATGGAAGATGTTGACAGCATGCTTATTCAGGCGACGTAGTTAATTTATTCTTGATGTGGCAGTGTATACTGTTTTTCGTTTCATGATCTGTGCCAATCATTGTTGATGCTAGTTGTGCACTGCACAACGTGAGCAGGAAACGTAAGTTTATGCAACGTGTCAGCACGTGTTTTGCCAATACCTAAAATGGACTGATCGATTACCAAACGCTACACGCGCCTGCTAATTCACACATTTATCAACAGTTTTAGAGAAGTGCTCCTAACTTACCTTCATATTTTTATGATCGAAAAGTTGTTTTTAAAAGATTAATCTGCGTTCTAGAGTTATTGATCGGCTGTGCAAGCTGCCAAGCCCTCGCCAAGTTGGGGGCGTGAAAGAAGGGTCTTGAGACTAGACTACGTATTTGTCCTGTTTGAAGTTCCTTCACAAGTGCTTTGCAGGCGCGCATTTGTGATTTCAGTCCTGTGTAGTATTTGTTCAGCGAAAGCCTCTTTTCAATGCAATCTTCTACTCTAAAGCCAAGCAGCTCTAATGGAAGTAATAGAAGGCTAGTATTTAGGAAAAGGAGAAGGTAGTTTAAGATGGTGCCAATGTAATCAGCAGCAATTCCTGACCCATTGCCGTTTTTAGTTTAAATCGTTGCTGATATCATTCGTGAATGTGTTTCAGGGGTTTCATTGTGTGCGTCTACCAAAAAATTTAGTTGGTACTTGTAATCTTATCTGAATGGTGAACTACCCCCTGGATTAACGACTCGATTTCTGCATATAACAGAATCAGGTAAGTTAAGTAAATAAATAACTTGTATGCGCTAAAACAAGGGTCTCAAACACGCGGCCCGCGATGCTTTTTGGGGATTTTCAAATAATTAACATTTAAGTTAATTATTGAAAGTGCTCGACTAGTGAGTGAACAAGTACCTTTTAAACAACGCAGAGAAGGTTAGAAATGATTTTCCTGTAACTCATGATACCTTTCGCAGGAAATAATATGTTAAAGCTGTTTCCAATGAGGTTCAGGTACTGTCATTGTTGCGTCATCGTCATGATGCGGCCCTCGGGTTACTTTAGTCCTCATTTGGCCCTCAGAGCAATTTCAGTTTGAGACCCCTGCGCTAAAATCTTTTCGTGCTTCCGACCGGAGTTGGATCAATTACAATTTACAAATGAGCTGCATGTAAAATAAATTACACATTTTCCAGTAATGGTACTTATATTTGTCATTCAGACTTTTTTGTGTGTAATTGTAATTTTGTTAAATTTTTTAACCGAGTCACAATTTTATTTTGGTTTCAATAACTTCGCACAGTTCGAACAAATACTTCAACTTGCTGGAGTGTTGCCGAGTCGGCAACAAAATGTCCTAGATATGCTCTGTATGTAATTTGGATGGTGTATAATTTCTGTCATGCTGCCGTGCTGTACGTAAGCTTGAGGTTAGACAACTATGTGCTATGTGCACGGCAGAATTCTTTTTACACGTTTATTCCTAATTTTCCAGCTTCGCGTGCATTTTTAGTATTAAGCTTGGAAACAGTGTTTAGTTAATTGACAAAAGTATTTCATTTAGGTTTGAGGGAGTGCTTCCGTAGGTTTGAGAACTAGTTTTAATGCTACAAGTAATTCACAGGGAAAATTTCCCTTTTAAAAATCAACCGATCATCCGATGGCTACAAAATTTTGGAACAGTGGTAAATTCCATACGCTTCCACACTTCATACTTTGATGTGCAAACTATTGAAAGTATATTGAAAATGAATTAAGTAAAATTTTATTTATTATAACTTATTGCATTGCGTTTTTGTTGTTTTCAAAATGCGATTTGCAATGAGTTGCATGTTTTCGTAATTTCAGAAAAAAGTAATTGCAATGTAATCAATCCAATTCAAATTTTTTAAAAATTGTTTGAAGTATTTGTAATTGTGATTAGGCTGAAGTCATGTAAATCATCCGGCTCTGCCACCGATAGAGCCAAATAGTTTCTACTCAGACGGAGTTGTACGAGTCACGAATCTGAAAGCAGAGTCGCGTCCAAGTCGAATCAAAGCCATGTGCAATCAGGGTTTTTTAAGGTTTGACTTTGCTAACCAGTGTTCCCTCTAAGAAAATTTTACGCCGAACAAATGTTTGCTTTAGTGCGCGTGCAATTGAGCAACCGCGTAAACACACAAACAGTGAAGCGTTACAAGTCTATGCGATATATACACGATATAAAATTGGGAATGTTACAAGTGCGCGACAATGAGATTTCATTGCGTAAATGGTTTGATGGTACTGCGCATTTGCGCAGCTGCGCACGTAAGAGGGAACACTGTTGCTGACCGCAAAGTCATTTTGAGAGAACGCAACTATTTCATTTGAATACCAAAATGGTCGGTAGGCACGGTTTTCGTGTCTTGATGGGGGTAGTAAAGTGAGAATCTATTGTATTTTGAGACACCATTGAAAAAATTGCGAGACCGATAAAACACCATAAAAAACACTGTGTGCAATAAGCTTAGAGCAGTGGTTCATTGCCTTTATTCTATGAAGCCTCCCATTGTCCTTTGTTTGAAGCCTCCCTGAACTTGAATAAGTTGTAAAAACAACTGTATTTGTTGGTAAATTTATTGATCAAACTTTCCATGTTGTAGAGCGAGTGAAGGCTCGAGGCCCTTCGTTTACTGACGCCAACCTGGGAAGTAGTCACCCATTTCCCACCTGATAAGAACCACTGGCTTAGTCACGTTGAGTAAAGTTCTTAACCATGGCCGTAGCGGGTGAAATGTGAATATTGTCACAACTGTTGCCAAGTAATTTCCAAAACTTTGCATTTGCTTATTGCCATTGCAAGTTTTTTCCGTGTATAGTCGTAATATACAAAGTAAAGCGGTGAAATTTTATAGCAGTTCATGTAGAAAAAGACTAAAAAACAGAATATGTTGTTGTTTTTTCTGAATTCCTGTTAGTATTTTTGCGACTGAAATCGATTCATTGTGCTGCTTTTGACAAGACCCGAGTCGGTGTGAGTCATTCAAAGCCACAACCCGAGTTTAAATGCCTCGATTGGTCACATGCGTGCGTGCATGCATGAATGACAGTATGCGCGATGCGAAGGCCTTGCATCCATCACAGGCAGCAATGTGCAGGCGTACGAAGTACCTCATGTCTTACGTCTTCGCTATCGTTTCCTTTTCAGCCAATGGCAGACCACGCCATAATTGATTTGCAAGAAGACGGTCTGACCCGCGATGACGTTTCGCAGTGGACCCCGAGTCAAGTTGCCACGTGGTTGGAAGTGAATGGCTACCAGGAGCACAAGGTAGTCACACCAATAAGTAGATAATGCCACAATAACTGGTCGTAATTAGAATCACAGTCAACAGAGCCGTCCTTGGAGAGCCTTGCCCTTTGCTGGCATTTTTCCACCAATTTTATTCGCCGCATCCGCCTCAGTGTATTGGTCTAGAGCAGCTATGTCTAATCCTCGGGCCGCCTGTGGCCCAGGAGGTTTTATGCGACCCAGTTTAGGTTTCCGCAGTAGAAAAAAGATCCTATATAATGACATCCTGTCCATATTTTGATAATCTTGAATTCGACATATTTGATGCCGGTGGTCTTCAGTGCCACTTCATCACGTCTGTTACCGTTACCCGATGCGTTATAAAATGACGAACATTCGTCACACAACTACATAGTTCTTGTTCAGGTGAGGATTATCGAATACTGGGAGTCACCGAAAACACATTTTCCTCCCCCATTTTTGTCAGTTTGTTCTCGGTAAATCTTCTTAAAATTTGGTTACACTGATAAATTTGAAACCCCCACGTAAAATGTGATCCGCGGATTAAACGCAGGTATATCGTAGGAGACCAGGATCCTGTATGCCGCCCGCTTGCGTTGGAGAAGGCCTTGTTTGGTCTGGTTCGTTGGAAAGCAGCGCCCGCAATACACAACCGTCTTGTTGGCCACAGCCCTGCTAAGAGCTACTCCACGCCGACGCAAACACTTCAACCGAGTCTTGTTTTCACTGCAGGCCGCAGTCTGTGACGCGCACAACCCTGTCGACGGGCAACGTTTATTGTCTTTGACAAGCGCTGATCTACGGACGGCGCCCTTTAACATGGCCAACGTGCACGAAATCGACCATCTCCACTCCTGCATTGAAAGTTTACGGAAGAGCCAGTTGACTAAGTATTTGGAAGAGCACAATGTGAGTGATCTGGCGATTCTTAGTCGTATTCGCACGGAAATCCGGCAGCTTTGAAATAAGGCCTTGCTGGCAGTGCAACTGCGCAAGGCTGGTAAGCCCTTCTACTTCCAGTTTTTATTTCCCGATACCAAGTAATCCAATTTGTCGGTCTGAAATACACAATGATTATGAGTTGATTCCGAGCGTTTCTGACGGATCGTTAAAAGTTTTATTTGAAAGATGGCGGCATTGTTGTTGACTTAACGCAATCGTGTGCATTTGGATTTGAACGTGACCGGGTTCAGCACGATCGAGAAAGCTTGCATTGCCCTTGAAAGATGAACTACCGCTTGACCCTGAGAATGCAGGCCGCCATACGCGATGTGTGGCACGAGAAACGCCTGTCTAACCGCCAACAGGCTATCTAACCGCCAAATTTGTTAATTGACCGCCGCTGCAGGGAATCCGCAACGGTTACCGACTGCCAGCTAGTAGAAATCAAGCCAAGATGAACGGTAGCATTCCGAACGGATTTGCCCACTCCGCCTCCAGACTGGAGAACGGCGACGTACATCAATACGCGGATATTACGACGCCTTTAATAAGAGGTGTGTGTGCGTGTGTGTGTGACGTGTATCCGTTGCAAGATGCTGGCCGGGAATATTGGTCCGAAGCCAATTCGAGTTGTGTGGAAGTCAGCCGCTCCGTTGCTCTGCGGTAGCAGCGTCTTGACTGCCACCATGGTCGGTCAAATAACCTGTCGTATACTCGCTGGTTGCGGCAGTCACGCGCTGCTCATTTTTGCAGCACAATGCCAGACGCTTTTTGTGTATAGTTCAGGGGTTCCCAACCTTTCTCTGACCGTGTAGCCCTTTAGCATTTCGACAGAAGAGCATGTGCCCATAAAATGTCTTATGGCACCAAAAGGCTGAGTAAGAAAACAAAAACTCGCTGAATTTTTAATAGAACTTTTAGAATTTTGGAACTGTAAAGGTAGACTCCGTTTTTATGTCTCAAGCAATTCGTTGCCACTGTACAAGAAATGTGCCCCTGGGACAGTGGTTCCCAAACTGGGGGTAAATTACCCACCGGGTGTAATATGCGATTTTTCGGGGGGTAACGCAAAACCACATTGTTGTTCTGTATTATGAGCGATCACTACAAAATAAATTTTTGACCTAAAATGTGAAAAAATATTATTGAGGGTAATAAGACATAATCCCTACCTTGATTTGGGCAACGGCTCAAACAAGTTTGGGAACCACTGCCCTAGGGGTACATGTACCCCAGGTTGGAAACTTCTGGGTAAAGTTGGCGGGAACGCAGACCAAGCCCGGGTGGACACATTTTATTTCGAAAGAAGCATAGCGGGAAGTGCGCCAACGAGCATGTCTGTTTCAACTATCGTTTATAAACCACCCGGGGCGAAGTAGGACGAAAGGCCTGTGGAGAAAAACGACCAGCCTGGTATCTTTCTGCCTCGCCTCCTGCACCTTCGATAAATGTGCTGCTTGCGAGGAGAGCGATGTATGCCGTTCTTGTTTAGCAAGTCTGCCACCGCTTGATTTTAACTGTACACCAGACTGAAAAACTTCGGAATTTGCTGCCTCGAGGCTTTTACCTGCGTTAGTTGTCCTGCCGGATGAAATATCCGCCACTTTCGGCTTCCGAGGGACAGCTGGGGTTTTACTGGCTTCAAGGTTTGATTGATCTTCGATTGCAAGTGATATGCTGCGCTGGTGGCGCTTCCCTTTCAAACAATCGCCGGGCAGTGAAATTAATCGTGCCTGACGCAGCTATGTAACATTGCTGCGACGGCGTTTTTGAAATATGATCGTCTCGGCCAGAACCAACACGTATTCTGTCAGATCGCTGATTGTCGTGATAAGGAAGGCATTTTGTGAACACTTTCCCTTCATCGGCTTTAATGCCATTACAAGAGGTCCAGACCTTATAACAGTCGGATCATGGCCGATTTAGATGTGGGGCACCCTCTTAGCCCTCGGCCACCTGCTTCAAAACACTGCACAAAGTCCTTGCATTTTATTTTTTGCCTGTTCGATGACTTTTGGTACCACGGGCAAACAGTTATGATCGATCCAGTCCCTGCAACTGGTAGTCGCCATCATGTGATAGGTCGCCACATGCAACCTGTCTTCGTACTTGGTTTATCATGGCCTTTCTGCTAACACTTGTGATGTCATTTCGATTATGGAAATAGTAATGGAAACAGTTCGAGATGAAAGCATTTGTTGAGGGCCTGCAAATCTTAAACAAATACCAGCGAAAGTTTACGATTGGGTTCGTGGTAGGGAGGGGGGTAGAAAAAACAAATATGATTTCCGAATTGGAGAAACTTGCAAATATCGTCTGTAATTCTGTGCGAGTGGCTTTTTTCAGGTAAAGCGTTCTACCACGGTTCTAAATGCTTGCCCTTCGGTTACCGAAATGGATGAGATTAAGATTTGTGGGCATCACCGCCGGATGCCGTCGTGCGTTTCTTCAGCGGTCCTTGCTGAAAGCCCCATTTGCCGCCATTGCGCGACGAAAACATGACGTCATGCTGTTCGGTAGGTGATCGCACGTCAACGGATTGCAGAATTCCTTGAAATGAATTATTGATCCCCGGCGCGGTGCTGCATCGCATCTTTGCGGCAATCCGCGTGGCGTCGACGCGGCGATGCATGTATTGATTCGGCCTCGCACGCTGACTTACCGGCAAGGAGTGCCTGAGATGTCGCGTCGCGTGAACATCTTAGTTTGGCGTGGGCAGGTTCGCTGAGAATGCTCCCGTTCGTTTCGGGCGATTTACACTTGTTCCGGGCGGTTTGTACTTAAGCAGAGCGGCGACATTGTCAGCGACGACAAGAAGCGAGAACAGCTTTCGCGCAAGTTCCGGTGTTTTCTAACAGTCGAAGGAAGCAGCAACAGCAGCGTCTGCATCCTGTTCGCCGTGCAAACGTTAAATGCCCCGCCCGCCTCACGCAGTTTTTCTTGCGTTTCGAAGACGAGGTTTTGGGCCAGAGAGGTGGTGCAATGTACCACAGGTGTCAATTTGCGCACGTCAGATCATGTTGGCCTGATTGTTAACATTAACGATTGAGAAGTTCGGTCAAATGCGGATAGATGATAAACCTCGAAATAATTACTACGTTTTAGGATATCTTTTCGTAAATTTTCTGCAGCAAGGAAAAATTTAAGTAGAAATTATGAAACGATCGGCGATAAGTTATGAAGGAGTTGCGAGTGAACGCAGCTGTTGTTGTACATGAGCGATAACACGAGCTTCGCACGTCTGGCAGCTTCAAGCGCATCAGAAAGCGCAGCAGATCGCAGTGACAGTGAATGAGGTGCGAGTAACGAGGAACTATTCTAGTCTTTGCCACTGTTGCAGCGCACACTGTTTTTTACCACTGTTGCAGCGCACATCGCTGAGCTATCACTGCCTGCACGGCACGGCAGGGTCAGGAACTGGAGCTTACCACCAGGCCAGGAGAAGCGTGTCCGACTCGTTCTGCACTCCCGGCCTGCGGAAGATCGCGCTGGGATTCCGTGTCGGGATGCACGACGTGTCGTGGTGCGGCGTCGCTTCTGTGCGGTTCTCGCGCAAGCTCGCCTCCTTACCAACTT
>JGI24021J15306_10003875_pt1 | contig 17126 bp, 11 predicted proteins | sample Ectturendosymbi1_FD_15306 | JGI IMG/M metagenome (IMG submission 15306) | reverse complement strand
TGCTTGTTCGCGCCACATATATGTATGGTGTTGTTCTTCACGCACATCCCGTTCGTGGCGAATCACACATTTAACGCAACACCACCGGAGAGGTTGCAACACAGCCCTACCACTGCTCCGGCGTCCCTGGTAGAAAAATGTTGTTTGTTGTTTTTCTGAAATCTTTCTGCTTTGAGCTTAAACTTTTAGATTATTTTCAGCCTGTTGGGAATTTGTTGAAGTTATTTAGCATATTTTTCCTAACGACTTGTCGTAGTTGGTCGGTCTGATCCTGGAAAGCCAAATAGTATTTCTGTGGGTTCTGGGTGACAGTATTTTGTAAGATATTTTGTGGAATTTTGACACATCTAGCATGTCAGACCAGAACCGTCGCCAGAAAGTTTTTAATAGGGGGGCTTGAAATTATAAAATTAACCAAATCTCCACTTATTTATAGTGTTTCACGTTTCAATTTGGGGGGCTAAGCCCACCAGAATCCCCCGTGGCGACGGGATTGTGTCAGACACTTGTGTGCCAGATTCAAAATACTTAAAAACTATGGCATGGTGTATGTTTTTATTTTCATAGCCTGCTCTTTCATTGTTTCAAACATTTATAGATATTTTTATTAAGCATTTTCTATAAGAAGAGATGGTACTTTTGCAGATAACAATTATTTGTTCATTTGTACGCAATAACTCTAGGCTCAGTTCCACAGCAACACTGCATCTTAGCAATTGATCATCCGATTAACTCAAAACCGACAGTCATTGGCCTATTTGGCATTTTTGTACATCTGACCTGACACCCTTGAGACGCTTCTTAGCTAAGGTTCGAGCTGCAATACATAAAAATGTACATACCCGCCATATTCACGCATTTACTGTTAGAACCACGGGCATCGGATGGGAGGCGCCAAGGCACCCCCTTGATTTTGAAAATTTCAGCAAAACAAGGTTGTTTTCGTAGTTTCGAGTGGGAAAAAACAAATTTCACCACTTTTGTCCCCCCTAGAAAAATTTTGGAAGAATCCATTCAAGGCCCCCCCTGGAAAAAATCCTTCCGACGCCCATGGTTAGAACTGTACAAAACCTACGCTAATGGTTGTCAACATAAAAGCGTGTAGTTTCACAGTGCAATATGTGAATTGTACGTCTGCAGACAAACCTCACCTGAAAACACATTAATGTAGGCCTGCACAACATACGGCACGCGGGACGCATGCTTTCTCAATTGTAGAAAATGTTGCAAAAGCTCGACATCGAATAAGTAATTGTCGTTCCAGAATTTCTACCATTTTGCAACAAAATCTCTACATCGAAATGAAACACGTTTGTGGCTCGCGGCAAATTAATGTTGGTAATTTATCCCTTCGGGCTTCGAGCTTTCTGAGTTGTACAGGCCTGCATTAATGTTTCGGCAATCCCCAACTTTTCTACCAATCCGCTTGTTCGTTCACACAAGACGCGTCAAATGTATAGTTAACACGTGCCTTGATATGTGGGACACCCGGCTGTGGCAACCATGTAGACTATAGGCGTAGCCAAGGGGCCATGCCCTCCAAATTCTTAGCGTATCTAGCCATTTTGTGCTTTGAGGAGCGGCGTCCCAAACAAAAGTATGGTTGCTCGCCTAAAGTCAAACATTTTGGCCTCCCCCAAAATTTCAGGCTGGCTACGCCGCTGATGCAGACGTCATGCACCGGTATGCGCACGGTTGTAATGTTTGAAAGGTTGATATTTTATCTTATTTTTTCGTATCTCACTCGTAATTCCTGACAAATGTTCGATTTAACACTTGCACGTCTTATAGTCTGGCACGCAGAACAGCCTAAAAGTTTTCAGGAAAAATTAAGCTCAGGAGGTTCACATGGCTTCGCATTTAACGATTTGTACTCAATCGGCCTCGGTCAGCGAAGGCGCAGCAGGCAAACATCTGGGTCATTTTCAGCTGAAGAAATAGGCTAGTCTGATACTCAAAATATATTTCATACAATTCGCGCATAGTAACTTCACCTCGATTTTTCTTTCATACCTAACTTGGGTATCAAAATGCGTGAGCCGACACGAATCAATAGTTATATCTTCTTTTCACAATGATTAGAAGAAAAAGTTTAACATAGGATGTGCGTGCGTTTGGGCTAATAAACTAAACATAGAACATTAGCGGAATATTTTCATGAATAAGGCACAATGTGTATTCAGCAATCTAAGAAGTCAGTGGCTAGTAACACTACAGCTTACAGCAGGGGTGGGCAATTACTTTAATTCGGGGGCCACTTTGAGAAGGCGGCGTTCAGCGGAGGGCCGTACCTTCTAATGGAAATAGAAGCAAGTCTCGGTTCAAGCTAGCCTCAGCACTGATATTTATTTTAAGTGGGAGGAATTTTCTGATTAAAATTGTTTCCCTAATTGCTTCCGCGGGCCACACATGGCCCGCGTGCTACTAATTGCCCACCGCTGGTTTACAGCAGAATAGCAAGAATGATTACAGTAGCAATACGATGTGCGTCGAGATTATTTGCAAATACAGTTACTGCATTTAAACTTAATTACAACAGCGCATACTGGGCAGCAACACAAACAAATTCCGTAAATTGGCGATTTTAAAATAGGATCACACCTGCAAAGTAAAAAAGGTAAAATAAATAGATCGCCTAGCAACGCAAACTAAAATGAATAGTGAAGAGTATCATGTAAACACAGTCAGTCAAACTTTTGCCATGAGCTGAGATCTATCACTTGTGCCATTCGCTTTTTGCTTCAGCTTCAAGTGCGTGTACACAATAATACCTGCAACACATACAGCAAGCTTGTATTTAGAAAAGAACGATATCGGTGTATGTGAATATTTAAAGCACGCCTGACAACCGGCTGCAATACTGACATAGTTATAATAAATAACACCCTGAGTTTTACGCTAAGTTTAACTCGCATTTTGACGTGTTTGTGCTGTGAAGTTTGACATTAGAGAAAAACAAGGAAAAAAGAACAGGCCAACCACGCTGGCAACCCTTGCCTTCAGCAAAAATTATGACAATATACATCAAAGTATCAATTTTAACATGACAATGGGGAAATATTGAAAAAAATTGGAAACATAGGATAATGTACATGTTGTTTCATGTCAGTTCGGCGTAGTATTGACAAGTAGGTTCGAATTAAAACGTACAAACAGCAAATTTGTGTGTCCAAACGAATTAAGTCACGCTATATACAGTATGCCAAACTTATGTAGAATGATGTTCTTTTTGCTACTCGTGTTGTTGCGTAGCATTTATCACCAGGTTTAAAATCAAGCACACAAGTTCATCCTTCTGGCGATTATTTTTTATCTTTTTAGCCGACGTTTCGCCCACGTATTCATAATATACTGTATTTCCTCAGGGCAACGTTTTCAACCACGCAACATACAATTTACCAAATATTTGCCACCTCGCTACTTATGGATGGCAGCAGCAGCAAAAATTACTGCCAAATTTTGTGATCGCAGCTGGATGAACAGTTGTAATAAACCTTGTACGTTTACTGAAATTTGCGGCAGACTAAGCTGACCATTTGTTAAACTTTTCGAGAACGCCAACCTTTCAACTCCAGCGGTCGAATTAGAACGACAAAATGATGAAGCATATCTTGGAAATCACACCACTAATTTCCTAAGTAATTGATGTGATTTTCATGACGAAAAACAACTTACCTAATTTTGACGTTTGCACTCTTGGGCAAATGATTTAAACAAGGATTTTAAAAAATGATTTAAACGACCATCCCATGCCATTTACTCTCAAAACAGACACTACACAACCCCTTCCGGTTTCCATCCCTGCCATTATTTCTTGGGTGATCCAAAATCGGGGTTGCGCGTAATATCAACGTATGGGTCGGAGTGCAAGAAAAAAAACGTGTAATGCATGAGCTAAACCTTTTCGCCGAAGATTTAAGGTAATGATGCCATTTTGGGGTGTCTGCAGCAGCTTCTGGGTGGTTTGGAATCGTGAACAACATGTAAACCGTTTTCGAAATAGAAAATTTGTATTCGGTATTCAGCAGCGAATATCGCCGGTTGAATGTGCGACTGGAAGGCAGTCGGTCCGATTGCCATGCGCTTACTATTCATATGAACACTACCGAATAAAAACAGAGGAAAAAATGAAAACGTTTTAGTGTTTAACTAAAGTTTATGAACTGATATCAAAGATCATTCACTCGTAGTAAGTATTGATTCTGAAACTACAAAATCTTTATTTCAAGAATGATTTGAGATAAAGTACCTTTGGAAACAGCCAACCATCTGTAAACTACGTAGGTGCTCATACAGGACCTATTTGAGTAATTGTATGACCTGCCAAATCTGCACACTGTGGCGTCACTCCTTCAGGAGTTGATCACTATAAAGCAAGGTGTAAAACTCAAATTGCTGAAGACCAAATGAGGACTTAAGTAACCGAGGGCCACATGACACTCACACAACAATGGCGGTTCCTGAAACTTACTAGAAACAGCTTTTTACGGGCGTATCATTTCTATGCGACTCTATGTTCGTTTAAAAGGAACTTGTTCACTCGCTGGTTGCGAACTTTTAAACATCAGTGAATAAACTACAGTAAATAACTTCAACATTAATTATTTGAAAATTCCCAGAAAGCATCATGTGTTGAGATCATTGCAATAAAGAATGTTGATGCTTTGCTCAAACTCCTTGAGACTGTCACTGGGGTTTGCTATCTTTAGTTTCTAGCACCTAACATGTGCCCTGTAAAGCTTCTTTTGAGCCAGTTCTTCAAACCACTGCTAGGCCGCATTAGATCTTGGGGCAAGTGTCCAACAGCCATTCGATTGTCTCATCGTCCAAAACCGTCAGGCCGTGCAGTCCATGGGGAGGTCGATGGATTGGACATTCGAGGACGACAGTTTGTTCTTCTACGTCACACTCACAGGCCGCAGAGGCCATACCCTATTTGTGCAAGCAGAAGCCGAAATGTCCGACACCGGTGCGAAGGTGATTAAGCCGGACCCATGCTCTTCTTGGGAGGGTCACTCCGAGAGGGTGGGTGCCAGTGTTGGGGATGAAAGTGCGGAGTCTTGTAGGGTTGTCCGCCCACTCCGCATTCTGCTGGTGATCCGCTCACTGCGCCGCACGTACAAATTGGTGTCTCGATTTGAGGCACCGTGCATTTGCACTTGGTGGGCAGGTGAGCGCTGCGTGGAGCAGATGTCTAGGCTCCATAGCACGGCGTGCTAGAGACAGTGTGGCTCCATTGCAAAGAAGCTCAGCAGGTTGGATGCCTGCGAGAATGGAAAGATTGTCTGGTGGTGTTGGACGGAGGCATCCAGTCACAATTCGCAAGGCGTTGTTGATGGCAGGATCTATAAGGCGGTTATCAGCACTGCGGCACCAGACAGGAGCACAGTACTCTGGGTTTGAATCTCCATCCACATGTATGATTACTAGATCGTCAGCATATGCATACTTTCTGGAGACGGTGGTTGGCAGGTCAGAGATGTATTTGTTGAAGAGAAGGGGTGCCAGGACAGATCCCTGTGGGACGCCGTTCTTAAGGCGTCGTAACCTGCTTTTTGCCATTTCCAGTGGTATTGGTGAAGCTGCAATTGCCAAAAATCTCCATGATCATTGAGATCGTGTGTCTATCAGATAGCAATCGCAGCAGCTTGCAGGAGAGGCAAACAGTGTTGTAGGCTGCTGTGAGATCGCCAAACACAGCTCTGGCCTTCGTAGCCAAAAAGCTTTTCTCAATGCCCTGTGTCAGCAAGGTGACCTGGTCTACAGTCGACCTCCTGTGTTGAAAGCCCGCCTGCTCCTGTTGGAGCAATGGGTCGATGGTTGGTTCGACATTAGCACAGATGAGTCTCTCGAGGATTTTGAAGGGGACACACAGCAGAGATATAGGGCAGTAGACCTTTGGGTCCTCCATTGGCTTTTCCGGCTTTGGGATCGCAACTATTAGTGCTCTTCTCCAGATCTTTGGAATTTTGAGTTGGCACATGCAGAAGTGAGGAAAATCTCAAAATCAAGATTTGAGAGCCGACCTGGCATTGAGTATAAACTCCTGGAAGATAGAATCCAGACCCACAGACTTTCTTGGTTTCAGGTAACTGAGGGCAGCAGCTACTGTAGTTCCTCTGACCTGAAAGGGCCAGAGATACTTTTCCCTCAGGTGTTGGAACCTTCCACAGGTTGGACAGCTCTTTGTTGACAAGCCTGGTAGATTCGCGGCTCTCAGTCTTGCGTGCCCCGTTCTTCACAAGTTGTGAGGCAATGGAGTTTGCTAACACAGGGCACAGACAAAAAGGAACGTCCGGACCTGCCAGTAAGTGTATTGATGGTGCTCCACACCTTCTGGCTAGAGTGCGAAAAGTTGATGGAGTTGACAGCCTCCTCCCATTTTAGGTCATGTTTTGAGAAATTGAATTTGGGGCACATTAATTTATTTTCACTGAAAACGTTCTGAAAAGTTACAAACAAGATTTTTGTAGTACAATGCAGAAAGCATGTTCACTTTAGCTGGAATTGTTGCTGTATCAGAAGATCTCTGGTTTGCATGGGAAAACATAGGTAGATTTTCACCTGCATGGGGCCTTAACCTTCAGGGTGACTAAGCATGGCTATAAAACTTTTGAACAAAAGTCATTTTTTACTGTGAGGTTCACCTCACCTAGTTGAAGTGCCAGTATGGTAAAAAAACAATCTCTTCAGCACAGTTCAGAGCAATCTGAAGAATGAAAAAAATTCATACCACACAGTGTTATTAATATTCCAATCAGCTGATTAAATTGAATTGGATCTTTGAAGATCAAGTAGCCTCCAAGCAAGGTAAGGCAGAACTTGAAATGACCAAACATATTATATGTCACCGGTGAAGTATTGCCAATAATCCAAAATATGGTCAAATTTATCAAAAATGCCACGAATGCTGATGTCATGACAAGCACCAATGCATCTGAAATTATTAAAAAAAAATGAAACACTGTTTTCTTGAGAAGCATATGACCTTGTTCATCACCCACCATTTGTCCATAAACCACTGAAGATACCACCATCTGAGAAAATAGGTTCAAAAAAAGGAATGATCACCAAAAGCATTAGAGAAGACATTGGAGCTTGATAATATAAAAGCTGCATTGAGTTTGCCTGAAGATCTTTTTGCTTACTACCAACCAGCTGCAACAGAAAGAAAAAGGTTACTATGCAAGCAAAATTGCAAATAACACATTGCCAATTCAAACATAACACACTTACAACTTGATACCATGATGTCACCATAACTCCAACAAGTGCATATACTGTACCAAGGACAGTAAACTTAATGTCATAATATGAGTTGATGAATACCCCAAGAGTGATTGGAATCTGACAAAAAAAACATTTTAATCAAGTTTGTAGATTGGCAAAAATACACATAATGCACTAACTTTGCAAGACCTGCAAGTGAGCATGTATTCTTACTGCTAACATCGTACCATGTAGATGGCATGAAAATTTTTCTAATCACACACCAGTATCTTAGCTACCAAGAATACATGAATTACTTGACCTTGAGCAATGTCCAGACATATGAATTTACTGTATGCAATATATTTTGTATAGTTAAAAATGTTAAAAGAAACCATGATTAGATTAATCATACTAGTTAGTGAGAACAAATGGTTATCAAGAACATTTGAACCTTGATCCAAACAAATTACATGTTTTTGTGCACTGCTGAGCCCGCCCATTCAACCTTTTGTGGTTAGCTGTTTACAGGGCGACACAAAAAAAACGGTCATCACCTAAACCTGAATAACTCTTGAAATAGTCAATCAATTCTTTTTATTTTTCAGATTTACCAAGTAGAATTAATGTTCTAAGAGTCTACCAAATTTGACCTTCAAGATGCCATGGACTACTGAGTGAAAGATATTTGTAGTTGAGGCATATTTTTGGCAGAAGTCTATCCACTGACAATGTCTGGTTTTCAGACAAGGCACATTTTCTGTTGTCAGGTCACATGAACTCTAAGAACAACATCTTCTGTGGTAGCACACCCCCCTGAGCACTGTCTGCAAAGGCCATTACACTCTGTGAAGTGCACTGCCTGGGTTGCCATCTCCAAACATGGCATAATTGGACCATTCTGGTTTGAGGACGACAATGAGTGGTCTGTGACAATCAACACCGAACGATATGTCCAGGTGCTTGGCAAGTTCTGGACAGCACTTGGTCGACGGAGAGGAGTCGTCAGGGTCCTTCAGTGGTTCCAGCAGGATGGTGCCACCGCCCACACCTTAAACGAATCATTGGCATGGCTACAGCAGCGTTTCCCTGACCGACTGATCAGCCGCAGGTGTGACCTGCAGTGGTCGCTGCATTCACCGGACTTGAACCCCCCAGATTTTTATCTGTGGGGATACCTTAAGTGTATGGCAACAACCCCAGACTATCCCTGACCTGAAGGCAGCAATAAGAGCAATCCCAAGGGAGGGTCATCGAGAAATTTGCCCGCCAGATCCAAATGTACCTGCAACGCCAGGGAGCTCATTTGGAGCACATTTTTTGAATGCCAGTGCAACAAAGAGTTTTTGTAGTACAGACTTGAATCTTTGGAGATGTCTGCTATACAGGCTTGACCTAATGTAGCTGAAGTTTGGTGTCAATCTAAATAAAATTTTGGAAGTTATTCAATTTTTGCTGATGACTGTTTTTTTGTGTCACCCTGTACTTTAAAACCAAATGTTAAAATGTTTTCATTTCTCTCACACTGCAGATTCCTGTACGATGATGAGTGAATGCATTTATAGATGGGACACTGTTTCAACGTTTTTCTTCTTTTTCAGTATTGACTGCGTTTATCCACTAAAACCCATTCTGTAATGTGCTATGACTAACCAATTTTGTGCTCACGTGTTATTCAATTTCCTTTGTGATATGGACCGTGTGTCTGAAACAAATAAATCACTAAAATTTTAATAAATAATTTATTTCTAAACTCTGAACTAGTTTGTGCTATCAGTCTGGTCACTTTATAGTTGCCCGAAGTACAGCTGAAAAGCAGTTCTTAGGGAAATGATCAACACCAATCTTGATCTAGTGCTACACCAGCAGATATTTGTTGCTGAAACTGTTCTGAGTACATTGGTGCTCTTCGTTGTGACTGCAACATTTCAGTGACTTACAGCCTTGGAACAACTACAGCAGTATTATATATATATACATATATAACTTTCAACACATTCTAATCTAGCATAACTAGGTCTCAAGAATAATTAAGTAAAAAAACAACTTATTGTTGCTTAAAATCAGTAGACAAAAGTTGTGCAATGAGTATGCTTAGATTTACTACATTCCACAAACTCCTTACCAAAGTTCCTTTGATGCTTTTACTAAATGTAGTATCAAAGAAATAAGTTTGTATGATGATGATAACAGGTGTTGTTAATACTTTTGCAAGCTGGTATGTTCCAACCGTATTGTGTTGTAAAGACAAGTTAGTGAAAACCACAAATCCACAAAATGTAACAGACAAAGGAAATATCTGAAGGTAGGGCAACTTTTTCGGTGAAAACACATTGCACAACTGGCATAGATAAAGCCCAAATGAAGTAGCAAAGAAATGTATGCAAGTCAATGTCATATTTGGAAAACTCATCTTTGAATACAGCCATTTGTTAAGGAAGACAATGCTTATTGAACAGCACAAATTCAGAGCAAGTCCACCAGCAATTGTTAAATCAATCTGATTTGACACAGCCTTTTTTGCCATTATCACAGCCACATCCGCAGATTGATCACCACAATTAAAACAACTCCACAGTGGATGTGAGGAGAATAAGCATTGATAAAATATATCTGTAACTGAAGACAAATCAGCAAATTTGGTAGAGTTACTGAGCAACAATACCATGATCAGAAATGGTCTATCTTCGATTGGCCTGGAGACTAATTATTCTAAATGTGAAGTACTCCCTATCAACCACACAAATACCAACAAACCCCAAACAGCCAAGCTCTTTCAAGACCAATTCCCATCCCTCTCTATACCTGAACCCATTCACTGGCAGTTACTAGGAACCCTCTGCATTAGGAATCTGCCCCACTACACTTAAAGGCAAAAACCAAAGTGCTAGACAGCAACATTGAAAACGTTAATTGAACTGCATCAAGCATTTTTCATTTTGCAAAACTGCCTCTCAATCCCTAAACTTGCATATTTGCTACATAGTGCCCCATGCTTCAAGTGCAACGAGGAACTTGAGGCATTCGACACTGCAATAAAAATCAACACGGAAAAAATATGCAATGTCATGTGACTTTTGGAAAATAAACTTGGTCACAAGCATCCCTACCAATCCGACTTGGAGGCCTTGGCCTCCATTCCACTGCAGACCTATCTCTGCCATGTTTCCTATCATCGTCTTTTCAAATGACGCCTGGTCCGTACTTCATGATTCATCACCACTATGAAAGGAAACACTATCAGCCTGGGACTACCTTGCCTGTGGAGATTCACTCAGTGCCCTGCTCGGCACCCCCAGTCCTTGGAACAGAAGCCTCACTGCATAGAAAAGCCACACTGCTGCCTGGTCAGAAGCCTAGCGTGGGAAACCTGCTGAGCTTTGATGAGCACCGAATTGCAATCACCCTCTGAACTGGTGCCAAAATTTCTGAAAGCATGGAATGCCACTGTGGTAAGTTTGCTGATATATACACTGGGCTCCATGGCCTCTCCTGTGCTAAGAATTTGAGCTGCTTCCCCAGATATTCATGCATCAACTTCATTCTCAAAGGGTCATTGACCCGCATTGGTCTCCCCTCTGTCTTGGAGCACATTGGCTTGACAGGGGATAGGAGGTCTGATGGTGTGACTCTGAACCCTTGGTACAAGGGCAGGAGCCTCTGATACAATAGTTGTGGACACCTTTGCTCCAAGCTGCTGTGTAGTCAGCACCACTAAACCAGGCAATGTAGCAACTGATGCTGAGATCGTCAAATGCTGAAAATACGCTGACCTCCTTGACAATCATTGCTTGCAACCAGTTGCAATCAAAACGGTTTGTATGGCAAGTCCACTGCCCCTTTTTTGAGCTTTGAACATTTCTGGTTCAAGAGCTAGGGTAAAATTGCTAATTTTTGGTAAAATTACTAATTTTTATGTTTTTTGGCTATTTCTTTTGAACCAGAAACAACAGAAAGCCAATCAAAGGTTCGAAATACCCACATTTTAGCCTAGTTTCCAATAAAAGCTTGAGCAAAAGACTTTCATCTAGTGGTTGGGCCTATGTCTACGTACGGTTAGCCAAAATAGCCAACAACCGACCCCACTTATGAAGTCACTCACAAAAAAGTTTTTTTCGTTGCAGACTCGAATACTTGTTACATCTTTTAAGGGTTTAAACAGCTCTCTAGTATAATCGGCAGAGGAGCTACAGAGTTGCAAAGTGACAGCCTTTTTAGTGGCTCAAGCGGGTCAAGCAAAACTAGTCTGGAGCCAAAGGTGTTAAAAAAATCAGCAAATGAAGATTTTATTGTTACTGAATATCAAAATGCACATCAAATTACTTTAAAACATATTTAGGCTATAGCTATAGCACAAAAAATTTTGGCAGCCACAAAATTAAAGCTAAACTTGTCCAATATAAAATTTGAAATCAATTAAACTATAAAATGACATGAGTTTACCAATGTATGACTGAGACAAACACACACGAAACATTTGCTTTTTCATTAACAGTAACCATACACAAAGTGACCTTGAAAAACACAGCAAAATTACATAATGAAAACATGTCTTCAGCTAATGCACTACTAATTTTAGAACACTTAAGAATGGTTTTTGTCAAATATATCCAAGAAGGTTTTTATGAAATATTATCATACAATTTTAAACGAAACCAGAATAGGGATTATCATTACATAAATCAACTTTGACAGCAGTAGCCTAATTTCTGTGCCAGTTAATCCATGAAAATTGAAGTGTGCCGAATTGCACCAGTTGATATCATATCTCATTTGAATATGTGGTGATTAAACACAGACAGTGACATTATTAGTGATCTGCTTTCACTTCCATACAAAACTTAACTACCTGAAAACAGTGAATAAGCACGTTTGACAAGCTGTTAACAACCAAACATACATTTCAATACTAACTGAAGCGTCTTTTCTCTATAACCATTGCATGATTGATTTTTTCCTTCAAAAATATATATTAATTGATATCTAATTTATAAATATCATGAAGTTGCAGAATATTGAGAGATTTATACAGAGGTGTAATATGACATCTGAAGTTGTTATGTGTGATAGTTCGTAGTATATTATTGTGCACTACTTCGAGTGGTGGCAAAACAGAATTAGTAGCTGTGCCCAATGAAACAATGCAGTATTGTAGATGACAATGTACAAGATCAAACAATAACATTATTAAAACATCAACTGATAACACAATTCCAATTTTACAGAATAGATAAGATGCCATAACTAGTTTTGATTTTATGTATTGCACGTGAGATGACCAATCTAACGAGCTGTCTATCAAAACCACCAAGTATTTTGCACATGTTGTTCATTGAAAGCAGCTGTCGTTAATTTTTATTTGGAACAAGAAGTTTCCGATAGATTGCTATTATTTTTCGAAGATTTTGTAAGCATAAATGTAGATTTGGAATAATTTAAGAAGAATTAATTTGAGTGCAACCAGTTGTCTACTTTAATTAGTTCCACGTTCACCATATGCAGCAAATTGTCAAGATTTTTATTTCGTTGCAACAAAGAAATGGTAGTGATTAACATTCATCCAAACAAGCAAAGGACAAAATACTTGGGGGTCCTGAGTCATAGTAGCTATGAGAAACTGAAAAATCCACCTGCAAATGTACTTTCTAGTGAAAAACACACTTGCACATTAGACTGAATAAGGAAATGAAGGGTATGCCAAATGCTGTACAAACTAGAAGGTCTACTGAACCAAGATGCCAAACAGTCATTAAGATTGCAGTTAGAATTTGAAAGCGTTCAGTACATTTTATCTTTAAAAAAATTTAGTTCATTAAGATCAGAGCCAGTGGCCATCATGGTTAAGATAGCCATAGTGACATAATTTTTGGCTCAGTAAACAATTTTGGTTGGACATGGCTGACTGAAATCCTAACCCAACTTAATTTCTACCTCAACCAAAACTATATATTCCTTGGCATCTTGGTCTCTAGTACTGCAACTGTTAAATTTACCACTGTTTTGATAGAATTCCCCATCTTGTGCTACAAGAAAAACAGGGCATGAAGAAATTAGCAACTGTAGTGGTTTTTAGAATTTTCTGCAGTAGGCTTAGGCATATGCATAGTACAGTAGAAGTAATTAACACAGTTCTATTTTAAACAAATACCTTTTCCAAAGAACTCCACCTTAAATAAAGGTAGTCAATATGGATATGCCTCGCTTGATGTGGTTCGAATAAAATGCTGAATTTGTCATTCAATTGGCATCGACGTCATAGCATACCAGATAAGTTTAAGTAAGGTCTGCTGTGCCAAAGGTTTGCAGTTTGACTCTCACCTTGCCGACTTTTGTTTTGGCAGTAGTGATTGCATGTTTCAATTTGTAGGACCACCTTTTATTTAACTTTATCAAAACTTTCCAAACTTTAAGTTTTAGGGGTTAGGTTTAAAGGTGATGGTTAGCATATTAGCGAAAGCATTAGGGTAAGTGTTAGCATTAGGGTTGGCGTCAAGTTAGCATTAGGGTTAGGGGTACAGTTAAGATTAGGTTTACTTTTTTGCATGTACTATGTTTCTATCAAGCCTAACTGCACTCTACTCGTGCATTACCATCACATTACTTACAGGTCGGTGTGTATTAATAAGGTTTCAAATATCAAGACACACAAGCATACCTGTAGCCTAGCCACTGCCTTATATATAATCATCAAACTGAACAAAATCATTTCAATATCAAACCTCAACATTAAACAAGTAACACTACAATTTTTCAAAAACATCGAATTTCATTTCAAATCACAAAGCACAATAGAATTCCGAACTAAAAACCAGTTATCACACCAGTAGGCCTATTTTATTTACATGGTCGTGCTAGCAAGTGCAGTTGAAGGGAGTTTTGACGTCAAGAGAGCTCAGTGCAATTGAACCAAAACGAGAACGTAGGAGCTGCGTGTTTACACAGCACTTCAGAATGACTGGGTTGCGTGTTCTGCGTGGTCCTTAGGCTAGCGGTACCAGCTGCACGAGTGAACTAATTAGTTTGATCGTTGCAAAGCTTTAGGTTTTCCAGTTTATTTACAAATAACCAACAAAGAACAGTTTTCTGAGACAGCACTTGTGAGGCATCACAAAAAACAGCTTCCTGAAAGATGATCAAAAGCAGAAGCAGATTAGGCCAGGATTACAAACCATTTCTTTGCACGGACTACTGCAATGTTTCAGCATGTGTCAGACAAAACAAAGGAATTATCACATACTGCGGATACTTAACGACAAGTTAACATCCAATTTTCTGCAGTTGCAAGTTTTGAAACACAATTAGATTGCATTCCGGCAAACATCACACGGTGTCCTAATGTACTTAAAACAATGAAGAGATTCTCAACCACAGCATCTTCAAAACCAAAAAAAGCATTATAGATTCATGCACAAGCAGCCCTTGACACATCAGCGACAGATCAGAGTGCTGACTTATGCCTAGTTAGTGCTTAATCTATAAACCATTATATTTCAAACAATTTGGTTAAGCCTAGCCCTACTACAGTTGCCTGTAAAAGGTGGAGCTCTGTAAATAGCGGAGCTTGGTGCCAATTTTCTACATGGCACCAGTGCCAGTTTGTCAAATGGCACCAGTAGCCTACTGTTGTACTAGTGTGAACGATATTTCGAGACAAGAGGATGCGTGCACTGATGTAAAATCGACTACCTGTTAAAAACTAGGCGATTGATCAGGCCGTGCTGTAGTTGTGGACACAAATCTAGGGCCATTTTTTGCAGTATTGGCTGCTACATGACGAGTTTTATGGACATGGCACCAGTGGCGTTGCCAGCTAAACATTTTTTTGGGGAGCGAAATCTTTGACTTTAGGCAAGCAACAGTAGGCTATTTCTGTTTGGGGCGTCGTTTCTCAAAGCAGAAAATGACTAGATATGCTAAAAATTTGGGGGGTATGACCTTCTAGCTACACATATGCATGACACTGTGATTAGTTAGCGATGTTATTGCAGGTATTTTGATTGGGCGAGGTGAGGACATATTATTGAATTATTGTTTTTCGTTTTTCTAAGCTACATAATTCAATGAGGTTTCAGTGTGGATGTAGTCATCCGTAGGGGAACAGAGAGAAGCCTTGCCACCACCTGGATGTTAAAATTTTAAAATTTTCGATTAACCTTTTTTTATTACAAAAATTTATTTCTCTTACTTCCAAGGTTTTTAAAATGAAATTTCACCTGTGTTGCATTCCTGAAAAAAATACTTTTAACTATCTCTGCACGCATTTAGCTATCTCTGCGCAGAGATAGCAATCTCTGCACACATTTAGCTATCTCTGTGCAGAGATAGCTATCTCTGCACAGAGATAGCTATTTCTGCGCGCATTTAGCTATCTCTGCGCGTACTATGTAGCAGAAATGGTTTCGGTTTGGTTGCTGGCAATTGCTGGTTCGGTTGCTGCTAATTGCTATCACGCCGTAGCGTTATTTGTGTTTGTTTTTTAAGTACTCATGATCAGGGACATCGGAACAGCGGTAGGGCAGGGGGTCAAAAGAGTTGGGGGCAACAGAAATGATAAGAAATCGTTATAAATAAGCTTGTTTCTATTCATCAACAATGTTCACCTCAAACAATAATGCAAAACTATTCTGAATGTTCTGGGTACACGAATAGCTACAATGACTTTGCTTCAACTCGATCTTGATAACCCATGAGATTCAGGTGCGCAACCAGGGAGGGTGGCATTTGTCCTCCCTAAAATTTTCAAACAATTGCATAGCAACTTTGACATTTGTAAAAAATTTCAAAGAATAAAGATAAATTTTGTATTCTAATAATTTTTAAGAAATCTTATTGGAATTTTTTTTTGCCCTATTGGTAAATTATCTCCTTGCAAGATTTATCTTGAGACAGGTCATCTGATCGAAAATGTCGTAAATGATTGGTATTTAATAATTGTCAGAACTTGAGAGATACTGTAGTTTAAAATGTTCGTTCACAGGCATTTTTTATCTGTTTGTTCATGTACTAGTTTGTTTTAGACAGACAAAATTTTGTCTCAATTTGAAACATTGCAACGTTAGGGTACTGTTGAACCGTGCAAATTACTGCAACTTTCAAATTGCTAAGAGAAATCTTGACCGCTTGTTCTTCTACGACCTTTTGATTATTTTTATTAGGGGGCAAAGAGGATCACCAAATTATTAAAGTAGCACATTTCTTAAAAAAGTGGTTTTGCTGCATTTTTGCTTCGAAACCTGATAGTTTTTAACTAAATGTAGATTGAGGATTGATTCACGTTTTAGTCTTTCTGGGTTGATCCCAGTACCATGACTTGGGAAAAACGTTTAGTGAAGTGTCGTATGAGTGCTAGTCAAGTGTTGAACGCACTTACCTACCAGACCACTTTGGCTCCAAATGACACTTTACAAGACCTTATCGTTTGCAACCAGTGCTGAAAGCTCATAGCCTTAAACGTCCTTCTAAAAACTTTTGCACAACTCATGGATGTCAGAAAAAGCCGTTTTGCCCCAAACACACCTGATCCATTATGTGCCAAAGGCATAAGACACCTGATCTGTTTTTCCCGAAATGGCAGCATTCAAAGATCCCCTCACCCTTGACATAGGCTATCTTTCAAGTTTGAGATCTTCATTTCTGATAGAAAGTCAAGCACATGTTAGAAGAATAAGGCTGGAACGATTTGCTAAAACAAGACTAAAATTAGGCAGGTTTACTACTGTAGTAGCCTATACATGTGTCACACTAAAGCCATGACTACACTAGTTGAGTACGGAACTAGGTGTTTGTATGAGGATACTAATTTTTACTCTGTCCTGATCGTTCGGTCTGCATCTTGATTAAAACTGAAAAGTTCTCATTTTCAGAAATGTTGCGAAGAGAACTTTTATCTGTGTGTCAGGCTTATGCAGAATCACATG
>JGI24021J15306_10003873_pt1 | contig 17128 bp, 9 predicted proteins | sample Ectturendosymbi1_FD_15306 | JGI IMG/M metagenome (IMG submission 15306) | reverse complement strand
GTTCTTTTTATTATCTGACAAAAAGGTTTATAGGTCCATAGATAGTTTTAAAAAAGAGTAGTTAATATTCCATCATAAAGCTCTGCAGTAAGTCAAATAGCGTTGCACGGTGTTCGTGACACCTTCCAGTGGAAGATTCGACAGAAATGCAGATAAGATTAGGGAACTTCCAGACAAAGCCGAAGAACTGAAAGAAAGGCGTCCGATATTATGACGGAAGGCTTGTTCTGTGCTTTGCAATACATAAATGAAGTCCAGCATATGTTTTTGCAAAGTACTTCTGAGAACACACTGAAGCAGGCGCGCAACCAGGGTGGAGCATTTAGGGTCATTTTCCCCCCTTTAAATTTCAAAACATTGCATAGCAATTTTGACATTTGCAGAAACTTTAAAAGAGTGAAGATGAACTTTTATATTGTAAACGTTTTTCAGAAAAGTTTTATTTGAATTTTTCTGCATCCTACTGGTTAATTATCTCTGAGATTTATCTTGAAACGGGCCATCTGATCGAAAATTTCGTAAATGATTGGTATTTAATAACAACCAACAAGCTAAGATTTCTCTTATCACTTTGAAAAGTTATCAGCAGTTTGCACGGTTCAACAGTACCCTAATGCTATAAAGTTTCATGGGGACAAATTGAGGTCTGTCTCAGAAAAAAGTGGTACACGAACAAAAAGATAAAAAATGCCTGTTTATCTCCCAAGTTGACAATTCCAGCATATTTGTGGTTAAAACGGTTGGTGATCACGTCAAACCCCTTGTTCGTCTACCTACGACCTTAATTTTGATTATTTTTGTGAGGGGCAAAGCGGATCATCATTATTAACGTAGTACATTTCTTAAAAAAATGTTGTTTAGTTGCATTTTTGGTTCGAAACCTGATAGTTTTTAAATAAATTTAGCGTGAGGACTGTTTCACCTTTTAGTGCTTTCCTGGGTTGGTACCAGTACCACGGCTTGGGAAGAAGGGTTTAGTAATGTGTCATAGGAGTGCTAGTCATGCGTTGAACGCACCTACCTGCTGCACACTTTGGCTCCAAATGACGCTTTAACAGACCCAAACTTTTGCAACCAGTGCAAGCCCTGAAAGCTCATAGCCTCAAACTTGCTTCTAAAAATTTCACGCAACTCATGGATGCCAGAAAAGCGGTTTTACCCAAACACACCTGATCTGTTATGAGTCAAAGACACAAGACTCCCGTTCCGTTTCGCCCGAAATGGTGACATTCAAAGATCCCTTTACCCTTGACATGGGCTGTTAGTCTCTATCCTAAATCGCCACTACGCAGTTAAATCCTGAAAAACCCAGAAAGGCATTAAAAACCCAGATCTGGGGGCGAAACCCCAAGGATTGGCACCACTGGCCAAATTCTAAAGTACCAAAAAGATAATACAACTTATAGAACAGGTCAGTGTGATGATACAATATTTTTAATGCCATTCATAACAATGCAATCCTGCAATATCTGGATATTGCTGCGGCTTCGCCTCTTTGCTTGAGTGAGTCCCACAATGTTGTAAATAACTGCAAAATACGTTAATTTAAAGACAGTAGTCTACCTTCGGTTAATTCATTATGGCAAATTTAGCGACATAGTGATGTCTTGGACTGAAAAATTTCTATACATATAATTAGACGTGGATGTTAGGGGAGGAGAACCAGGCGGTCGTCTCGGGCCTCATTAGAGAGTTTCGCGTTTAGTTTTTGCACTGTGAATGCACTGTTAAAAATTTTATTAATCACTCTAGAGCCACATTTAATAAATTCTGTGAAAGTGATATGTTTTTGAAAACTTGCGTGCAAATGTTCCAAAAAGAGTCTCTCAAATTTTAATGTGTAGACAAAGAACAAGTTAAAATCAAGACTTCAAACAATGTACCATGTGAAATGGAATTTCACGCAGAAGCAGATTGCTGGAAAATATGAAACGTAGAAGCAAATTGCTTGAAAATATTGCTTTCAGCGAATAAAGTGTCTAGTACATAGCATGTGCAAAATATAGGGCCCCCTTTCTGAAAGTTATGCCTCGGGCACCTACTGTATATTGTAATACCAATCCTTGCATTCGATAAAGAACAGATTTAATGCAAAGGACCGCGAGGCCCTCAAAAGCGCGGGTCCCGTAGCAATTGCTACAGTACATTTGCTACTATTGTTAATTCGGCACTGGCTATCCCTCCAGTTTGGATCTTCATTTGTTATAGAAATTAAAACACACGCTAGAAGAACACGGCTAGAACGAACTTGCTAAAAAAAGACAAAAAGTTAAGCAGGTTTACTAGTAGCCTATACATATGCCACACTAAAGCCATGACTGCACTAGTTGAGTACGGAACCAGGGGTTTGTATTAAGCTACTAATTTTTACCCTGTCCTGATCGTTAGGTCTGCATCTTCATTAAAACTGAAAGTTCTCATTCTCAGAAATGTTGCGAAGATAACCTTATCTGGGACTGTTTGCGAGATAAGTTGTACCACGGTTGAATAAGCACGGTGCCGTCATCGAATAAAATTTCATGAAAATTGCCCTTCCCGAGATGAAGAGCTGGTTGCACCCCTGCACTGAAGCCCAATCCTAAATACAAGAACTAGTCTCTACGAAGGCGACGGTAATACCACGCATCCTCAGTCATAAAATCTTATTGAGGGTGTTTGGTGTTGCATCAAATCGATTTCAAATTTGCCGATGGATTCAAAACCGTCACCTTTGTGGAGACTAATTACTTGAATACAGATATCTGCAAGTTTGAATCATCGCAAAAAGAAAGTAGAACCCTGTCTGCTGATTCCTCGAAAGCTTACAGCAAACTCGACAGCTTTTTATTATTGCTAATCGTTATACAGTACATCTTTGTTTAAAAACATGTGAGGAGTACAAATCTTGCACTCCTTTGCAAAATGGAAACTATTCGAATGTGAAAGGATTCTTCACATCAAAGGTTTGTTGGCCTTGGTATTTGTAAGCGATGTTTCAAACTTAAATCACTGACGGTTGCGATTCTAAGGGGTGGCCTGGGTGGGCCTTGGCTCCCTAGTTTTGTGCTTAATTTTACGTTTATTAAGTTCATTTGGTTGACATACACAGCAGATAATTTTCAGCCAGCAATATCAATATTTCAAACGATAATTTAGAAGCCCTCTAGCCTGCATTCAGCATTTCCCAAATGCATGAAATATGTTGTTGTTTTTGACGGCCAGGTGATGGGAGTTGTTGATGACGACACACAGGCCAGTGGTTGCTCGGATCCTGCGTGAAATGTAGCAAGACCGCGGTGTGGTGGCGAAAGATTTGTTCGAAACAAAGAAACAGTCTTAGAAATGGGAAGATTGATCTTCCGCACATTTCAGTGTGAGGTGGAACTGGATTATAATACTGGCAGCAGTTTTTTGCTTGTCGTAATAGCAAAACATTTCTTAAAGCATGAAGAATTGGTGTCAGTTAATTTATCCGGACTGCACCTTTTGTGTATACGACTTCGAAGCATCTTACAGAGCTGGTCCGTGAATTCAGATACAAATCTACCGATACATGGTCCTGCAACGCCATAGAACTTTAAGGATTTTCTGTAATGATTCAGGAGTAGTTCTGTCCCGTATTTCATCGACTTGGCCGGGAGGCCAAAAACATTTCTGTCAGGAGGACGCTTGAAGGCTTGAAGGAACTGGCAAATGCATATTCAATTAGTGAAAATGGTTTAAAACATGAAATGCCACTGGCAAAGAATTTGTTTCGGAAGGAGTCGCAGCTGCCTACATTTCTCAATTTCTTTCGTTAATAGGTCCTTATAAAGCTGCATTTGATTGTTCATACAAGTTGTTAGCAACAACTTGTTACTAATAGTTGTAACTCTTCCCGTCACCAGCGCTTCATGCGGGAGAATTTTTTCAAAATGGAATTAATGAAAACATTTCTCTGATATTCCATGACCAGTGAAGGATTGAGTGACACTGATTTACTTTAAATTGAAAGGATATGATCTGAAACAATAGATTTAGATGATTTCGTTGATGAATTTGACAGTCGACATAACAATCGAAGGATTAGTTTACACTGAATTGATGTTGATATGAATTCTTACGTAGACTGTGCAGGGATTGGTGTGAGAATCATATTGCTCATTGTCTATTCGTCTGAATCTTCTTTTTGGTTTATCCGCGGTAATGCGTTTTCGCTTATGACAAGATTGTCATAAATTAACGCAGGGTTTAAAAGTCAGCTTTTGAGGATCAGTCAAAAATTAATGCGAATATTGAAATGAAAGACTTTGTTGGGAATATTCTGCAAAGCACGTTTTACGCTTGTTTTACATTATGCTATCAGGTACACGCCCCAAACACCGATGCACTCATGCCTATATGCGGCGCGGCTATATGCTACTTAGGTGCCACTGCTGACAAACCCTCGCTGTGCATAAAATTGTTTTCACCCTATCCACGCTGCAGATTGATATTATACTCGTGATAGTAGTTGCATGACATTGTTATAGTTACACCACATCCAGAAAGTGTACGTAAGCTACCACAAAAACGGATTAGTCAGCAGTCACCAACTTTTTGGCAGATGGTTCTTTAAATTTTCTTTGTGGTAAGAATATTTTGACAAAACTAGTTGACTATCCACAGCCTAATTACCTCTGTATGAGGATGGAATTCGTGGTTTGAACCATTCGCTTTCGTGTGAATTGTTTTCACATTCGTGCAGCAGTTTTTGTTCATGTGGGAAAACGAAAACTGCTGCACGAATGTGCTGTGGGGTCAGCACAATTGTGTACGGGATATGGTGTTTCGTTTTACATGTGTAGTGCTATGAAAGCTGCATCGTTAGCACAGAATATTCGACATAACAGTATATTGTGCGATTGCGTCAAGTGGCGTTTGAGTGTCTATAGTGAATACTAACGCTAAGTCATATTTAACGATATTCACAAGCCTAGTTTGGGTTTGATGGGGTTAATTATAACAAATTAATCTTCAAAACAACGGCAAATCACCATACAGGATAGACAGCTGTTTTACTCTACTTTTTCCTTATCCCCGCGGTGGCCTCCCCACTTTAAATTCTAGAATCGCCAATGATCACAGACACCCAAAATGTGGGCCACCTGGACATTTTCAGTAGGCCACAGAGCTATTGCAAAAGATGTATTATTGTGTGTTTGTGCACTTAGTTTTATGAAATCATTGTTAGCATTTCTGAACTTTCTGACCAGGCTTGCAGGGGCTCCACCGAAACAGACCGAATTTTCCTGGAATGAAATTCCCAGCCACAGTTCTATGCGGTTGTAGCAATATGAACACTTTGATCATTGCATGGGGTTCCACGAGCAACGCAAACATTTGCGGAAGGTTCCGTTGCAGAAAAAAGGTTGAAAAACACGGACCTAGTTCATGGTTATTTGATTTTGTAACAACGTCGGTGCTCATTCAACCTTGGAATGCCCTTTTTGTACATTTTCCTGAAATGCGAGGATGCACCTACTCTCACTGATTTATTGCAGATTATTTTCATTCATTTTTAGCTTCGAAAGGTACATGGTTCTCTAGATGCAAACCTACGGTAAATGTTTTCGTCATATCCGTTAAAGACGTACCGACGGGCAACGGCGCAACAAGATTAAGATTAAGATGAAAATGAGTTGATATAAAAATGTGTTACGCACACAAGGGTGTAGTGTGTTTTTTTCTTAGAAATTGTGCAAAGCCAAACACATTATTTAACCGTCCAGAACTTAACAAAAAAACTGTTTCGCTTCACATTCCAAGTTACTCCCATTAATCTATTACAGTACTTGTTACTCACAGCTATTTCTGCGTAAAAAGACTAGTTCTGCACTACTCCAGGTAGTTATGCATCAAAAGTCACTTCTTTGTACCAAAGTGAGCACCGAAAAAACACAAATGATGGGTCTTCGAAACTTCGTGAGGGACTTGTTTTACATTTTTTTACCAGCATCCCGAAGTTATGGCTTGCTGGATTTTCGACTTCGCCAACAGATGCGTATGGGTGTTAGAAATCTGGCAATAACNAAGTTTGTTAATCGATTTCTGCTTCTTAAAGGCTGCACAATTTTACTTTCTTTGTTTCGCAATAAACTACCTTTTCAAAAATATGAGTACGTTTGGAAGGGTTAATAAACCACAGATTTTTGTATAAAAGTACAGCTTTTACAACAGAAAGTGTGATCTTGTGACTCTTAGCGTTATTCGCAAACCATGTTGTACCGCGAAGTTCTTGCACCATAAGGCATTTATACAATTATTTTACCTTAGCTGTTGAGCTAGAAAAACTGCTTGTACTGTACCTGCTCTGTGGACAGCGTATCAAAGCAACAGTATGAAGGTTTTTGTGGCATATGATGGCAGCGACAAAGCCGAAAAGGCCTTTGAATGTAAGGTTGACTTGCTTTTGTGGTGTGGACTTTCCTTAATTTTTAATTGCCGTCAAATTAACGGTATGCCACACCCTTGTCTTCACACTCATTTAAATGTTTCTCCCATTGTTTCTTGTAAAACAATTTTACCAAAATGTTCAAACCCAACTTGACCGGCCACTGCGGACAGTAAAGTGTTAGATTTTTAATGAGAAACTAATGTTTTTATAAACTCTTCAACAACATCACCGGCGGAGTTAACGAATAGCCATTATAATTTGCCGTCAGTCACGGGCGGATTCAGCCAGTAAGGTTAGGGGCGGGGGCGATTTCACTATATTTGGTAGTTACGTCTCATTATGGGTTCACTACTGTAAGAGAGATGGAAGTATACTTCACAACACTGCTGTGACAAAACAATGGACGGCAAAATTAGCTATATATCGCGAATGCTGTTTTCCGAATTGTGCAAGTTTCTTTCTTAGGTTTTAGGGGGGGCGATCGCCCCAATCACCCCCGTGGATCCGCCCCTGCCGTAAGTTAACCGAACCATTCTTGCGTTCCTCGCTTCAAATGTATTTAGTGCAGGAATGACATACTTTTGCGATCATTTTTCTTCAGGGTATTTTACTAAGATGCACAGAGACGACAACGAAGTTGTTGTTTTTTGTCATCTGGACCAACCGGACATACCAACATCTATATTTGGAGGTTAGTGGTTTAACCTTAAATTTATCCTGTTCTAAAAGTAGCCCAAGGCAACGTTCATATTGCTTAGTGGCGTAATGCTATTGCAAAAAAACATCCCGCCCAGAGGCATTCTTTCGTAAAATCGGTTTTGAAGAACTAAACACCGTATTGAATTCGACCAAAATGTACACAAAGTTTTGTTAAGTGTGGAAATTCAAAATTCAGCCATTTGTTTTTTAAATTTTGTTTTTTGCATCTGATGACAGTTTTGCAGATGTTTTTACATTATTTTCGATGAATAAAATCTTGGAAAAATGAAGATCAGTCATGCTGATAAAGTTTTTTATTTGTTGTTGAAAAGGTATATGGGAAAAGTATAGAAAATGGTTTAAGAAAATGTGTTGGGATCCCTGTATGTAAGAATCAGTTCTTCGTCTTGTTTATTTTAATCTTTCTTCCGCAGTTGAAAGATACGTTACTTGCACCTTGTTCATATTTGTTTTGCTTACGTCGCGTCAACTGGCATTTAGGGAGAGTTTGCTGAGGATGTTGAGCCCCAGTGGATGTCCTATGATTACTGATGAAAATTTTCTAAGTACTTAAATGCTGCTGCTTCTGTACTTTTGTTAATATTTTTTTCATTTTGTAGGCTGCCATTACAGGCAACTGTTTTATGGCGAATAACCAATCGTAACAGCAATTTTCAGTCAGTCAGACTTCAGTACGCTTGTTCAAGAACAAAATAACCTTTTTTTGTGAATGATATTGATCAAATCATTTTTCGAACGAACGTATTGAAGAACTGGCAACCTTATTGAGTTCATCACTACGAAAAAATTGTACAAAAAAATGAAAACGACACGAAATTTGACCGGGTATGCTAAGTGGTATAATTTGTCAAGTAAGCGTTACCCAAGCTGGTAGACTGTTTTCGATTCCCGGTCGGCCCATACCGATAACTTAAAATACAGCACTTACGGCCTACCCAGCCTCGTGCTCGGCGTTGATGGGTGAGTGCAAGGGAATGGTTCACGCACGGTGCTGCCATTGACTCGCCACCAGTGCAGTATTCACAGCGAAAGCAGCCGCGTGGCCTACGGCGCAAGCAAACGGAGATAGGCGCCGTGTTATGATCTGGAAATGCCAAATCAATAAATTTTATCCCGCGAAGTTATTGTCGAAATCGAAATTTTACTTTTCACTTTTAACCGGTTTGTTTACAGCCTTATTTACACCACTTAAATTTTGCAACCGCTGGCTACAATCGACGAATGTATTCTGCAAGCGTGTTATCGTTACACTCGCTATTAATAGAAAATTACGTTGAAACTCAAGAAAAATTGCTGAGGTTTTAATTACTTAAAGAGAAGCTCGAATCAGATATAAAAACGTCACGTGATATAACAATAGGTTTAGCGCCCCTTCCAGCATCCCTCAACCACACATTGTAAATATCCAATGCTGCTGTAACTCAACTCGAAAATGCCATCAAATTCCAGAAAGTGGAATTTCTGTTTAAATTTTCCTACGGCTTGCTCTAATAATTCATCGATGTTTACTTTGATAATATAGAACAGTGGACGTGAAATATTTTTTGGAATGCACGCACGCCTCAATCGGTTGGCACGGTCGTTGGCAAAAAATAACGTTGAAGTTTAAACTCTGATGTTAACAATAGCATGATGACAGAAAAATAGTTGCAGAACAAATTTTTGCTTCGACATTTGGTTCAATTAAACGTACTGTCACTAACTGAGCCTCTTTATACTTTAAAAAACTGCGAAATGATTAAATCTATTGAAAAACGATAACAGTTCGCTTTATTCATTTTTGCCATTGCTTTTAAAGCCATGTTAAAGCTGTAAAAAGAAAAAAATGACGTCCAAAAATACCTTTAATTTGTTCAAGTTTGCATCAAAAGACTGAAGAGCATACGAGAGAACATATGATTGCTTGTAATACCTAGCTTGTCACGCCTTTAAGCTTAGCTAAGAGTGATAACAAAAAAGGCAAAGTGCTTGGGATTTTGAGGTTTTCTTTCGCTGTGGTTAAGCTTTAAAAAATTCGATTTTTCAGGCAATGTCACCGGCGGAGTTATTAACAGGATGGTTGTCATACTTAAATTTGAAATCTGCGACAATCTTTTATTGAGTTTGTAGGAAAAACACTGTCGCTTCATAAGCTCTTTACACTAACTTATTTAGTGAAAGGAGCTTTCAAAAAGACAATGTTTTTCCTCTTAATTCCAGAAAAATATGTTTCTCTCGTAGTTTTCAAAATTCATGTCTGGCAACCCACCCGCCAATAACAAAATAAAACGCAACGGTGAAAAAGTTATTTAAGGTTTATTGCCAGATTTAAAGTTATCATTTGCAGATCTAGCAGTGATAAAGATTCTGGAAATCTGTTCTGAAGGAAGTCTACCTAGCTTAAATACATGATGCAATGTAACAGATGATAGATCATCCTCCTCTATATCAGAGCTGTTGCGCCGGAAGTCATGAAATTTAGGCTCCGGCTCCAGCTCAAAGCATCATCAATTTTTTGGCTCCAGCTCCAAGCAATAAAATTTTTGACTCCAGCTTGAGTCATTTAAATTCATTGGCTCCAGCTCCGACTCCCACATCTAGACATTTTTGGCTCCGGCTCCAGAATGATTTTGTCATTTGGAAACTGAGTACCATTGTAATATCTGTACAACTCGCTTGCCTTTGCCTTACAAACTAGGACTGTGGAACCGGAACTCAAGTTTTAGGCTCCAGCTCCATCTAAAAGTTTTTGGTTCCAGCTCTAGCTCCAGTCGACCGAAATTGCATGTGCTGCGGCTCCACAGCCCTGATATATCACACAATTGCCAGCGGGCCGCTAAACGTCATTATACCCAAGTTGTCATGTATCGTGCGGTATGCGAGAATTGATGTGCGTGCCCATCGTGTGCGGCAGGTGTTCCTACTGTAATAATCGAAGAAGTCCGAGTCCTGATTGCGGCACACAAAGAGAAGCAGAAAAGATTGAGTGAAACTTTAAAACAGAAATGTGCACAGTACGGGGTAAGTACCGCGGGAAAAACGTCTTTAAGCTTCCTTTGGATGCAGATTTCGGGCTATTTGACGGATACAGAAGTTTGCATTGACCTAAGTTTTCAAACCTGTACGTTATTTAGTTTTTCTTAAGCAACTCTTATCTTTTCCTCATTTTAAAGCACGTAGCTACAAAGAATTATATAGCAATGGCATTTGCCCCGGGATAAGTATGACATGTTCCATGAAATTAAAGCACTATATTGCGACAGACCTTTTTTTAAAATATATAGTTGGGAACTTAAAATATCTTGCCTAAACGTTTGTTGACCGCCATGGCAAAAATCTGGAGCCTACTGATAAAAATGTTTGGATATAATTGATCCATCTGCAGTGATGATTTTGCCTTAAATACTCTTCCATGTTACAGAAGAGTACATGGGCATAACGGCTGAAATAACAAATCATATTTCATCTTGCAAAGAAAAATATTCAAAAGCTTCGGCAAAAATCCACATTTGGGCTTCAATAAACGTAGTGCATCCGACTATTTCAAACTTGGCCATTGAAAAGTTAATTCCATTTGCAACAACTTTATGAGAAAGAATTTAATGCGGTTGCTGTATTGGAAGCAAAGAATCCAAATCAGATTGAAGTTGTTGAAGTTACTCACTGACAGCAAACTAGAAAGTTTCGTATTAGCGTGACTGCGCAGTTTCTTATTAGTGTGACTTCTTATTAGTGTGACTAGTGTGACTTTAATCATGTGCTGGGATGTTACGAAAACTGGTTTCTCAAAATTTGAGTCGCTTTAGTAAAGTTTGGAAACCACTCATTACATTGTTACAGAAGGAACCCTAAATTACCGTGAAAAATTTCCGCAGTAACATTATGAATGTTGAACTTGGCGCACTGGCTTGTATGCTGGTATGAGTCATTTGCGCAATGCCCTGTAAATGTCTAAAGCAGAGGTTCTTAAACTGTTTCAGAGTATCGCCCCTCTTTAGCAAAAGTCATTGCCATTCGCGCATTACCTTACCTCCAAACCAAGCACAAAACGTAGGACAACGATTTATTTGTCATTATCCTGCGTTCCAACAATATGCCGCTGCCATACTCTGCGCCCCACTTGCAAACATTTTGCGCCCCCCCCCAGGAGGGGCGCGCCCATCAGTTTGAGAACCACTGGTCTAGAAGTTGTGTTGACAGTCATATTGCCAAAAATGGAAATTTTTCATTTTCTGTTGTGTGCATGGCTCATTTATAAATTTGAAAGATATGAGAAATTTGCCAGTAAGAAAAGTCTGTTTTTACGTGATTCACGTTATTCTACTTACAATTAATCTCAATTAAAATTTTACGCTGTTTTTACCAATCTTTCTCTTCGCACAAACGTACTACCACTTGCATGCTAGTCTGCGCTGCTTGAGCAACTACAAAGCATCAACAGTTTTTGCCTGAAAACCCACATATAACGGTCGAATTCCAGGGCTCCCTGAGGAAGCTATCTAAACTAACAACTTGAACCAGGCCTTGGTGGAGGCAAAGAAGTGAATGTAGAACTTCAAGTTCAGGAGAGCTTGCAAAAGTCAACATTTACTGATACACTTCCTCCAGAAACAAAAACAAAGACAAGTGCAGTTCGGTGGTTCGACTCAGCACCGTAGATGATTTAAACATTTCGATTGCGCAAGATGTTAGAACTGTTTTCTGGTTACGAATTGTTTAGTGGTTGCTTCAGCGGACATAAAATCTAACCTTGATTATAGCGAAGAAGTGGTGGATGTAGTTTATGCAAAAAACGCGCTCTTTTGACATTTTTGCGGAAAATCATTCATGAAATCATGTTTATTAGATTTCACACCAACATACAAAGCAGTGCAACACACCCATGTATGGCGATAACAAACACCACACACACACACACACAAACACACACACACACACATACATGGCGCGAAAAAGCTAGCTGCGATACTTGGCACTGCTGCATGTTGCTGCGATAAGGTCCAAGTGGACCGAATTCTAACTTTAGATGTGGAAGGTTGCGAAGGATCCGGGGTCACTTGGGTCGCGATCCTCGAGACGAAACTATCGCAATTCAAAGATAACGCTTTTGGTTTTACAACAATAAGGAACGGTGTATTGCTCGGATTGTCGCGTTTCATGCGCAGTGCGTTGATGCGAGAAATTGAGTTGCGATGTTAACAAACGCAATGCATGAAAATGTAAGAGAGGCCACAAGAAATCACTTAACTTTCCCGCAGAAATTTCTTAAATTCTCACGTATTTTATGGTTTGGTTGATAGCAGGAGATGGGATTCGTCGCAACAGTCCGGGTTTGTGCAGCGTTGCAGAGTGTCACAAAAAAGCAGTTTGAGACGGGACCTACAATCGCTTATGCAGGAAATTGAGTTTTAGCATAAATGGTTCCAGTGGGCTGTCCATTCCGAATTTTGGCGTAATGGCGTAACGCAACTGTCTAGAATACTGACTCGATTCGTCACATCGACTGCAATGCGAGGTTTAGTTTGCAGTTTGACTGAAAAACGTTGGTTTTGACCTCACGGTTCACTTCAGACCCGTGCTTGCGAGCTTTTAATATACAAAATCACTGCAACGAACCCTATCGTTTAATGTGCCATGCTTTCCAGGATAAAGTGAAGGGATTGGTGGAGACTACACATGAAAGCGCCGGAAAAAGTGTCGTGAAGAAAGCGGAGGAGGTTGGAGCTGAGATGATCGTCACGGGCACACGCGGCCTGGGTACCATTCGTCGAACGGTACTCGGTTCCGTCAGTGACTACATCGTTCATCACGCCAAAGTGCCGGTCGCCGTTTGCCACGCGTAGTTAGAAAGCATGAAAGCCCACGCTACGTTAATACTAACCTATTTGTTCCTGTCGTGCCTGATCCTCAACGATACATGGAAAGTGAACAATATGCTGTTGGTGATTGGAAAAGACGGCTAAATAGCTTTTCACATTCCTGTCCTGGAGCTCCGGCAGTGAAAGTTTACTTACATCTGCACGTTTAGCTGTAAATCGAGCACCTTCCAGTGTTTGAAGTTGTCATTTACCAATGCATCTGTTTTCAAATAGAAAACAACTCACTTGTGATTTTTTGCTCGAGTTGCCGTTCCCGATTGGTTTAAGAAAACCTCGTGTAGCTGTGTATGCTTTTCACGGTTGCGTCTTACGTTTCACCGCCTTCTGGGTGTCTTCAATGATCCGTGTGCTGCAAACGAGTGTTACTCGCCGCGTATGTTTTGTTTGTTATAACAACACTGTTATGCCATTAAACCTTCAGTTCGTCACGTTTTTCCACTAATGAAGCTGAGAACTTCGCTCATTATCATTGGGCGCCCTCAAAAGGTATTACGCATGGCAATTACCCATTACCAAACCGTTACGACGAATTGCAGAAGTATTAACAGTATACTGTGAGTTGTGCCGAGGGATGTGTGAAAAATGTTTTATACAAATTGTGGAAATTCAGAAGAGGAGCTGAGGATTTACTTGAGCGATATGTATTGCCTTGTGTTTGGAGTTTTCGCATTACAAACAACATCTTGACAAAGTAGATTTGGATGAATCAACAATCTCAAGAAAATCTTTGCTCAAGTACTGCAAGCCAATGTTCGAAACCGGAGGCGAACTGCTTTCACTCTACCGTGTGCAAACTGATGTTCGTCCTCTTACTGCACCTAAGTTACCGTGGGTCTTTCTTTTGAAATCCCCCAAACGTTCTACCAACGTTGCATTCGTGGAAGTTTTGGTTGATGTCTCTCTATCGTTCAGGGCCAGAGTAACGAAGATATGAGTTTGGTAGGCTGGAAAGGTTGCCGGATTAGGCTATTTGCGATTTCTTACTTGCATTTCTTAGCAGGGCTTCGTAGTCGACGTTTGGCTCCGACGTCGAACATTTTTTGTTCCAAACCGTTCGCATTTTTTAAACTTTGGCTCCGAGTAAGTTATTTGAAATTCCACTCCTTAAAGCAGGTTTTTGCTCAGCAAAGATTGTAGATACTGTATGAATTGAAATGTGAAATTTCAGTATTAAATTACTCTGTACACATGAGCAGTCTAACTTCACATACACAACAACAATACAGCAGAAATGTTAATATGTCACTCACCATTGTCTTTCGTCTAGCTCTGGAGACCAAATATGTACACATGTTTCACGGACTGAGCCATTTTCAAATAAATAAACACTTGAATGCTTCTCGCAGAAAACACGAACTAATTAAAACGAGAATAAAATGAAATATATGGCAATTTTGCGATGATATATACACCAAAAATAAATAATGGCTTTAATTCGGTTTTTAATTTCACTAATTTGATTGATGCAGTATCACTCTGGGGCTTACCTGTAACCGTGTCATCAACTAGTACCTGCAGAGATTTGGTGGTTCACAAGCATTGGTTCTTAAAATCAAAACGTTGCCCAGCAAGTCTTCTTCCATCGACGCTCGCAAGCTCAAGTGCGTTTGTTGGAGAGCAGTTAAAACCATTGAAAGTAGCGTTGTATGGTGTGGTGACCACAGAGTTCTGACGAACGTACGATTTTTCCAATTGAAGTAGATAATGAAAGAAAGCATTTCTAAATCTGGTTAAATCATTACTAAATTCTAAAACATTGCTGTGAATCACATTCTACAGCCGATTACTGGTGTGCTAAGTTAGGTGAAACTTTTCCATAGATCCATGGATACAATGTATCAATACGACATGGTTAGCAAGTTAAAAAAACTTTCAAAGAGCAACACATATCGTCAAGCTAACGTTGGTAGAAAGTTAAAAAGTTTTCAAAAACTTTCAAATGCAATGTCTGCTAGAAATTTTGTCACATAAACATGTTTCTCAAACAAGTGGCCTACCTTACATTTTCTGGTAACGGTTTACTCGTGTTTATTTGAAAATATTGTAGCAGACATTGCAGTGTTATATTGTAGCAGACATTGCACTGGCGGCGCAGAAAGTCCCAACAATGTTGCACTACTTTCTTCAAGTACGTCTACTCCTAAAAGGACCTTAAGTTCGAACAAGGGGACGCCAAACTTGTTTCAGCCCCGGGCGCCATTTAACCTCGGCATGCCCTGCCATACACATCCAGATTCTACATAATTACTTAAGTTTTTTTTCTGAGTGTTGGCTACTGGCTAGTGGGCCCCTTTCAAGTAAGTTTCCCACAGGGATAAAACCACTAGTTACGTCAATGCTTTTGGCAGTTTATTTTAATCTTCGTTAAGTCAGCCGACACTGCGCACATTACTTTTTGTACTTTCTCCAACTTCCGGCGACATTCCCTCTGGGATACATCAACCGGCCGGAGGTGGACGGAATTTCGCTTTTATGATTCCGCATCCGCTCCAACTCCAAACAGTTTTGCTCCGCATCCGCTACTCCGCAAATCATGAAAACATTCATGTACGACTCCGGACTCTGCAAAGTTCCAAACTCTACAGTAACATATATGCACATTGCTTGACAGTTTTTCTTAGGCAGCCTACAGAAATTAATGTGCGTCGGAAGGATTTTTTCAGGGGGGCCAATAGGATTTTGTTCGCTAGGGCCAGTTTTATCACCTCCGAAAGTAAGACAAAGATTTTTCTACTTAATAGTTATAGGTTTACTGTAAGCTTTCGAGAAATCAGCCGAACGGGCTCTGCTTTCATACTTTGCGATGATTCAAACTTACACATATCTCTATTCAAGTAACTTGTCTCCACAGAGGTAAAGAGTGTGAATCCACCAGCAAATTTGTTCAAAAGGAAATAGATTTCAAATAACACCACGTATCTGCTCTGCAGTCCTATGCTTGCTGGTGAAACGCTGCAAGGATAAGGCAATAAGGCAGAGAGAGAAAATAAACACAGGAGTAAAATGAAAATCCACGTGGATTAACCCGCCCCACGGGACTATAGTATGCTCCCACTGCTACAGTTATCTGCATCGACCAGCAACAAGAGAGATCACGCATTGAGTTCACTCTACCAATACTAGGTTGCATTATTCCTATATATAGGATAAAGTGAATTTCGCTTGTTATGTCAACTGCCTATCACGGTGACTTGTTACTTATGGGCGCTATCTACCGGTCATAGGTGTAGGAGTAGGCAAATTTTTGGGGGTGCGAAGGAATTTTTCCCGGATTCTCCCAAACTTGCCCGAAAAATACTTGACCTCCAAAAAGAAAAAAAGCTCTTCATGTCAATTCGGGTGCCATTATTTTCAAATCAAAGCATGTTGGGCGCCATTTTTTCTCAGATTTTCAAGGAGTTTTAGAAGGTTCTCAGAGATTTTGCCCGGATTTTAGAGGATTTTGCCCGGATGTTATGGGATTTTTACGGCAGTAGGCGTAACGTGAAGTGAGGATTTGAAGATTTATTGCCGTGTTATTGTTGCGCAATAACGACCGAGAGTACAACTATTCGCTAGCAAGTTTCGCAACCTGCCTCTGCAGGCAAAGGATGGGACATGAGCGAACTGCGCACTTGCTCTAAGCGTTTCGGGTTCCCCGCGGTCATGACTTTGCCCTGATGGGCCTCGCGTTCATTTATCCGGCCCTGCCTAGTATTTACATGCTTAGTTGTATACAGTGGCGTACGCAGAAAATTTTCATGGGGGGAATTTGGTTCAGGATCATATGGTGGTCATTTGTATTTGGTGTGCGCTGTTTGTGACGTCACAATTTCACGTCATTTCCATGTTTCCAAACCAACGTTTTGGCTAAGTTTGTTGACATAATAATGCATATTTTTCTACACGCACTCCCCTTATTTCATGTGTCATTGCACTGAATATGAACTATCAGTACTCCAAGTTGGGCTATTGGAGGAAAATAAACTCAACGCTACGACATAGCATTTAACTGCAAAAATATCAGGCTGTGCGTTAAAACAGGGGAGTGAAACACACTCATCCCTACGTCAGAGCAATTTAGAACTCAAAATGAGGCTGCGCTAGGGTCTCGTCAAACACGAGCCGTTGAGAATTGAAGGTTTGCGCCTTGCGGCTGGACTGGCTGGCACAGACC
>JGI24021J15306_10003871_pt1 | contig 17130 bp, 14 predicted proteins | sample Ectturendosymbi1_FD_15306 | JGI IMG/M metagenome (IMG submission 15306) | reverse complement strand
GACTTGGTATTGCTTCATGTTGGTTCAAGTCTTGACAGTTTCTGAATTTGGATATTTTCTGAGTCCGTTTTGCTTCAATGATTTTGCCAAATTAATAGCTCTTTGCCTTTGGTATGTTATACAATGACTTCACACATAACTGAACACAATAGTTTTCACAAGAATGTCCATGTGCTTTTCTCCACAATTCTTCAAGNAGTGTTTCATGTGCTCATAATCTTTCATGAGACAGTTNTGATAACGTGTTAAGGATTAACTTAACCTTAACAAGCCACNCACAGAAAAGAGTACCAATTATTATATTAAAAATCCACTTCGAATTGTAAATATAATTCATAATGAAAACAGTTAAAAATATTATTGTAAAAATCGTTTCGAAATTTGAAATTTGTCACGTGACCGTGGTGTCGTACGTCGTGTGTATTGAAAGAGCGGAATCACCAGGTTCATCATTAGTTGAGATCTGGGGTATTCCAGGCTTAACGCCTAAACCGATCACGCACCTTACCGAATTGGTTTAGTTCAAAAAGACCTATCAATGGATTAGATTACTTAAAAGAGAATTACGATTTAGTGGCAATGATGCTACTGACAATTTGGGTTCTCTCTCTCTCTCTCTCTCTGTGAAAGTATTAAATTCGCATTTAACCCCTTTTGTTAACCCCTGACGCTTGCAGTAACTTATGTTACTTGCTTTAATTGACGATTGTTGATATAAACCCCTGTTGTGTTGCATATCGCAGTGCTTAACGTTATACTAATAAAACCATGAGTGAATACACTTTTGTTGTGATAAACTGAGCGGTGTCGAGCGAAACCGGCGGGTCTAAGTTTCTTAATTGTTGACTTGGGTGTGCCATGGACACTTCTGCTAACCGGTGCTCTCGCGGAATTGCCCTGAATGTGTAGTATTTTTATTTTTTCAGAAGTGGACTGCCACACTAGCGAGGGGAGATTTTCGGCCTAGAGTCTACCAGAGGTGGCCGGAGTCACTTTTCCGACTCGACATCGATCTTGTTCCAAAAATTTTGAATCCGGTTCCGGATTCCGGGTCCGGCTATTTTTCAAATTTGAGAATCCGACTCCTGTTCAAACTCCGGCAACAATCATCGATCCAACCGCAATTCACCCATGTTTTTGCCTAAGATATAACCGCACAGACTCCTGCTACTGCCGAAATGGAAAAGTGACTCCGGTCCGATTTTTCACAAATTTTTGACTCCAGGTTCGGATCCGGGTCCTAAAGAAAAACGCAGAATCCAGCCGTAGTCGACTCCTGTAATCCGGATCCGGTCCCACCTCTGGAGTCTGCAGTCTAGGCCATGTGTCCGGATTGTTACTATCATTCGGGGGGGGAATTCTCGTTGCTCCCACCCAGTGTCACACTATAACGACATATGACAAATGAATGACACGACTGAAATGCTCTGCTGAGCTGATGTTGGTCAAGTTTCAAGAAATATGTTTCACTCAATGCCATTCTGTTTGACAACAACCATCGCTACAGAAATTTTTGCAGGTCCAGGAGCTAAATGCTCAATGCCATTCTGTTTGACAACAACCATCGCTACAGAAATTTTTGCAGGTCCAGGAGCTAAATGCTGATTGGCTCCTGGACACACCTTTCCGTTGACTCCAGATCCGGCTCGTACTGGTACTGGTAGAGCAGGCAGAACATAAATCTTTGACTCCTCCTACCGGCTCATGCTCTGGTAAAAAACGCAAACTCTGGCAGGAATCCAATCCGGTGTCAAGCGAAATTTCTGACTTCACACCGTGTACGCATGCACAGAGTAATATTCTACGTACCAAATACGCAGATAAAACTGATTTTTTGTGCTGAGGAATTCGTGTTTAGGTAAGTGTGTCGGGTTTAGGGTTTGGGTTAGGGTGAGAAAAAAGAAAAGTAAGTGAGGTCAACGACTCAGTCCGAAATTTTTCAATGCTTGAAGTTCTTTCGGTGCTATAGCTTGTTGTGGGTACCTGACACCTAACCAAAATTTTTCAATTTACACAACACACATCAAAAAAGTGATTGCCAGACTTTATTTCTTTATTCTGAGAAGCGAAATAACTGAAAAACAATAACAGGTCAGAAATTTCGCAGAGGTCAGAATTTTCGCTTGACACCAGTGCCTGATCCGTGATCACCTCTGCTTTGGAGCTGAACATTGGACAATAGTAGACTGGGCATGCAGAATGATAAATTTTTTTAGGAAACTTTGCATTATACTTTTTCAATTCTTAGTTTTGCTGTTTCGTGGTTTTAGTTCTGTTTTCACTTTTAGGTAAGGTTTTGGTACACCTTAGCAAGTCGAGAATTTTGGAGGGGCTTATTACTTGAGAAAGGTAGGCTTTTTCTGTGTATTATATTCAAATTGTCTTTGAAAAGAGTTGTGAAACCTCTGTATAGATATTTTGAAGGTGTCATGTATTTTGTTTATCTTGTACTTACTACTTGACTTTTTCTGGTGCTTTCTGGCTTTTTTCTCCTGTTGGTGGTATGATGTGGCCTTATTAGTTTTTTGCTCATTCATTCATGACAACAAGGCAACCTTGGAATACTGCAGAATTTTGAAATTGCACCTTCAAAAATAAGCATGAGCCTTGTTAATTACGACTGGAAGGGTGGTCTGAGCCATCGTATCATTACGAAAATTTGCTGATCACTCACTAACAGTCAAGTGAAAAACAGTGCTGAGTGTTCAAATGAGCAACTGGAAACACTAAAAACAGTGACCAATTGCATTGATCTTATGTGTTAGCAAACTGTTAAGTGTTTGCACTGTTTGTAAACAAAACAAGTAGGCCTACGCTGCATTGAATCCAGTCTGGATTCCGAGGCAAGCGCATGCACAATTTTTTTTCCGAACCTTTGGTGTCTCATGGCAAAAAATAAATCAATTTACCTGTCACGCTTCAGTAAACAATGACACACTCCATTCATTTTTTTTCCAAAAACCATATTTTTGTATAAATGTTTTTCAGTAATTTATTCGATTGCGCACCATTAAATGATTAGTTTCGATAGGTACCCCAAATAAAATTACGAATTTCAGGTTGTTGTTAGAGCCAGATTTACTGCTGAATTCCAATTGTTACAACAAGTTGACAATTCTGCACCAGAGTGATGTGAAAGCCGTCATAAACACAATTTTGAACAAATTTAAAAAACTTTTTCTAAAAAACTGTTTCTCACAGAGTTTTATTATTATTTTTTCAAAGTCTAACAAGATTTTTAATTTTGTAATCTCAGCATGTCTGATACAAATCGGACGACTAAGACCGAAGCAAACAATTCTATCCCATTCATTGGTTTGAGCCTATCTACAGTACTTTGTAACATCGGCTAAAATTTGGAAACAAGAAACTAGAACAACAATTTTTTTATTTGTGACTTTCTTTGATTTATTTTATTTGGTATCGGGCTATTATGTACAAATCACGAGAATACCAAATTTTAATTCTTCTTGCATTTCGGAATCAACTCAACATTAAAACTAAGACGTTGGCTGTAGATATGCCTGTGGATCTTGAAATTTGAAAACTTATTCATACGCGGCCTGTGACGTAACAGTAACGCATGACAAGAATGCAGTAGGTTTGGTAGAAATATGTAAACATAAAAGATAAACCTTAAACCTAACCTTAATGTTAACCTTAACCGCAGCCTTAACCCAGGTTTTTTTTAAGGAAAATGTTAGGTACCTGGTATGGATCTGTAGGGACATGATTTCTCTGATTCTAGGGATCTGATTTTAGGGACCCAATGATAATTTTCTTTGATTCTAAGGACCCGAATCGGGTCCCTAAAACGCCTTAAAAAGCCCTGTCCTAACCTAATGCTAACTTAACCCCAACCTAACTTAACCTTAAGGTAAAGCTACTAACCTAACCCTGTTGCAACCTTTCTGGTGGCATGGCATTGATTGTGTGATTCACCACGAATGGGATGTGCGTGAAGAAAAACACTGTATATGTGTGGCGCGAACAAGCTATAATAGAGTGATCGCGGTGTGCGATCTCTATTGTTGCTTGCTGCCACAGTGCGAAGCTTTACGCACTTGCCGCGTAGGCTTTCTGATCGCAACAAAATGGTGCTGTGACCAGGATGTGGAGGTTGTGCCAAGTTCAGCCTTCACACAAAGAATGTGCGGTTCGTTGTAAAAAGGAGGGGGTGGCGTGGCGTTGATTGTGTGATTCACCATGAACAGGATGTGCGCGAAGAAGAACACTATATATATATATATGCGTGGCGCGAACAAGCTATAATAGAGTTATCATGGCGCGTGATCAGATCTCCATTATTGCTTGCTGCCACAGTGTAAAGCTTTGTGCGCTTGCCACTCACCTCGGGCTTTTCGATCGCAACAACCCTACGCTAAGGCTAACCTATCTCCAACCTAACACTAACCTATAAAGGCAAAACGTAAGCCTGAAAAACAGTAAAAAAATGTAAAGTCGGCAATTTAAGACTCAAACTGAAAACCATTGGCATAGCAGCCGTAACGCATAACCGCTACACCTCGAGACCCACGCCATTTGAATGACAAACTGACCCTTTTATTTGAATTGTGTCAGGCCAGACGTATCCGTAGTCATTTCCTAAAACTAAACACATAAGTTTGCCTAACGATAAATGATACATCAGAAGTTTTATCTGACAAGCAGCCTACCACAGCAAACATTGGTTGCTATTGAAATTATGAAATTTGAAAGTTTAAAAAGATTTTTGAATGTGTCTTTTTGCCATAATTTTACTATTTTTGGAAAAAATAGCGTTACTGCACAGGATTATGCAATTTTGATAAAAATGCATGCAAACTTTTCATCTGGTTCAAATAGAATTACCTAAGGTAGGAAATAAAAAGCCTAGGTTATGTTAGAACAGGGGTGTACAACGTTTTGCTATTGCTAGCTGCATTACAAATTCTTCTGCCAGTGCAAGTCAAAACATTAGCTTGAAATGTTTTGCTTCCAAGGAATTAATTGCATTGACCCTTTTGATAACTTTTCTGTTTTGCCACAACCCACACAGGCCCGCAGCCAGGTTTTAGGCTTGCATTGTCTGTGAGTACTAGTAAATCTTGCGCAATGTTGCTTGAAAAAAGCATTTTCCAACCAATGCTGCAAAATGATGTTGCACCAAATATTAGCCGAAAGTTGTCAAGTAGTCAGTGGACAATAATTTTGCGTGCACCAGTCTATACAACCTACCATGGCAAGCAAGTGTTAGTAATCATCAGGTTCAATGATACATTCCTACTTTTAAAGCCTTATTTTGTTGTGAAACCATATGTACCTTTTTCTTAAACGATGCAGAAAATCCAAAAACGTATGGTTGCATGCTTTGATGCAGTTAGATTGTTTATATTTTTCCTTATTCTTTGAACACTACTGCACTTCGTGACTGAGTGCTTGGATGTTACAGTGTTTAAGAGCGTGTGCGTGCCACAAAACTTTGTACTTTACCTGGCCTTGACCAGCGTTGCACTGAGTGTCCTACTCTGGATCTAGTGTTGTACCAAGTGTTACGGGTTACCGAACAATAGAGTTAAGAAATTGTCTGTAACCCTGTGGTTCTACCTCCAAACTTGCTATTAATTGTTCTGTTGTGTCTGTTTTTATCTATCTGCATTGTGCAGACTGTGTGTGTTTGCACTCTATGGATTTCGTGTCTGTCACAAAACCTTAAAATAAAAAATTAAACAAATTTACCAAGAAATACATTTATTTTTATAACTTATTTAAACTCAGGGGCTCTGAACCAGGAAATTTACTTGAGGGGGGCGTGGTGGAGAAAAAGGTTAAGAACCACTGCTCTAAAATGAACGAGCAAGTTGAAGGCAAGGTTTGGTATCTTAATTCTGCACAGAAAAATGATAGCTTTTTTAGTAACGACTTCCATTTTGTTTTGAAAAATTTTGACTTAGCAGGACTTTCACATCTGTCACACTTTTTCAAAGAGCAAGTTGTGAAAACATTGACATTCTTTTTGAAACATGACATTTACAGCAACCTAGATGCATGGATCCTAAGGCATGATGAAAAATGCTCAATAAAACCTGATTTGCTTGCTTGCCATAAAATCCAGTATGGGTGCAAAACAGGTTGTGCAAAACAAGTTCTGCAAACAAACGTTGTGTTGCACTACTGATGTAACAGGGTTATATCAGGTGGGATCAATGTTGAAGCTCATTTTTGGTGCCATTATGCATGCTGTAAGATACATAACAGATTTCTTAAACACAATGTGTCTTTACTATAGGTATATTAGCCATTCATGGACCAATAGCCAATATCGATAACTGATATTTTCAAAATTTTTAAATCTTGCTTTCTGCTTCACCATCAAAAATATAATGTATTCTATGCTGTATATTTACCTTTTTTTAAATACTTCAGGATTTGTGAGCTAAAATTGTTGAAATTGCAGCAATTTCAATATATATTTTGCTATTTTTAATTAATCTGATTAACTTGTTAGCATAGTATATACTGTCTGCAGTGAATAAACACAGTGCCATGAATAAAAAAGAATGTTACAAATCAGTATAAACCTGTGTGCTTATTGTCTAAAACAGGGGTGGCCAACAGGTCAATCGTCGACCAGTTGATCACTGAGTCTCAGCTGGTCGATCTCGCCAGATTTTGTAATGAATTGATAGATACCTGAAAAGAACACTTTTCAATCAATTTTCCCTTTTATTACATTTTATGACATTTTCTACTTGTAACATTATTACCGACTAGTCGATCGAGTGTTATCAAGAAATTTTCTAGTTGTTCCCAGTCGAAGACAAATTAGCCACCCTTGGCCTAATACATCTAGTTAAGAAAAGTAGAATCCTTTTAACGCTTTAACGACCGCGTGATTTTTTGGTCATGAATCGCCAGCCGCCAGAACTAGAGAGCTGTTCAAACCCTCTACAGATTCAGCAAGTCTTCTAGTCGAAATTAAAAAATGGGATTTGGGGGGTTTTGGTTTGGGGTTCTCTGGGGGGACCACCACAAGTGGGAGTGTTTTTGCTTTTTTCTAGCCACCTTTGGCCGGCCCTGGGCCCCAACCCATTGGGCCATTCTTTTGGCTCAATATTTTTTTTGAAACTAGGCCAAAATCCGCATCTTTAGAGCCCTTGAATGACTTTCTAGCATATCTGTAGCAGAAATTATGGATAAAACACCAAAAACTGGTGAAAATTTCAGCACCCACAAACCTTAGTCTGTGGTGGAAAACCCTATTTTCTATATGGCCAACAGTCACCAGCAGATCGAGCTAGAGAGCTGTTCAAATCCGCTCTGAATCGGGAAAGACTTGTAGCTTAGACTGAAAAAAACAATTTTCACCGTGCGATTTCGGCCTTTATGGTCATGTTTACCAAACCACAGGATGTTTTGACAGGTCTGTCAAAACAATCCATGATGTCAACGTCCCGTGGGAGTGCGTGAATCGAGCCGAATCACTGGCGCGAAACCGTGCGAAATTTAAATGCATTCTAGGCCATAGTACGAACTTTTAGAGGGTTTGATGAACATTCTAGCGTTTCTTGTTGATAAGTTATGGCAAAAATGGTGGAATATTAAATAGGGAAATCCCCACTAATCCCCTGGGATATTCCTGATATATTTGGAATATTTTTAGCATAACTTTTGAACCAGAAACGCTAGAAACTCAATCAAGAGCTCTAAAGACGTGTATTTTAGCCTAGAATCTAAAAATACTGTGAGCCAAAATATTGGCAAGTGGGATCGGATGATAACGTCATATAATTAACCAAAAATCATACCCTCATCATGATCTAACTGGCCCAAAATTCCCCATCCAAATTAAAAAAAAAAATTTTATTTTAAACTACACGACGCCACTAGTCATTACAGGGTTTGAACAGCTCTCTTGCTCTGTCTGCTGCCGAGTTATGGCCGGCCAAAATTTGGCCTGAAAGGACAAATTATGCTTTTTCTGAAAAGTTAGGAATTAGGCCAAAAACTGGGTTTTTGGCCCATAATTTTGTCAAAAGATGTGCTAGCAAGTCAATGAAGGGCTCTTTAGACGCGGATTTTCACCTAGTTTTCAACAAAACTTCGAGCCAAAAGAATGGGTCAATGCGTTGGGGCCTAGGACCAGCCAAAGATGGCCAAAATTTCCAAAACTTGTTCTCTTTGTGATGTCACCTCCAGAAAACCTCCCACCGAAACTGAAAATTGTTTTTTTCGATTTTGACTAGAAGACTTGTTGAAACCGTAGAGCGTTTGAACAGCTCTCTAGCTCTAGCAGCTGGCGATTTATGGCCAAAAAATTGGTCGTTGAAGGGTTAAAGATGTTTAACGTGCAACTTCTTCACAGCGATAGTTGGCATCACTAGTGAGTAGCGATTGCATTTGTAATCATATTCATATCACTACAAATGTTGCTTAACAAAACATAATTATTTTTTCATGCAAGTTTTTTAAAAAAATAATCTGAATAAAACTTGGCATCGTTTGGACTTTTGTATCTTAAGTTACAGTCAAACTTTTTGTTCTGTGAAAATTTCTCCGTAAGCATTGCTAAAAAATAACTGTCTTGGCTTGTTTTGCTGTATTTTCTTGTGCAAGTTGTCTGGATGCGTGAGGAATATAACAGCATTTTGTCAACACCTACTAAGGCTGATAAAATAAGCCAATCAGCTGTTTTGGCCGATACTAAAATATTGGTCAAACCCAAATATCGACCAGGCTGATATATTGGTCTACATCTGCTTTAGGATGCTAAGCGGTTTGTTCCAAGCAAAGATAAAAAACACCAAAATTTTCTTCACACATTTTTTAAACTTCAGCTATTTTCATTTTTACTTGCAAACTGTTAAGTTTCAGGCATCATGATTGTATATTACATTTCATACAAACTGGGAAATAAAACTCTAATTGATGTTAAAGTTATTGGGAGCATTTTTGCACCATTCTTTGAATTGATAAAAGAAAGTATGAAACATAGCAGACTAACCAACCTTCGGGCACCATTTTTCTGCATAGTTTCATTAGCTGTAGCTTCTGGGTTTATTTTTATATGACAATTTCAATCAGGTTTTAACCTCTTAGTCAAATTTTTGCTCCATTGCACTTTAGACGATGGAGCAGAATGAAAAGTGAAGTTTTCAGGGTTTTGTTTAACAATTGAGAATTTAAAAAATATTCTGCCAAGAATTTATAGGATCTGCTGACCTTTACATTCACTTATTCAAACTTGGTAAAAAATTCGTAGAGAACAAAAAATATGCTATAATTTGCTTTTTCTGTGAGCGAAATCTTTGATAAAAGCTAAATGCATAGGCATGGAATTTTGCACAAGTTTTGTCATTGTAGTAGATCATTACCTTCACAATGAGCACTAGAATGACATTGTATTAGCATGCACTATCTAATATATTTATGCGATGTAAGCTGTGGCTTAATAAGGTTTTTTCATCATTGGATGTGGCTTATAATCAAGGGCAGCTTATATTTATTATTTTTTTACCTTATCGAAAGGTATAAATGACGTTCAGTCTTTCCTTGGTTATGTTTTATCGACCAAACTATCTTTTCACCTTCTATTCTTTTCAGCATCATGTGTGCATCCGTCACAGGAGGAATTGTGATGAACAGAAGGCATTTGTGTGGTGTAAGCATCATTACCCAGGTTGTCAATTAAATGTAAGATATGCTAGTACATGAATGCATCCAGAGGCTTAGGTAACCTATGTTCAAGGGCCGCTTACATTAATTTTTTATAACCATTTCATGTGGCTTATAATCAAGGCGACTTACATTCAAAGCCAGTTAAGAATTGAGTAAATATAGTATTATATGTTCCTGTTAGTCAGGTAATTTTGATTTTGTAATTGTCTAAGTTAAGTGGTTTTGGTGGCCCTGTTTTATGGTTTGAGTATTGATTTCAGCAAAACCTCTTGCTAGGGAACGACTCAGCTTTGGCCTTAGCTGGGGATTGAATTTTATCCCTGGCCTTGGCCGGGAAAATCAAAATAATTAGCTGCGGCTGGGGTCCACAGATTGCTGTTTTTGTATTAGTTTTTTCATGGTTTGTGCCATTTTGAACCCATTTGGTCAATAGCAAACACCAACATTAATGAAGTTTGGAGCAAGGTACAGTATTATAACTAAAAACATTGCCTTTCACCACAGCAAGCACTGTTAGCCTTGTTCATCTAAGCTTTTTTTCTTTGGTTCACTTTACGGTTGAGCTGATTTCTAGTGCCTGTTAGTCCATAATAAGATCTCACGGGATCCATGATTCATAATAAGAGAATTCGCTATTTACACAGGTCGGAATTGGCATCCAGCTACAGTACACAATCGGATTAAGTCCATTACCAATCCATTAAGACAGTCACCAGATTGAAAGGTGGTGAATTGATAATCACATTTCTGCACCTTGGTGTTGTTTTGGCAAGCTTTGAAAACTGAAAAGATTTTTTCTGTTGGTATACTTAACCCTTTGTATACTTGTCGGAGAATGTGATTGATGTTTTTCCAAGTTTCAGGCGAACTCTTTGAGATAAATTGTTTCAACACTTTAATTGCGGGGTGACAATCATCCAATTAGTTAGAAAATGTGTCAGGCTATGGCTGTTATCCCGCCTGTCCTGTCTTGTTCGTTTACAATTTCAACGGGTTTGTTTATTCAAAAAAATATACAAAACATGATAGAAACGAATCCGAAACCATTAAATAAACACAACAACCATCCAAACAAGCACTTTGAATGGTTTGGTGTTTTCTACATGGCTTGCATCTTGTTACGAATAGCCAAAAAAAGCAGAATTCAGTGGGAATGATCTTCATAAAGATAAGAAACATTGTTCGTGAGTTTCGTCACAGTACCAAAGCCAAAGGTATGTTAATGAAAGCCTAAGAAATAGCAGGAATGCCACAGCACACTTTGATTATGGATCAAGAAACACGCTGAAGCAGCATACATGCAATGCTGGAAACATTTCTGCTGCAAAAAAGCAATTATTCTAGCCTACATATAATTTGAAAAGTTTGGCATTGACATATTCGAAAGTTGTGAATGGGAAATTTTGACAACCATTGTGGCATTGCTAGAAATCTTTGTTGATGTGAATTTTTGTGAAAAAGAGAATTCGTGCATTTCTGCGGCAATGCCAAGTGCAAAGTTTGTTATGATCAGTTTGGAAGAGACTGATTGCGAAGCAGTGGCTGAGCTATTAGGAGGTGCTTCAGCAAAACATTATATAATCAATATTTTTACAGAGGGGATGTTTAAAAACATTTCAATTCCATCAAAAAAGCCAGATACATATGGTTGCAACTCTGCTGAATCCCAGATTTAAAAATGGGCTTTTTTCATGAAGAGAAGCTGATCAGGCGGAGTTATTACTGGTTCAATTGGTTGTAGCAGCACTAACCAAAACAATTGAAAACAAAGGCCAAAAAAGGAAAGAATCTCATATGGAAGGAACACATGGGGAAGCCACTGATAGAAAACATAAAAAAACAGACAGTGGTTCTACCAAGGCTAAATACTTCGCGTTTTTGAATGAGGAAAGCAGTTGCTCCGCTGACAATTCATAAAGATTCATATGTCAAAGCAAACCAGATACTTGTGGCCACATACCTGAATGAACCGAAGTGTAAAAGCAGCATTTGTCCCTTACAGGTGTAGATGGGACAGTGCCACAGATATCCAGAAATTGCAACAATAGCTTGAAAATATCTTAGCTATGAGTTCAATTGCCAGCGAACGGTGGTTCAAAGTGACAAGAGCAAACGGGAGTAGAAATCGGTTAAAACCTGATCTGGAAAAAGTACTGTTTTTTAAAAATATCTTGAAAGCAATTGCGTATGACTCAATAACTTTTGTCTAACATAAGATTGACTACGTTAAGCCGCCATGGTCGGTGTGCAGGAAGTGATACTTCTTGTTCTGACTGCAATGAGAAGAAAAATAATGGAGTAACCGACTAGCTTAAAAAAGTCCATGGTGACTGTGAATATAATAGGTTGATGCATAACAAAAACTAAGTAAAATACACACTTGCTTCTTTAGTTTGTCAGTTTTTTCATGTACAGTACTAATGTAGTCTGTGAAAACCATATGGCTTGGGCAAAGAAAACTTGTTTTCTTGCTGCTGTTCTGTTATGGTAGGTAAGTATTGTCATGTGAAGGTTCTTTTGCTGCGTTTTTGTCAAGTGATGTTGGTTTTTGCATTTGAAAAACTGACAGCAGTAAAAGATCTGTGTAAATTAACTGGTTAGTGGTGACATGTGCTTTGCACCTATACATTTGGCTGGCAAATTGCAGGTTTGCCATCTATTTTATTAAGATTTCTACTTCATATTTTTGAAAAAAAACTCTTTGCTTTGCAGTGCGAAAAATTTTAAGAACACTTTTTCAAGATCATATCCACAACGATAATGCATGTGCAGCATACATTATTCTTGCTTTTTTTTAAAACTAAATCTAGAAACATGTTTGACTGCCCCGGCTGGGGCAAAGTTTAATACCCAGTCAAGGCCCTGGCTACATTTAGTGCCCCGGTCGTTCAGTACCTCTTACTAATTTTGCTTAATAACCTTTGAAAGATTATGTGGTTATGCACACAACTCAGATTGCATTTGTTTTGCTTACATTTTTTGCAAAACGTGATCTTTACTAGGGTATTATATTTGTTTTTTTCTGTACTTTTTTCAAGTTTTTTTTATTTGAGCAGTGCTAATGTGATACACATTAACCCCAAAATGCTCTATACGTTGCAAGTGAGATGTTTCATGAGCATGACCTCTGAACAACTTGCATAGGTAATGTGCCACCATGTTTGATAATAGTTAAGAGGATCTAGTCAAGAAAGAAAAATGTGACAGTGACTTTGTAACATAATTTTTACAACTGCACACTTAGAGATAAGGTCTCCACTGAATGTGTTGTGCAATTCAAATTAGAACTTGACTAATACATTGGTGTGCTCTAATCAGCCAATATAACAATGATGCTGATGTATCATATTGGCAAAATTCCACTGATGCGTATCAGCAAAATTTGCTCACGAAGCCGCTCAACTGTGATTCCTAAACTATAACTTGACATTGTTAAATTTTGGTCATGAAATCATCATTGCAAAAATATGAACAGTTTCATGTATTTTTTCTGTTGTGAGTTATTCCCATTTTTTTGTGAGTTGGTTTGATATTTTCGTTTGTATGTAATATTGGATCTATGGGTTTCATGAAAGCAACCGAAAACATTATGAGGCATGGATCAATGTTATAATTGTGACTATTGTGAACTGGATTGACATGACTGCAGTGACTTCACCCACCTTTGTGCCTTGCGGTGATCAATGGCTGTATTCGATGCTATTGATGACTTTGTACAATAGTCAAGTGCGAGTATGACAAGATGGCAGCTGCCTTTGTGTCTGTAAATTTCACAACGATTTTCAGGCAACTGGTTGTCAACTAGCAGATTTTTTTCTGGTCTGGATAGCTGAGAACTAATGTGTGTAGTATAGGCATTAAAAATGTCTTTTATCTGTGGCTTGAGTAAAGCAAAATTATCGACATCAGTTGTCAGAAACGAAAAAATGTCAATATTTATTAAAACTCTTTATTGGTCAAGTTCTAATTTTAATGCATTTACTTAGCATTGCTGATGCTTTTGCTGCTTGGTGGTGATCAGTGATGCTTAGCACAATGTACCATGCAGTGTAGAAATGGAGTTAAATATCAGATTGGTGCATACAAAATGCTTTAAAACACAAACTAAGTTGCATTATAGAAATTAGGAACTGGATTCAGCGGTGGCAACATACTACTCTGAAAAGTTAAGCACTAATTGCCGCTTTTTTGTCCAAATAAATACAAGAACCTGTTTGAAATTTTACAATTGCTTGAAAATCAAGGATCGAATACAGTATTTTATTCAACATTCCAGCTTAGTCATAAGCTATTATCAGGATTATAAATAAAATACAACTGTGAAAAGTTGAATAAAATGATGTATTTAGTGTTTGATTTAGGGAGCATGCAGTTTAGTAGTGAGCTCATGTTTGTGGCGATATTGTTCACAATAAAAATCAAGGATGCTGTCCAGTTTCTAGTGTTACGCACATAATTAGGGATGTGCGTTATGGAACATCTAGAGGCTCTGGAATATTCCGGGTTATTTATTCTGAATCCAGAATATCGAATCTTAGTCCAGAATAACTGAAGTCTTGTATAGCGCTATGCATCAGTGTACACAATTCAACTGCCCCATGGGGATGGCCAGAAAACAAAATTACTACTTTCCGCTGAGATGTTAAAACTAACATCGCAAGTTCAACCTCAAGTGGCAAATTTGTAGATTCAAGTAAGCAGACGGCAGCTTAACTAACTAATAGGCCTTACAGAACAAAAAAGGCTCTGGTGTCAGTAACCACTTTTGTTGTGTTCTTGACCGTCGAATCTCAAGGAAAATTACACGACAGTTTTGAGACATAAACATGTTAACAACTGTATTACACAGCTACAAGCAAGCAGAAGAATCATGGTCGCAAGTATGGAGGGTACACAACTTTTCGGTTTGAGCTGTATTGGTCACGGGACTTTTTGGTCTTGGTCGTCTCGAGACATTTCGGTCAGATTATGAAATCTTGCAGAAATCTTATATGTTCACTTTTTAATGCAAACGTACTTAAATCAACATAAGGTTTTATTTGACAAAATTACAAACATGATCCAAGATCTCACAATTAATCAGCATGAACATGATTTTCATTATCATCAGCAAGCAAATTAAATCATTGTTGACATTTTCAATTGAATACGAATTCTTCAAGCTCATAATTACAATTCAGATTTAATTGCAATCATGACTCTTCAAAAGGGAGTTGGTATAACACCAGCTAGCGTGACATTTCGCCTGCCTATATAAGCATTTAAATAAAGAAATGCAATCAGTTGTTTATGTACAAAAATGTCCCCAACCGAAACGGCCAGACCAAAAAGTCCTGTTCTGAGTGTGGAAACATTCCACGACTGACATAAACAATTATGCCATCACACGCAGAGTGCACAGGTCAAAGATGCCATGCAGTGCACAGCCCCGCAGGCTGCAACAACTTCACATTTGCTCTTCGACTGATTACCATTGGTCTGTTAAACATGGCAGGATTTCAGAATTTAAACTATTCGGACCAAAGGATTTTTAGAACATCTGGAAGCACTTTCATGTCCCACACTTAAAGAAATCTCCGTGTTTGGTGCCAAGCTACCAGATATCAACAGTGCCAGGTAGCAACTTAGCTAGTATGTGGACAAAAATAGAGCAAGGCGATAAACTTGTGGATATTTATCAGATACAGATAATCACATATGTCGGTTAAACACATAAAAATACTTGGAAAATTGGCTATGCCATTAAGTGTGGGACATGAAAGTGCTTGCCATTAACGAAACTGGTCTGAAAAAAATGTTGTAGTCTAGGTATAATGTTGTAGGTATCTGAAAAAAATGTTGTAGTCTAGGTATAATGTTGTAGGTATCTGAAAAAAATGTTGTAGTCTAGGTATAATGTTGTAGGTATCTGAAAAAAATGTTGTAGTCTAGGTATAATGTTGTAGGTATCTGAAAAAATGTTGTAGTCTAGGTATAATGTTGTAGGTATCTGAAAAAAATGTTGTAGTCTAGGTATAATGTTGTAGGTATCTGAAAAAAATGTGGTAGTCTAGGTATAATGTTGTAGGTATCTGAAAAAAATGTTGTAGTCTAGGTATAATGTTGTAGGTATCTGAAAAAAATGTGGTAGGTTTAGCAGATTTTGTTTGTTTGATAAAAATCTGCGATCGCGCTGAGGTTTAGAATGCTGATCAGCGATCACACAACCTGTTGATTAGCTCATCACGTCACTATGCATTGCCATGTGCTTGTTGAATGTTTCTGTCTTTCTTTTACTGAGGAGTGCAAAGAGTGTCACTGCAAAATTTGTTGCGACTACAGAATTGAAACCATTTCTTTTGCCAACTTTGCAATTTTTCACATTCATTTCATCCAAATTTATTTTGAATCTGAATATTCGAGAAAACTCTGATTTTTCAATATTCCATCATATGCACCATATCTATAATATGTATCAAAAATGTGTAACCCAAACAAACTGAAGATGATACAAGTGAAATTCAAGACATTGCTGCTGTGTACTAGGCGGCTTAATGTGAAAAGGCCATGTTGTCATTTTCAGCACTTAGTAAGATAATTTCTATTGGAGCTGATTTATTTCAGATACAGTGGCGCATCTAGCCTGGAAAAAAGGTGTTTGTCGCAGAAGGACAGCTTTTGATATCACTTTTCAGCATAAAACCACATTTTCTTTTAAGACTAGAAATCGTCTGATGAATTTTGCAATTTTGCCAAATTTCGGAAACCCAAGTTGCTGCTTCGTCTCTGATTAATTAACGCAAATTCTTTGTACTTTTCCTTAGGATGCGCAGCCCTCCGACTGCGTCAAGTAGTGCGCAATACTCATACCTCTCCACAATTGTCCCCATAAACCACTCTATGATGTAACATTTACTCACAGTTTTTTGCATGTGCGGTAAGAAGATGATTGCCTACAAATAAATCACGGCAACTACCACATTTTTCGGACCACAAGGCGCACTTAAATCCTTTAATTTGCTCAAAAATCAAAAGTGGGCCTTATAATGTGGTGCGCATAATGTATGAATCTGGTTGTGCTTTCTCATCTAGAATCAGTTTTGTGTGGTCAGGTAAACGGTAACATTTTTTTAATGCTAGTTATGATTTTTTTGTAAACAGACGTAATAAACCAACAACAATTGCAGTGAGCAGCACACGAGAGTAGCTAGCACATACCAAAGATAGTATAACTCGGCAAGCCTCCTGACTACATTGGAGCACGCCGAATCAAACACGCGTACAACTTATATTTTATTCTATTCGTGTCTAGCGGATTAGGCATGTGTAACAGATTAAACTCCCTCGTATGTAATGACTACAGGGCAAGTTTTTGTTGCAGTAAAAAAATGAGAAACTTGCATTTATTTTCAACGAAAGTTGCATTTATGCGCACATTTGACTGCGAAAGACTTGACACAACCTATTTTCGTTTGCATGGACTTGGCCAAAAGC
>JGI24021J15306_10003870_pt1 | contig 17135 bp, 16 predicted proteins | sample Ectturendosymbi1_FD_15306 | JGI IMG/M metagenome (IMG submission 15306) | reverse complement strand
TTCTGAGCCCGTGCACGTTGAATCAACTTTTTGGTTGCTGATATGCTTGGCATTTGTCCTTGAACGGACTGACCAGTGAATCTGACGGCTTGATTGCGGATCTGCGACGGCAATTCCATTGTATCCAGGGCTCGTCAGACTATGAAATCTTGCAGAAATCTTACATGTTCACATTTTAATGCAAACATACTTAAATCAACGAGAAGTTTTATTTGAATAACTAACATGATCCAAGACCCAACAGTTAATCAACATCGACGTATGATTTTCATTATCATCAGCAAGCAAACTAAATCATTATCGACATTTGCAATTAAATACAAATTCTTCAAAGTCATAATTACAATTCAGATTTAATCGAAACCATGACTCCTCAAGGGGAGTTGGCATATCAAGGGGAGTTGGTATATCAAGGGGAGTTGGTATTACATTTTCAGCAAAAACGGTTGTTTTCTTATTTTGAGTGGGTAAAATGAAATTTCACCACTTTTGGCCCTCTCTGGAAAAATCCTTTTGGCTAACACTGGAAAAATTAACTACTGTCCACCACCTGGAAAAAATCCTTCCGACGCCCATGCTTCTGCCACGAGACCAACTGTGCCGTTGAGAGAAATTCCGGGCACGGGGACATATCGCATTATCTGGCTCATTTTGCTTGGTTGGCGTGACAAGAACAGTGGTGAGGGTGGCGTAACTGACAGGGGGGAAAGGGGGCGAGCCGCCCCTGCTGGCAAGGTAAATGTAAAAACTGGGCTCCCTTTAGTTGACATTTTGATATTTAGCAATCTTTAATTTGTTGTTTTTTGCATTTTTCGGGGTGTTATCGTTTTTTTATCTAATATGAACATCCACGACATCCAAAGATTCACTACCATTTCTTAACTTTTTTATGAGTTTTGGCTAATGAGCCCCTCTACGGTGACTAATTGTCCCCCTTCATGCAATCTTTGCCCCCCTGGCTCAAACCTCTAGTTACGCCACTGGTGACAAGAGGTGAAAGACCTATTAGTTCAGTTAATGCTATATCAGATTACCATGCCTTTACTTCGACAGGACAAGTGCATTTCGCTCTAACTAATGGAACACATACAATTTGCCAGTTTTCAAGCATGAAGCCAGACAAACTTTATTTCTCAGACTAAATTTCCAAACGTTTCTTCTAGACATCAATGATCAAGTGACTACCTCGGTTTACTGTAGATGCATTTTCATCTGAATGTTTCATATCACGTAAGCTACGTACCATAGGATGAAATATCACTGCAGTTTTGGGTCCAAAAGTATGGAGCGAAGTTGATTCTTCAGCAAAGAATTTAAGTCTCAAACAGTGACGAAACTGAGGGGGGCAGAGGGGCGAATCTCCCCCCTAGCAAGCTAAATGTAAAAACTGGTGTCCACTTTGCTTCTATTTCGCGTTTAGTATTCTTTTGGTTTGCAGTATGTTGTTGTTTTCTGCGTTTTTCTGAGTATTTTCTGGTGGTTGAGGGTTTAATACAGCCATCCACATCCGGATTGACCATCATTTCTCAGTTTTTTTTCTGAGTGTTGGTAATTGGGCCCCTTTCAACCAAGTTGTCACTCCTGGCTCAAACTTCTAGTTACCCCACTGGTCTCAAAACAATCGCAAGATACTTTGAAGAAAGTTTGCTGCCGCAAGGCTGTTCCTAATTACCTTCTGTATAATATTGGATTTTATTCTTATATAGTAGTACTGATATCTTCAAAACTATGTCCAATTGCTATTGCATTCTTACTAAAACAATAGCTCAATTTTGTGTTCTCTGCCAGCACTTCGATTTGATAAAAACTACTGATATATTGGTAATATATTCACATTAAACGTTTATTGCAGTGTTCCCCAACCTTTTTAGGCTTGCGGCACCTTACAGAAGAGAAATATGATTTGCGGCACGCTGTAGCGAATCCACAACAATTTGCTTTAAGATCTGATGACATTTTGAAAATGGTACTTTTGATGATATCTTGAAAAACGCATTAGCTCGCGGCACCCTGAGATCATAAATAATACCCTAGGGTGCCGCGGCACCCCGATTGGGAACCACTGGTCTGTCGCATGACCTAATGAATCGCTTTGAATTGTTATTGGCTGCAGTGTTACCATTATTAATGACTTGAACCAGGCCCGTAACCAGCTTGGGGCACCTGGCGGGGCGAAGAGTTTTCAGAGACGGGCCCAACATTTTTAACTTTGTTCAATAGTTTTAAACTATGTCCAGCATTTTTTCCAGGGGGGGCAAAAATTCGCCTGCTTGAACTGTTATTTAACTTACGCAAAATTGTTAATGTAGGTCTACCCTAAATTGCTTTCTGACTACTGACATAAAAGGTTACGCTGACTTTTTCCAAAACTGCAATGCTTTACTTTTTCTATTCTGATCAGGCTTCTAAGCAGGCCCGTAACCAGAGGGGGCGCAGGGGGGCAAAGCCCACCCCAGAAAAATTTTCATCCACCCTGGAAAAATGTGTTGGACATAGTTTAAAAAATTTGGGCACCTCTCAAAACTATTCGCCCCCCCTGGTGTTCCAAGCTGGTTTCGGGCCTGCTTCTAAGTCTACATTTGTTGCGTGGTTACGGTATAGATACGACACACGAAATAGGTAGACAGAAGAAAGTAAAAACTGTTAACTGCAAAGTTTATTCCATTTATACTCCCCTGGAAAAGTTTGCATCACAGCCACAATGCGTAATCGCTCAAAGATACATCTTTCGTCATATTAAGATTGTTTTTTATGCCGTTGGGTACCAGTATAGTGGCGTAGCCAGCCCAAAAATTTGGGAGGGGCCAAAATGTTTGATTTTAGGCGAATAACACTATTTTAATTGGAAAAACGCCTCTCAAAGCACAAAATAACTATTTTCAAAATATTTTTTGGGGGCCATGGCCCCTTGGCTACGTGTATGTACCAGTAGTGCGTTTGCTGACACGTTTATTCGCTCGCTCGAGTCAAAACAAAATTATTCATCATTTCAACTTGCAACCTTTGACCCTGCTTGATTCACTTTTGGCAAGAAATACCTGACATGATCGTCGCAGGGTGGGGCTGGATGGCGGCTACTCATTTGAAATTGGCGGAGCTCCTTGCTGCAAATGGGAGGTATGCTTTGTAGACCCCACCAACCTAAACCCGGCGACACGCTTGCGTAACCACTGGCTAAAATTCGTGGGTTACAGTTTTTATCCTCTGTAACCAATATCCTTCATTTCTTGAAGGTTTTTCACGCATATCGACAAAGCCAAAATTGAAACCTACGCCTATTTAAAGAGTTGACATCATCAGAAGTGACTGTCGATATGCTTGGATGCTAGCACATTGAATCTAAGAATTGGTTGACTCAGATATTTTTTTTTCTTCGAAATACTGAACCTAGTCGCTCATCCTGTCCATCATACGTCGGAACCAGCACATTTAGTCATCAGGTTTGGCCATTTTAGCACCGCTCTTTTACGTAAGGCGACATGAGGGATTATGCTGCTTTTATTGCACGGCCCCCGGCATCGGTGCTTTCCAGAATTTCCAGGCTGATATTTGCTGATGCTGCGTCATTGCCATCTTCCTGTACATACACAACCTTATAATGAAAATCACGGCCAGTGAAAACGATATTAATGACGTATTGCAAACGTTTCGATAACTCCTGGTATCATCAGCAGTGCACTGCAAATTGAACTGCAGTGATCTTGCATAGACAGCCTTTTGCTAATACTGTATTCATTTCTGGTTGCATTCACAAGTGGCGCAACTTAACTGACGAAAGCATTAAGCTGTGGTTTAATAAAATAATTGAAAAAATGAACTTGGCGAAGTCATTTTCAGTAGACGCCAGAAGAACTAAAATCTTAATTTTAATTTCGTCCAACGTCTTGCACTCGCGAGTATTGGCGCTGCGGATCTTTGACATAATCTTGAAGGAATTGACTGATCTCGATCCTGGACATTTTGTTCTAACGTCCTTGACTGCACCACTGATGACGCGCGAATGCCAGATGATAGAACATTATAAAATTACTTTTCGACAATTAGCAAAATAGCGACGGGTAAATCACACATCTTTGCCCTTTCGGAAAGCACTGACAAGCCTTGCTGTTTCGTTTTCGCTATATCAATTCTGAGCTGACTTGTCAACAAACTGAATAGCATTCAACATTACAACCCCACTTACTGTTGCAGCTTCCCTCATTTTTTTTCTACAAAACGGTGTTTTGTGCATCAGCGGAATTTCGAAATCATGGGCAGGCCAGACCTACTCAGGCCTATAACAACTAGTTATCCCAACAAACAGTGCAAAGCTAGGTGATTTTATCATTTCAGTAACTTCGCAACTAAGCTTACTTGTATAGAAATTTAGAAGCAACCCGACAGAGCAAATTATCTTTTCGTTGTCATACTACGTACGATCATTTCGGTTACAGGGGAGTCATTTCTCGAATCACTTCGCATACGTCAAAACGCATAAAACTTAGAAGTTTCACATCACAACACGACAATGTAAACAAGCAAATTTTCAACAATGATTGCGTCACAACAATTCACGACACGAGATCACTGTCAACAATGAAATTGATGCCAATTAAAAGCGCCCGACACAAACAAAACTCTGCATTGTTTATTTAAAAATATCTGATGCGCATTTCGCACAGAATCAACCAAGACACTGCCCAGCGTGAACCTGTTAATCACAGGCACAATGCGACGGTTTTTAGCACCGGGTGTGGCCTTTTCTTGAACACATTTTGTGAAGGAAAAGTAACCGAAAAAATAAATCGGTTGCGAAGAGAAACAAATCCCAAGCAACAGTTGATTGGAAGCCACCGAACGCACGCCAAGCAGCATCGCATGCCGAACCGAACTCAGCGGGCTTTTACAATTAATTAGTCGTCTGAAGTTCGTGCATTACGTTTCCGCTCAACCTCCTTCCAGTACGCGTCCGTTTGCATTTCAGACAGACGAGAAACAGCGCGTTTAAAGGCAAATTCTTCTTCTTCACCCGAAAAAACGTTTAATTCAGTTGATTCCTTCGACTGCAAATTAAAACAGGAGTTGGTCATTCCGAAATAAGCTAACGATGAAACGAAATATTGACATACGGCGACTAGATCCACAACAAGTTAAGTTTTTCCAGGAATACGTCGAGTACCCTCGCAAAAACGTTTATCCTCAAAATTAGATATTTTTGCAAGACTTGTGTTCAAAACACCGTCCCATGAAGAACCTGTCGTTTCTGCGTACACGGTCTGATAAATTTGTTTTTTGCGCAATTCTTATGTAAGTAAACGACAAGCAACAACTTGAGCTTGTTGCGGCTTTCAGTAGTACCAGGTTCGGATATAAACCAGGATTCCAGGAATGCTTTAATGGAGATCTTGCACCCACGACCGAGCTTTTCTTTCTCGAATTTCCATGTTTCATAATCTATAGATGAACCTATAACTGCTGAGTGGATTGTTGCTTACTACTATAAGACTTCGATTTTACAACCGCAACCCTTGCTGTTTACTTCGGTCTCAGAGACGTGATTATTTTTGCGGACACTGCCGGAGCGTCAAATCAGGAAAACAATAGCAAACTTTCAAACTCTGCGTAGGGCAACCCTTTCAGTCCCGCATGCGCCACTTTTTTTCCAGAGATTTGCAATCCTGTAACTCGCCAGGCGATTGAGCTAGAGAGCTGTTCAAACCCTCTGCGGATTCAGCAAGTCTTCTAGTCGAAATCGAAAAAAAAACGTTTTTCGTTTTCGGTTTGGGGTTCTCTGGGGGGAACGCCACAAGTGGGGGTGTTTTTGCGTTTTTTTGGTCACCTTTACCTGGCCCTGGACCCCAACCCATTGAGCCATTATTTTGTCTCAAGATTTTTTCGGAAACTAGGCCAAATTCCGCGTCTATAGAGCCCTTAAATGACTTTCTAGCATATCTGTAGCCTACATTATGAATAAAAAAAACAAAAATTGGTGAAAATTTCTGCACCCACAAACCCAACCTGGGTGGAATACACCCCTTTTCTATTGGGTCATCACTCACCAGCAGATCGAGCTAAAGAGCTGTTCAAATCCGCTTTGAATGGGGAAAGACTTGTAGTTTAGACTGAAAAAAAAATTTGCACCGTGCGATTTCGGCCTTTCTGGCCATGTTTACCAAACCACAGGATGTTTTGACAGGTCTGCCAACACATTGGATGACGTCAACGTCCCGTGGGAGTTCAAAAATCGATCCGATTCAGTGGCGCGAAACCGCGCGAGATTTAAATGCATTCTAGGCTGTAGTACGAGCATTTAGAGGGCTTGATGGACATTCTAGCGTTTCTAGTTGATAAATTATGGCCAAAATGGTTGAATATTAATTAGGGAAATCCCCAAAATGCCCTAGGGAATTCCTGAAATATTTGGAATATTTTTGGCATAATTTTTGAACCAGCGACTTGACCAAGGGGTCAAAATACTCGTATTTTAGCCTAGAATCCGAAAATACTGCGAGCCAAAATATTGACGCGTGGGATCGGATGATGACGTCACAAAATTAACCAAAAAACATACCCCTATCATGATCCCATTGGCCCAAACCCCCCCACCCAAATTTAAAAAATTTTTTTTAATTCTAAACTACACAACGCCACGAGTCATTACAGGGTTTGAACAGCTCTCTAGCTCAATCTGCTGCCGAGATATGGCTGGCCAAAGTTTGCCCTGAAAGGGCAACTTAGGACTTTTCTGAAACGTTTTGAATTTTGCCAAAGACTGGGTTTTTGACCCATAATTTTGGCAACAGATAAATGCTAGCAAGTCAATCAAGGGCTCGGATTTTGACCTAGTTTTCAACAAAACTTTGAGTCAAAACAATGGGTCAATGGGTTGGGGTCCAGGGCCGGCCCAAGGTGGCCAAAATTTCCAAAACATGCCCTCATTGTGACGTCACCTCCGGAAAACCCCAAATCCAAAGCGAAAAAATTTTTTTTTCGATTTCAACTAGAAGACTTGCTGAATCCGTAGAGGGTTTGAACAGCTCTCTAGCTCAACCGCCTGGCGAGTTATAGGATTGCAAAGCTCCGCAAAAAAAGTGGCGCACGAGGGACTTAAAACTCCTGCAATCGATGTACCGGACCGCTCTCATACCCCAAGCAAGAGATTTCCAAGTTTTCTCACCTGATCGATGTGAAGGTCATCCAGTATGATGGCGTCTTGCCTCATTACTGTCTTTTTATCTTCTTCTGTAGCACTTGAAAATAAACCGGCAATTTCTCTTTCCGCTGATATGATCAGACCAACCTGCAATTCCAATCAACAACAAGAAAAATCAGCGTTTGCTCCTTTTCAACGTGTGCGATTCACCAGCGTTCGAGTGAAACAGAACAAAAAAATCCTGTAACTCGGATGCTTCCGGTTCAGGAAATCATAAGAAGGCGTCGCTTACTTTTGCGTCGTAAAACGTGTCGATCATTGTGATGAAACGACGGGCCTCCGTCTTGCGGAAAATGTTCATTTGCGGGACATCGCGCACGAGGACGACGTCGAATTCTTTGCTGAGCGCGATGTAATCCACAGCACCATGCGCCTGTGAATGGAAAAGGAAAGTCTTCAGGCAAAAGGTTGAACTAGTAAACTGAGAAATGCTAAAGGCTGAGTTATTGCATTGCCTTGTAGGTGTGTGTAGTTTATAAAAAAACACTTTGCGGGGACAGAGCTGCTAAAACTCCAGCCACATTAGCCCTTCTCCAGAGAAAAACGGCCGAAAAAATGTACGCACGGCATGAAAGACGCTTTGAAAAATATTTACAAGCATTTTTAATATGTTAGGCTGTTCGAAACTTTTGCTTGTATCATACAAAAATATTAGCTAAAAACTATCAAATTGAAAAAAAATGATACGTAGTATTGCAAACGCGCACGGTTTTAACTGAACACAACTGTCTTTAATCATTTTTTTTCTCTCGCAGACCGCCCGCACAACGTAACAGAACTGCGTTAAAAAGAAGACTTTGAGCGTAGACCACTCACCGTCCATGTAAACACAAACTGAACTGCGCGGTTCAAAAATCTGGTTTGCTTTGAAGCTGCCAATAATCAGTTCCTTACTTTTATTACCTTTTCACGGTACCTGCATGCATAAGTGTTGAAACGTGAAATCAGCAACGCGGCGGCAGCACTTCGGAACGATCAGGTCTCGGCTCAGAATCCGCAAAGTTCTTGAAACAGGCTTCACGTCGTCCTTCTTTCGCACGGAGACATGGTACGTGAAAATATCGTCCATATTTTTCGTTACGTTCGGATCGGAAGTTCTGCAAAAAGACGCCAGAACAATTGTCTTTTCTGGTCGCATGCATCATCGCACATGCTCTGGTGCCGCAAAAACACGGGGCGACAAAATAAGGTCTCGAACATATAATGTTCATGAAATAAACTTAACGATGTGCGATTTCCAACATCATCAACGTTTCGGTTATACGAGCAGTAAACAACAGCGGCAACTAGATTTTATTTTTCGCAAGAAATGAACACTTTTACGGATGGAAAATGTAAATTTTGTATTTGTACTCATACAAAAAACAATAAACAGGTGCAAAACAGCACGTTCGGAATGGTTGAGAGCAGTTTTCCGTCTAACTACTAGTCTGGACCTTCCTCGACTAAAGGCGTGTGCTTTCTGAGCGACTTAAAAACGTTTGAGAATGTGCTTGATTAGTTACTTGCGGCTTCTTATGGGAGATGCGAACACGCAACGAAAAGCCGTGTCCGCTGTTGCAACAGGGAAGCAACAATGGAGATTCCCGGCTCGACCAGGTTCACTCTACTGTTGCTTGTGCGTAGCTGCCTTTACGAAGCATTTCCCGATTGCACGCTCTAGTCATGTGACGCGATGCGCCGTCACAACTAACACCACATTATTATCTGCATTAAAGCCGAATACCTTGCACAAACTGGCGAGGGATTCTTGGGTACAGGAAATAAGACTTCATAATTTAGTTGACGATAATGAAAACGTAACTTGAAAAAAGCGGGAAATGCGTCACAATATAAAACCAGAAAAACTTCCAAATGCCAATTTGCACGTTTTCTATTTTCGATTTTCAATGACACGCACTGGCAGGGCAGGCCCCGATCAAAAGTGCAAAAATTTTCCGGTTGGGTCTTTTCAGACTTTGCACTTGGAGGTCTGTATTAACGGAGTGATGTAAGAAAAAGCTCCATGTGAGGTGTTGTCAATGATTCGTCTACACCGCATCACCCACCATGTAAGCATAGCCTTGGTCTACGGCATAAAGGCAGGAAAAATGGGCCACAGGGTTACCAACTACCAGCACAACGCGGTAAAATAAAATCATTATTTTGTTCTCTCTTTTAATATAAACTTATGAGATGGTGATTTCGCACTCTATTTCTCTTCTGTTATCCGAACGTAACGGAAAGTTTGGTTTGCAATTAATGGATTTAAGATATTCTAAAAAACAAATAGAACACAGACGTGTTCTATTTGTTTTTACAGCGTGTTTCTTACACATACATTACCGCTCTGCCAACCCGAGCATGCTGTATGTATCAAGTGTTTCAGAATTCAACACAAAATTCTGCAACGTCCACATATATTACAAAGTTGTTTTTGTCTGTCCTTTTAACTTACCTTGCAGCGAAGCAGCGTTGACATCACAAAATCTTCACCAAACCTTTTGCATATTATTGCATGCTCAACAGCTGATAACGTGCATATATTTGTGAGAACAAGCTTTGTTAACCAAAAACGACGGAAAATTCCGGAAAGTTACCAGCTGCACACCTTGAAAAGATGCAGCTTTGTTCTCTTAACAATTTGGCGGCGACACAAATGCTTGCGAATGGTTTTGTCAAACAATAATTTGTAGCAAGGCAGAGTATAGCTTGAGCCGTGCTTCTGTCTGTTCACGAAGGGGTACAGCAAGCAATTCAGATTGGCCCTCTGACAAGCTAACGTCTTGGTTTCAGGGTGTGGTGCATATGAAGGTAGCAGCGACACGCATAAACTTACAGCAAATATACTTGACCATCACACGGTGGTCCCAGAAGCCGGTAGTCAGTAGAAGATTCGATGGCATATGCTTTGCAATATTTTTTAAGTTCATCAATAAAAGGAACGAAGTTGCTTCGCTGAAGTCCTCCTTTGTAGAGATCTGAGAGAAAAAGGAAATGACCAGTTTTTTAACACATATATACGCGCCAACCCGGCCAAGTGCGGTTGCGTTGGTGAAAATGCAACAAAGGGCGTGCAACGATGTCAGAAGCAAAGCCAAAATTTCTGAACAGCGCTAACAATGTTTCGGGGCAAGAAACTTGCGGGCATGAAGTCGATGTTGTTCTCTTTATTGCGAGGGTCCGAGCGGGTCGAGGTTACATTAGAAGAATTGGAAGCCATTGCAAACATTTTGGAACTTTTTTCCGGATTCACTGCATTGAGTGTTAAACACAGAAAGGCAAAAATCTCACTAACGCTTTCGCCGCCACTGAATTATGTAAATCTGCTTGTCGTGGTACAACGCAAATGGTTTGAGGCAAAATAACTTTTCGAAAAAGGACAGGAGACCTGAACGTAAACTTCAGAAGTGGTGGACAACATAGTCAATCGGGAATTCTGAAGTATATTCAATATTACTCATCAATTCAAAGGATTAGATTGAACTTTTCTCGAACGGATGACGTTCACGCGGCGCAACAACCGACCGCCGAAAAACTACAGTTTAACAAAAAATAATTCCAAACCTTCAGGAGGCCTGTTGCTTGTTGCTACCATCACAACTCCGCTGTTGAATAACTCGGTGAAGAGACGTTTCAGGATCATCGCATCTGCAATGTCAGTCACCTGAGGGAAAGAACGAACACGCGCCGCTATTAACTCACCAATGGACAACAGAACGGCAGTATATTTAAACCGGGATAAACATCCCTCAAATTCATTTCTTCAGTAGGTGCACCGAGAGATTCTTCGTGTAACGTTTTTTAAACCCCTGAAATGTGCGCCGCGGACTGGAGCGCAAATATTGATGGAGATGCCATTTCTGTATCTCGGTGAACTATTGGTTGAAATTGACTAGTCCACTTCGACACCTCTTCAAAACTATGTCATTCAAAAAATTCCTGACTGTGTAGACCAGGGGTTCTCACACACATTTTCTGCTGACCCCATTTTCATCTTAGTATGTCGTCAGAGATCTTACTCCTCTCACGTATCCTTTCCAAGAGCAATCCTAGACCGCGAGGCAATGTGAGCTGTCTCAACCGTTGCTATAGAAACACAAGGGGGACGACCGAAAATATTCAAGAATCTGCTCCCGGTGGTTACTTGCAATGCAGCTTGTTGGCCTAAACATTGTGTCTTTGCATGAAGCAGCTTCACACATATAGCGCTGTGAAGCGAAAGGAATAAGCTTTGATTTTAAAGACATGCGCAAAGGATTTTGGAATCGGTGAAACAATTGCTTCAGCCTCTGTGTACGACCGTTTTACATTGACAACCAAGACCAAGAGGGAAACTTTGAAAGGAAAACTACTTAACTTTTTGTTTCACAGAAAACGCTCCTTTCAAATCTGCCGGCAATTTTGCTACAAGTTGAGTACATACGCGTGAATGCACGCGAGCGGACATCTTGCGGCATAGCGGAAATTGCAGGATGCGTGTTCAGGTGGGACTGAAGCTTGTTTGGTTGCAACGACTCTTGGTGCTATTTCCCTGGGACACACACAGCGCACACTTCTCTACAGTTGAAACCAGCAGTTATATGAAACGTGATTTCTTTCGCTCTTTTTTCGGCTCAGCATCAAGTGAAAGTCACACCCAACATGTACTCTATTCATTGATAACTGCGATTATGTGAAGGCGGCGGAAGCGTGCTCGGTTATTTCACCTCAAATGTATCAGACCCGGCTTCTGAATAACATGTCTTGTAACTTGTCGTCAATGAAATATTTTTATTCATGACGAGTATCTTTTGACCGAAAATCCACGATATTACGAGGTTATTTATCACTTGAGCGAGTTCTTTCAATCCACTGTTTGGCCGTACTGGATCTCGGGACAGGTGTTAGCAGCCATTCGATTGTTTCTTCATCCAGAACCGTCAGGTCGTGCACTCCGTGAGGTGGTCGATGGATTGGACATTGGAGGACAACATGGTCAACAGTTTGTCCTTCTGCGCCACACTCACATGCCGCAGAAGTGGCCATACACCACCATACCCAATTTGCGTAAGTAGGAGCGGAAAAGCCCGAGATGGATGCGCAGGCGGTTAAGCGTTCTTGTTGGGCCATTCCGAGAGGTGGGTGAAAGTGCGGAGTCTCGTAGTGTTATCCAACCACTCCGCGTTTCAACGTTGATCCGCCAGATCGTCGCACTTTTGTTGTTGTCATCAGATGAACTGATGAGTTGTGCAGCGGGTACAAATGGCTGTCTCGATTTGAGATTCCGTGCGTTCCCAAACGGTTAACGAGTGAGAGCTGAGTGGAGCAGGTGTCCAGGCTCCATGGCACGGCGTGCTAGAGACAGTGTGGCTCCTTTGCGATGAAGCTCAGCAGGTTGGATGCCTGCGAGGATGGGCAGGTTGTCCGCTGGTGTAGGACGCAGGCATCTAGTCACAATTCGTAAGGCGTCGTTGATGGCGGGGTCACCATACAGGAGCGTAGTACTTTGCTGTTGAATGGACCATGGGCTAAGGTGGTTGTTCGCAGAGTTGTTTACTCAGCCAGCAATCCGCTTCAAGAGTGCGACGCGTGATATCAGCTTCTTGCGAAGTGACTTCGAGGTGTTGGCGATACGTGAGCGACCTGTCCAGCGTTACTCCGAGGTATTTGGGCTCGGAGCAAAAGGGCAGGGTTTCGTTGTTGAAGTTGACTTTCAGTTCACATTTAGTTTCCTTGTTGTTGAGGTGGAAAACTACATACACTGTTTTTGTAGTGCTGAGCTTTAGCTTCCAGGTCTGGAGGTATTTACCTATGGTCGCCATGTCTTTGCTGAGCACAACTTCCACTGTTTGCCAGTGTCCATTAGCATTCATGATTGCTAGATCGTCAGCAAATGCACACTTTCTGGAGACGGTGGTTGGCATGTCAGAGGTGTAGATGTTGAAAAGAAGAGGTGTTAAGACGGATCCCTGTGGGACGTCGTTCTTGAGGCGCCGTAACCTGCTTCGTTTGTTGCTACCGGTGGTAACGGTGAAGCTGCGATTACCAATCAGCTCCATGATTATGCGGACCATGTACCTGTCTGCTGTCAGGTAACAATCGGAGTTAGCTTGCAGGTGAGACCGCGATGCCATACAGTGTCGTAGGCTGCTGTGAGATAGACAAACACAGCTCCTGCCTACTTAATCAAAAAGCTATCGTCGATGTCTTGCGTCAGCAAGGTGACCTGTTCTACGGTCGACATCACGTGTCGAAAGGCCGCCTGTTCCTGCGGGAGTAGTGGATCGTTGATTGGTTCGACACGAGCGTAGATGAATATCCCGAGGATCTTCAAGGGAGATTCAGTAGAGATATGCTTGCGCTAAGCCACTCGGTGTTCAGCCGCAGTATGCTGGGTCTTAGGTCATCTTCGGCAGCACGGCTGCCGCGCCTTAAAATGTCGCAACAGGGAGGGCCACTTGAAGGCACCTGTCATCCTCCCCAAATTACGCGGTTGACTTCAACTGACAACATCGATTTAGGACAGGGGTCACCAACGTGGTGCCCGCGAGGGCCAGGTCGCCCGCACGGACCACGTGGGTCATCCGCGGGCTTGATCTGACAATAGCATAAACATGATCAGTGTCTTCACATTGATGAATACTTTTAGTTTTTATTGATGACATAATTGAAAACAAATTGCGCAAATTTTTATTTCAGAAGTGTATATATCAAACTGGTAGCCCTTCGCATGAGTCTGTACCAGAAGTAGCTCTCAGTTTCAAAAAGGTTGGTGACCCCTGATTTAAGATCTATCACATTCATCCGTATTTTGTTTGAGTTGTATACGTCATCCATGACTTGGACACTTGTGGCTTCAAGGATCGTAAAGGGGTTTACGATAATTTACCGCGAAATATCTACTGCAGGCTTATATTTTAAAACAAAAAACGCAAAACCCAAAGTGGCTGATATTTATTCAGAGAATCAGAGAGGACTTTGTTCTAATTTTTCAAAACATACAAGGGTATGACTGTATTGTGATTGTGTGATCATACTTTTTTCAAATGGCTATGCAAAAATTTGTCGCACACAATACCAATACCTTAGCAGTGAAAATAGTGCAATCTAAATTAATCAAACAGTTTACCTTAGAAGAGCAAAATGTTTTTAAGGTGGAAGTTTACTTCAAAAATAAAAGTCACTTATTTTGAATTATATCCCGTTGTTCCCGCAACTCATTTTTTCGACAAAAGAATAATAGTTCAAGGCTTAAGGTATGTTGAGGACGATGCAATTGTATGCAACCCTGATATGAACAAAACTACGAGTACACAACAACAATAACATTTTCTTTATTTTAAAAAATGGAAATGATTTCAAGGAAACTTTATGCTATTTTGAAATATCTGTTGAGGGTACGCATTATTGTAACAAAATATAAATCATCTAAAACAGCCCTGCACAACTTACGGCTCGCGAGATCTTTCTCAGTTGCATTAAATGTTGCAAAAGCCCGACCTCAGATAATTAATCGTCCTTTCAGAATTTCTTCCGCACTACAAGGAAATATACTTTTGCGGCCCACGGCGAATTTATGTTGATCAATTTGGCCCTTCGAGCTTTCTGAGTTGCGCAGGCCTGATCTAAAACATCAGCAACCATTGCAATAATATTTTCTAAAGCAGAATCGTTCTTTCTTTGGAATAACACAAATAAAACTTCGGATTGTTCCAGTCAAATTAAGCAGACAAGAACAGCCACAGTGAGAAGGGAAATATAATCACCTGAAATTCATCAAAGCACAAAAGCGATGCTTCACTGCCAATTGCTTTTGCTACTGGTCCAATCGGGTCATAGGGCTTGGGCTTCGGGTCGTGGTTTCTCGCTAGGGTAGTTTTAAGCTTGTGAATTCCTGAAGAAGCAAAAGCATAAGGACGGCGACACAGAACTTTCATTGAAAACAGATATTTTTCACTTACTAGAATGAACATCAAGCATAAATGAATGAAAGTGAATACGTCGTTTTTGTGGAACATTGACGCATTCATAGAACACATCCATTAACATTGTTTTTCCAGTTCCAACACTTCCATAAATATATAAGCCTTTCGGAAATTTCTGCTTTGCTTTTGAAGAAAAAAACTGTTGAAACAAGAGAAAATACACATTTTTGTACCATCAAGCTGCCGTATTTTCTGGCAGACAGTTGGGTAAAAATATGAACGAGTTTTGAAAATTCTATAGGACGGTGTGCATAGGCTAGCGCCTAGCCTAACAATATTCTGCTGTGTACTGCTAAGCGTGTCACTCGATTCTACTGTGTTACAGTATTACACACGATAATCAACTTAGACTTCCAGTACTTTATGAATCAAAAAGTATTGAATGCTTCTAAATTTCCGGTGCGATATTCTTTAATCCACCGTTTAGTCAATCATCCTGAAGACTAAACATTTATTATTATCAATTGTTAAGATGGGTTTTCTCATACCCAATTCGGTTTATTTAGGGATATCTTTTAAGACCAGCTTCTGACGACGTGGGTGGAGTGATATTTGCTCACAAGATTTCAGACTCAGTAATAACTTCGAAAATCTCTGTTCGTGCTTTAGACTTCCCAACTTCATCGTAAGTCAATCTCGGTCGAAATCTACGATTTTACGGTCTCAATAGTTTTCCAAATGTTGGAAAATTCACATAAATAAAATAGTATAGAGCAGAAGTTTTTCCACTTCGGTGCGGGACGACAAAAAATCTTGTTAGAAGTAAGCCTGCCAAGCAATGCATGCAAGTAGCAAAAAACTTCATCGCAGCTTCGAATCCTCACAATATCATGTGTCAACGGAAATTTTTAGCACCTGGTCCAGTCTTGGAAGTTTAATACGCCTTGTTTTCAGAAAGCATCCTGAATTTTGTCCTTAACAGTGCAAAATTGCACCAACAGCCTCAACAGTTGAAGGATCAAAAACCACATTCATGCTCGTTAAAATTCATACGCCGTTTGGGAGAGAATGGTGATCAAAAACCTAAGTCTACTTGTTTTCCGTAAAAGAAGTGCAGCAAAAGTTATTAACTTATAAAATTGAAAGTCCTCGAAAGGCAAACACTAACTGCTACGCTTACCAACACCCAAGTTGTAAAAAACTGCTATTCATATAACCCCAGTCGAAGCCAATATGGTGTTGCATGTTATGTCGGGGTGGCACGAATTACGACAGATGGCGACAGTTCTGCAGTTTTTACGGTAAATTTAAAGTTTAGGTACTGCCTGTTCATTTGTGGCAGTTATGTTTGGGTATAGTTGTCACAGCAGTGACGCACACAAGCGAATCATGTCGCAATTTATTTGCACAAGAAAACTAGTTTCGTGTTTTTTAACACATCTGCAGTCCTGCGCAACCAGTATAAAAGTTACTAGCGAATGTTGACATTGAAACAAATGCAGAAAAAACACGTATTGTTCCGATGAACAATTCGCAAGAGTAGATTAACTTAGTCAATAGAGTTACCCTCCTAGGACTATTCAACCATACCTGCTGCTGCACTGTAATCTGAGAACGCTTTGTGTTTGGGAAGTCAGATTATTTTAACGAAACTTCAGATTTTGTTGCTTACCTTAGAAAATACGCTGGTATTACTTGCAGAAATAGCTTCATAGCCATGCAGCAAATAATGCAAACGCTCCAACTCATCGACCACCTTCATTTGATTTGGATCAGGCGTTATAGAGCCGCTTTTAACAAGGGCGTTATAAATCGTTTTAGGACTCCGTCCTTCATCATCTCCATTAATAAACTTTGAAGCACTGGAGGTTTCTTTTGAGTAAGATGAACATACGCGGTAATGACGTTGCTTCGGCAAGGAAAGTAGCCATGCACCACCTGAAAGTAAGCAAAAACTTATGAGCTTCTGGGAGTATCGACTAGATAACCTGAGGGTTTTTTCGGTCTCCCAACTGCAAGCTTGGGAATGCTTTCAAGTGTTTACAAATGGCATTTGT
>JGI24021J15306_10003869_pt1 | contig 17135 bp, 15 predicted proteins | sample Ectturendosymbi1_FD_15306 | JGI IMG/M metagenome (IMG submission 15306) | reverse complement strand
CGTGACCCCGCCCACCTCAACACCACACCCACCACGTGACCCCGCCCACCTTCCTGCTGTTCGAAGTTTTTGGGACTGATCAAATTTTAATGGCGTCTTGTTCTATCAACAAATGCGTAGTGCGGTTGCTAGCAGTACAAGCAGTGGCGGAACTAGAGGTTTGAGCCAGGGGTTAAAAATTCGCTGCAGGGGGCTCACAAATCAACACTCAGAAAAAAGTTGAGAAATGATAGTGAATCCTGAGATGGATTGCTGCACCAAAACCCTAGATTACCGGAAAAAAACTCAGAAAAACGCAAAAAAACAAGAATCTACTGAAAACCAAAAGAATACCAAATACCGAAATATAACCCAAGTGGGGGCCCGATTTTTACATTTGACTTGCCAGGGTGATGGTTCTGCAGCCCTGCCCTCCCGTCAGTTGCGCCACTGGGCACAAGGTTCACAGCGAGCAGTTTGTTGTTTGTACTTCAGACACCCTCCCCAGCACTCAAACCTCCGTGAAACTTGTGCTTCACATGTTGCAGCTGATTGTTTGTTGCGTTTGCTCAGAAATAACGTGTCCCGATGAACGGCACCTGGAATATGGAACACAGAGCTGCGACCGATTGAACGAGTATCAATCGGTGTGCGAATACACGTGTAACCATGGTTACGAGCTGGTGGGGACGCCGAGCAGACAGTGCATGCCCACCGGGAAGTGGGACAAGGAGAAACCCAGTTGCCAAAGTGAGAAAAGTGAAGTGTGCTACGTCACTAACCACCCGTTTCATGACAATTTGCACGGGCGGTTGATTCCGTCGTTGAGTTTCAGTTTTTATCTGATCGCCCCAGCGCATTATCCTCCTCACTGTGCTTCTGTTGTGTTTGGCAGAGATCCTGTGTCCGGTGATTCCCCACGTAACGAACGGCCAAACCCTGTGTAACTCCAGGGAGGTGGGTGCAGAATGCGCATTCATCTGTAACGATTCCTATGAACGGGTGCCGAGCAAACCGGCGTCCACAACGTGCCGAGGAGACAAGACGTGGACACATCGAAACCTGCCTGAATGTGGTCAGTGTCTCTGCATCGACATGGAGTGTTTGGTGACTTCACTCCACGATGGGTACAAGCAAGGGGTCAATCGCAAATGTTTGATGGGAAATCGATTTCACGTAACAATACGCATTGTCAGTCCTTAACATCATCTTATTCAAACAGAATCTATTCTATTGCTTAAATAGAATCATTCTATTTGAATTTTAAAAAATTCCCATTTGAAAAAATTTGTGATTTTGAAAATCTCAAAATTGAAAAATGTGTGATTGATTCCTTCCTTGTTTCCCCTCTGGAGTGAAGTTAATTGAATACAGATATGCGGAAGTTTGAATCATCGCAAAAAGATGAAAGCAGAACCCAGTCGGCTGATACCTCGAAGCTTGCAGAAAACTAGAGCTTTTATTTGTCATGGAACGTTGAGTAACTTGTTGAAACCGGGGTTCGGCTTCAGCTGTTGCTGATGAAGGCTTTTAATGCTTAATGTGGTGGGGGGGTGGAACCTACCCAGCTGTACTTTTCCAGCTCACCTGCATCTTTCAACATCAGGAAAGTCCGCCAGGACTGGTCGTGAGTCTTACTTAGACTATACCTTCGATACCAGTAACAAGTAGGCGCTGGTCTTGAGAACTGCCACCTTCTCAGTCAATGCTTTCGCAGTTTTTTTGGAAATCGTGAAACTTCGAAAGTCGTGATAAGTTTTATGAACACTTCCGCGTGGTTAAAAGTAATAACGTGATAATAAAGAACGAAATGTTAGAAGTCCGTGTTGTTTGGCAACACTTGATGGGGAAGTTAAACCCGTAAACAGAAACGGACACAGAAAACATCACTGTCCTGCTGGTAAGAACTGATTCCGGTGCATTAAAACATTTACAGATGAAAGCATTTTGTGTTCAAAACATTTACTGATTGAAGCATTAACTGACTGAAGCATTCACTGATAACAAAAGTATCTGGTAAAACTTCAGTTAAGTTGTGTTGACGATGTTTTAAAAACAACTGTTGTTTTTGAAGCGCCATCATGAATTTCAATTAACCACACAGCAGGCAATTAATCATTTCCTGCTGTGTTGTTAGTACCCGGTGTGGTTCAGACATATATTTTTAATCGAGAGTTGCTTGGCTATCGTTCACTCCCACCACTGGATGTCGGTATTCCTGCGTGTAACGTCCTCGTTTGGTCGATAAAGCACTGGATGCAACTTTTACTGTTGTGTCTGTGATGAGGGTAAGGAAAAAAGACTCTGTATTGTCTGCCAAGGTGTAATAAGATAGTGTTGAATGCGGATTTGTTGCTCTAAGGGCTCTGCCTTTTGTGCCTCGCTACAATCGACAGCTTTTGATCAGATCGCAAACAGAGATCAAGTTGTGTTGCAATTGGGGAGGAGCGAAACTGTTGATTGCGAGTGGATTGTCACTGCGCACTTAATGTTACTTTGGTGTTGAAGGTTTGGTCAGCAGCAGAAACTTACCGGTATTTGTTTGAGTCAGGTTGAAAACATATGTTACTAGGTTTGAATCAAACTGAACTGTCTTTCGAATGCCTGTCCATGCCAGGGTGTCAGGTTATGTCGAGTCGTTGAATATCCAGCAACATCAGACTGTTGCCTCCTCCTGGCGACCAATGATAAAACACTTTAAACAACAAACCACTGCGAACTTGCTTGCCAGGAAACGGAATGGTTTAAAATGAGCTTTAACCATTCATTTTGTCAGAGAGAAGAGCAAGTTTGTTGTAGGTATATTAGCGATTATGCGGTGTATGCAAGGCTCTGTTATTTTCCGGCTCAATTACTTTGTCATATTCCGTGTTTAGTGCAAGTCTAGTTTCGGAGTGTTTGCTCGGCAAAAATCAATGCTGATATGGACGTCATGTATGTTCCTGCTTCAGTTGGACACAAGTGTCCCAATCTTTCCAAAAACTGCTGTTGAGTTCAGATGAGAAATATTCAAAGCAAGACAAAGAAAGTTCTAGAAATTGAACATCAAGTTCGATCAGAATGAGTTGTTGCAGGTGTGAGCTGAGGTGCAGGGCTTGAGGTTGGATTGACATAAATGCTGGTTATTTTGAAGTCATTTTAGCGGCTGTGGCATTGCGATTTAGAGACAGGCGAGCTGTTGAAGTTGATAATCTGTTGATTTTGTGAGTCATTAAGTGATGGGCGGGTTTTTGTCTGATATTTGCTGCAGATCCCGGAAAGTTAGTTTGTAACTGTGATCTAATGCTCAGGGACATCAGTATAATCAACAATGCTGTTTCTTTCAAAACCACTCCGTCCGATTATGATGTTCCGGCAGTTTCCTTTTAAAGTTATTTTTGTTTTATAACCCGGCTGAGCAGTTGTGTTGTGGTGGGAAGCAGTAAAATGTGTGAATGCGAAAGCTGCATCCTGACTCCACCTGCAACTATCTTCCCTCAGCACAGATGAAAGTGTCGGGTGATATGTCCAACGCCAGTGGTGAGTACATGACTTTTCCAGCGTAAGAACATGTCTTTCAACAACATATGGCAAGTGCATGTCTGTTGTATGATCCGTGTTTTGAATTGGCACCATCCGATAGCCGAGATTATTTTTACTTAAACTGAAAGAAAGCACTGCAGTCAGGCGTTTTCTTTGTTCATTGCTGCGACTATGTTTGCCTTGCTTTGTGTCGTCACAGTGGTAGTTATCTCTGCTATTTATTTTAAGAAAACCTATTGAAGTGTAAAACAAGGAACTACTCTCTGCATGTGAGATAAGCAATGAATCTATCTGTAAAATTTTAATAGGAAATCGATTTCTCGTAAAACTACGCAAAATAGAAAGATTCTATTTTAATAAGGTGATAGGATTGACGATGCGCAGTGTTACGTGAAATCGATTTCCTATTAAATTTTTGCGACACGTTCATTGTGTGTCTCACATGTGGAGTGAAGTTACTTGAATACAGATACGTGCAAGTTTGAATCATTGCAAAAAAGATGAAAGCAGATCCCAGTCGGCTGATACCTCGAAAGCTTAAAGAAAACCTAGAGCTTTTAATTGAAGTGAAAACCAGTTAATGCGCGGCGCAATTCTGTAATTTGATTTACCTTCTGCTAAACAGCATCCGGCAAAGTGGTCTACACTCGACTGCTGATATTGTTTGTTGCTGTACTTCAGGGCAGTGGGGGGGATATCATATTCGGGCAACACAGGGGGTGGGGGCTCATAATCCATGCGGGCCCTGCACGTTGAGTTATTCTGGAACTGGAAGCTGAAAAAGAAACATGCCAAAGTTCTCTTTTCATTCACTTCCACCAGCGTGTAAGCCACTCAGCCATCTTGTTTATATTCACCCATCGCAACTTGACAGCGATGTCCAGTTCTCGGGAGTCGTGTCGTGCAAAGCTGAGACCGAACTGCACAACATGGAAAGCATTCCCGCCATTTGTACAAATATCTCAGAGCCTGTTGAGGAACTAAAGGTTTATGGGATCAGGCTCCGAACTCTGACGTAGATCGTAATGGCGCTTTAACATTGTTTCGTAACAAGCGACCAGCTCGTACTGTTGTTCCGCTGTGGAAACTCACTCAGGTCCATGTCAACATAAGGTAATCTTTTAATGAGCGTCGGTGAATGGATGTGAAACAGTTGTGGAATCAAGTTCTCTGCCTGTGGCACCAGCGTGCTCACACACACCTACAATGTTAACGTGGATATCTGAACTTACATAAATTGATTTATACTGTACATGAGAACGCCTTCCTCTGCTTCTTAACTCTAAGTGTATCATCAGTTATGCTTAATGTTAATAATTAACTGTTATTGACGATGCACGCGACACTGGTGACCTGCTGCTGGTAGCTGATCTTATACGAGAGCATCGACGCCTTTGAATTTTCTTGTGCGCAAGCCTGCAATAAACCACGAGATGTTGAATATTTTATGGTGATCTGTTTGTGGCGTCAGAGCTCCTCAAAAGAGTAGTTTAGAGAGGTAAGCTTGACTTGCTCATTCGTTCGAAATGTGCGTCTGGGCAATGGCTCTGGTCTTGTCGAGTTGTGAAGTTGGCACAGCAAGTAATGCCGCAAAAAGGGTGGTTTAAATTGGTTGGAGTTTTTCCCTGGTTGAGTACAGTAAGATGGTAGTGGTTGTTGATGGTGGGTGGTTGTAACTGCAAAGCAGTCGACCCGCCCTTTCCACCGGTGGTGGGAAACGTGATCTCATCAAGAGCTCAAGGCTAAGTTCCACAGAGAAGCAAGGTTCTTTTAATAAACTCACCGCTGTAAGGGCTGCGGTTGTGAGAACAGTATTTGTTTGCTATTGTGGCAAGACATAAGCTTGCTGCCAATATTCGAGGCGACGCACCAGCTTACTGCTGCCGGGCTGAACAGAGTAGTTGTTAGAGGAGCAAAAACTTTGATGACAGAACACGAGATATGGAGGCGAGTTAAGTCTCACATTTGAACGTAACTTTCACGAACGGCAGGAAAGTAGTCATCTCCAAACCTGCGCAACACTTTAATAGAACGCTTGTGAGGTTCCGTGGGTTGAAGGTGCTGCTTCCGATGCGCGACTTGAATCAGTGATCACTTCCTACCATACTCGATTTGACGACTTGCGTTTTGTGTTGTTTTTACGCCGAAAAACGATTCGTCCTGTTTTTATTTTGATTGTTTTGGCGAAAGTTATACTTAATGTTGTAAGTCGAAAAGAAAAACCACTAATTGTGATATAAGTATCGAAATAATTATACTGGATGCAAGTAGTTGTGAATTTCAGCAGTGTATGTGGCTAGACTGAAGTTTTGGTCGTGTTTCGATGAAGCGGGATGCAACTTTAGATGAACGTTTCAAGAGTGACAGGCATACTAATACAGAAGCACAGTTCATTTCCAGTGTTTCATTTGTCAATTCAGTGCAGGTTCGAGTGCTGAGATACATGGGTTCGTTTTCTGTAATCAACGTTCGCTCTGATCAGAACGCACCGTGTCAACCTCATTCAATACAAGGCAGTTTGTTTCAAGTGTTGCATCATAGTCGTGCTCTTTACGAAGCAGAAAATACTGATTGAAACGCCTCAGCTTTGGAATAAGTCATTCGCCGGAGGCGGGGAAAGGAAATTCTCCATTCGTCCGTTCCACGGCATTGAACCTTGAACGTGATGTTGTTGCAACTCGTTGCATGATGTCGAATTGCTGCCACTCCCAAGTATTCGATTAAACAGCAAACTGCTTTAGTGAAACTCCATTTGAGGTTTAGAAACTGAACAGAGAGAAGTGTGATTCGGCGAAGGTGGTCTCATGTCTTTGACACCAGCAAAATAACTGCATCAAGGCCCTGTCATATATTCACTGCTGGTACATAATTTGTAATTCTTCGATCTTAAAAACTATTCTAAAAATTTATGCACCTTTTCAGCTGTTGGAATGATACAATACACAACAGCCTTCCAACAAAACGTTGAAACTTCATATGATTTGAACAAGTGACTATAGTTGCTGACCCCATCTTTAGCGCCATCATTCTCTCTCAGTATTACTCTAAAAATAGAGAAATGATAGAAATAATTTGCACGACTGCTCTGTGCTGCCAAGTGTGTGAAGGTATCTTGTGTGCGAATGATTTCCCACTGTCTTTACAGCAACCTTTGTGATCATGTAGTTAAATATCAGACAAAAAAACATACGTATCTTCTAACCTTGATCAGTTTGTGCTTCACGAGCACATCATTCCCTGCTTTGCTCTGCTAGCATTAAGAACCATCAATCCAAACAGGTAGGTAGGGACTTGACTGTACGCAGCACCTGCATTCCCGTACTTTCAGCTCAACTTATGGTCAAAGACGAAGCGTTGTAATTACGTCTGATCGTCATTCAAGCACGACAAACTCTCGTTATGCTTGAGTGCATTTGCGCTTTCGAAAGGCTACGACAATGTTGTTGTTGTTGAGTTTTGCTGATACGAGTTAGTCGCCGATGTGGTACTTGATGTGAAAGACAGGTTTTCTGACAGCACTACCGTAGCATTTGGAAGTTAAGACACCTGACAGTTCTATCATCACTGACTAATTTAGGTGCAAAACGTAAGACACCCTTCAAACAGAAAACACCGGATTGTATCTGCGCGCGACTTGAAGAGCCAGCAGCAGGAGTTGAGGTTGTTTCCTATTCGGTAGTTTATGGTTATGCAGCAGGAACTGGTAAAGAACAAGCCATCAACGTTTGTTACAACAAACCATTATAAAGCTGCGTCTAATCCGATTTAGATCAGTGATTCTCAACGTGGTCAAGGTGGACCACCGCTGGTCCATCTTGAATTTCTAGTGATCCACAGACAGTTCCACAAATCCTTGATAAATTTCGACCAGTCGTTCCTGAAGTGTCAGCTGAGCAAAGTGGTCCATCGGATATTTTTTTGAAAAGATTTAGACAAATGCGCAGCCATTACCAGTTGAGGTTGTGTCAGTAATTTCCATTCTCTACCGAACAATGGAAACCTGCTGACGTCAGCTCCGCACTGCGGACGTTCCACGGTTCGTTGATCGGTTTGAGAAATTTCTAAGGGGTCCCATGAAAGGGTCAGGACCACTGAGTTGCCTAGGCATCAGTGGACCACACTTTGGACCGCCCAAAGTCTCGAGGAAAGTTGTGGCCAGAATTTTCAGGCCATGTTCAACTTCAGAGGCTGTTAGAGTGGTGAGAAGATATTCCCACCTGTCTACCTGTTCCCCATGCCTAGAGTAGACTATTGCCTTGCATGGTTGAAGAGCTTAGTCCAACCTTGAAAAAAGTAGCTCTATGTCAGGCTCCGCCAGTCCGGGCCAGAACAGACCCGGGAATGATTATATAATTCACTGGCTGAACGACATTCCAGTTTCTCAAAATCGGCAGAATGCTTGAATTGCAGCCTCATGGCCGGTTGCATTTTATCGTCATGTCCAGGACTGAAAGATTGGACCGGTTAAACGGTATAAGATCGCAAAGATAGTTTGCATAGTAGGGAAATAACACTTTATGGAGGTTCAAAAATACTTTAAATGATGTCAATTTGAAAAATATTTTAAATGATGTCCGTATTTTTTTTAAATTAAATTTTGATTGCTTTAACTAAAGTTTGGTCCTTTTCTCACAAAAACAATCCACGCGCAAACCAGCACTCCCATCAGCAACTTGCAAAAGCAGACCACGGTAGGTGAGCATTGGACCACCTTGGTCAATCCACCACAGGTGTTGTGCTGCATCTTGGTATTTTCTCGCCACTTCGGTTATGCGAGTATCACCAACGTTCAAAGGATTAAATCACAGATTAGTTGATGTAGTGTCACAGTTTGAACCCATAGGTTGTTGTCAATGTTTCCTACAGTTAATTTTTAGACCAACTTCAACTTGTATATCTGTTTGCTCACAAAAATTGCCAGCACAAATGCAAAATGCGCACTGCCGTAACTATTCTCAATTCCACGCAACTGGCGCTCGACAAAAATCCTTAAAACCTCCCCATGTTTGTTTTCCATTCAACCGCAACGGACTTTGTATTATAATCTCAGCCATAGGTTTGAGTTGCATGCAGGGATCTAGTGCTAACAAAGATGGTGTGGGAACGCACACCAAAAAATAGCCATGATAAAACAGCTTCAAACTCATTTTAAAGCAAAACGTGAAAAAGGTATGGAAACGCTGTTCCCGTCCCACTCAACCCCTGGATGCTGGCAGTGTATATCCGGTACCTACCTCCGTTTCCCATACACGGTTACTCAACAAACCTGAGAGCGTAACCTCTCAACCCCTGAAGAAACCCTAAAGTTCTCGTTCTTTGGCAGAGCATCATTTGATCTCCCAAGTATGAGTACAAACCCGGTATCTCGTTCAATCAATCAGTGGAAGCATTTGAACTGTGATTGCCCGGGCTGCGTTTCTTCAAAATTAATTAAACCACAGACAACTTTTGAATTAAACACTTATCCCAGTTAGCGACGTCAAGAAGGCTACGTCATATAGCCACGCATCCTGTGGAGTGTAAACTGCTTTTACGACCTCCAGCGAAGTTTCGTTTACGATAACCTACTGCTAGACACAGTTCGCTTTGGTTGAGGAGACTGCTGGGTGAGGTTTGCATTTAAGTAATGTTTGTTGGTGAGAAGAATTAGATAAAGATTCAGCAACACTTGGGTTCAGTTCGGTTTTCTAAGTTTTCACCATCAGCCTGGGCTGGCTCAGCCAAGCAGACGCCTCAGACGAGTCCACTGTAGAATTGCGGTGCCTTTGTCCTCCGCTTGAAATGTAAATTACTATGTTACGTCATAATGCCGCGGGCGTTGGCATGTATCGGTTCACTTGCTGGGATGGTTATAGCCTCGATGGTGCGTCGGTCCTGACATTTCAGGGGGATTAAGGTTTAATGAATGTAATCGAATAACTTGTGGCGACTATCATGTTGCTACTGAAGTTCACCAGGAACAGGATGAAGCAGTTGCAGTGGTGATGAGGCCTTGACACGACTTCACATATTGATTGTTTTAATTTGTTGAATAAAAGTATGGCTGAGGTTTCTCAATACAGTGTATCCAAGTTAATAATTTTATCTGCAATGCGCGATATGTCTGCCTTGCAAATGAAACAAGCGNATGCATAATGTTGTTTGTGTTGTTTGTAGTAGAGCTTGTCGCAATTGCTCNTCCCNCCCACGCGGTGCATTTTAGTTCGTTCAACTTTTATTCGTGCTTCATATGTCCCTGGTATTCTGCTGTTCTGGGTCTTAGTAATATTAATGATGAAAAGGATGTTTATTTTCTAAACTTGTTTCTGGCTTTTGTTTTTGCAACTGTGAAAATTCCAGAAAGTTATTTTTTTGTTCAATAGAAACCGAACCATAAACTTAACCCTTAACGCAGCTAGCGAGGACCTGAAGGTTGTTTTCTGACCCGAGTGAACTATGTTCAGTGCCCATCGCCACCACCAGCACCCCTCCAGCGCCAACCATCGCCGTCACCATGACAACGACCATCAGCTCAACCACTGCATCGACGGCTGCTGCCACCGAGCGGACGCTTTCTCCGCCCACTGTCTCATCTGAGAAACCACCAACCAACGTTTTTGGATCAAGCACCCCCACCACGCCTGCGCCTTCAACTGCACCAGGTAACTGTTTTATGAATGTTCTAAAATCTCAGGGGACTGTTCTAAAATCTCAGGGGAGGATTGCAGCCCCAATGACCCTAAAATCTCAGACTGTTCTAAAATCTCAGGGGAGGATTGCAGCCCCAATAACCCTTATCTCTCCCAGCCATGCCACAGTACAAAGAGGTGCTGCACGCAGTTTAGTAGCAAAATAAAAACAAACATTATTTCTTGTGCATTTAACTGCCATTGTGTGTTCGCCAACTAACCCCCGTCACGTGCAAGCTTTTGTCCAATCGTGCCGCCACTGACTGTGACGACCTCAACTTACCTGATGTCATCCTTGTTCCCACTTATTATGATCGAACCCGAGTGACTTCGCGACCTTCTCACCTTTCCTTGTGAGTTTTATACCAAAGTTACCTCGCGAAGGAGTTAGTATTTGTAGCAATGACCCACAGTTTTGATTTGAAAAAACAAAGGTTGTGGAAATGAATAGAAGCATGGTAGCGTTTGTGCAACTGACAGTGATTATGACGTTACAATGTGCCGCGTCCATAGAAAGCGTGGAGCTGCACGAGCGTTGTTTATTGCGATGGAGCGAACAGCAGGTTTCGCCGCACTACGTCCATTAAATCATCGGGTAAAAATAAGTCGGGAGAGTTCTAAACGACAGTGGGCTACCAGCAATGACGTGTAGAGGTCTGGTGATGCCTGGGACGAATGTTTGATTGTATGCCCCCTAGCAAATTCTAGTATTGAGCTGCGGCGTATGGTGGTCATTGTTACTGGATATACGCTGTTTGTGACGTCACATATACGCTGTTTGTGGCGTCACAATATGACGTCATATTCACGTTTGCAAACCAACGTTTTGAAGAAATTTGTTGACACAACATGCATATTATTCAACACCCATTCTGCTCACTCGTTGTTGTACAATGCGTCACTGTAATGAACATGAATTATTATCTGCGCTCCACGTTATGAGGCCAGAGCAAAAAACAGCAGCACTCAACTCTGCTGAGACAGGGCAGTTCATAACTGCAAAACATATCCGGAAACGCCTTAAACAGTGGAGTAGAACACACTTAGTGCTACATCAGCGCAGTGCACAACTGCAAAAACATTAGGCTGGGCGAATGTCTCAATAGCGACCGGACAGAAAAGGTATGGGTGCTAAACTATATAAACATTGAGAAAGCGTATAAAGTACGCAAAAATTCGTTTTTTATTATGCGACTGTTATATGTACAATTACTGGGGGGCAGAACAGATACGGGCTTGTGTGAGTGTGAGCCGTTACGATCAATCCGCCTGAACAGCCAATTATTGACGAAGCTCGAAAGGATGCACATATTGCAAACACAGGTGTGCGGGTGTATTATCGCACACCCATGGCTGCCACATCAAAAAATGAAAACGGGAAACTAGTGGTGCATCAAAAAGTCAGATAAATCAAGCAAGTTGAAATATAGGACAGTTTTGAAATTTGACTCAGACAATCAAGACACCTCCATAATTAACTTAGAATGCTTTTTTGTGATTTTCTCTTGGTCGCACGATCTGGGAAAAGTCACGTAATTATCAGTTTGATTGGGTGTGCGTCACACACCTACAGTATAGGTCCTTGGTATTGAAGAATATGAGAATTACTGGTATTTGAATATGTGAAAACTAGTCTTGACAAAAAAAAACAATTTCGAAAAATTAAATCCATGCAGCATGTGTTAGTCTTAGTGGCCTTACAACAGGAAAAATGATCTAGTTACAGTATTTTAATTTTTGTAAGTAACTCTTTGGATGCCCCCCTGCCTTGGATGCCTGGGGCCGTCGCGCCATTTAACCCCCCTCTGCACGCCACTGGTCACCAGCATGAATTTATTTATTTGAACATTAGCTATGTATGGAAAATAAAGTCCTGAGTTTTGTCAGCCCCACCGGTTTCATGTTCATTTAAAGATAAGTCTGTAACTTTGAGATCGCAAACGTTTGTACTCTTCTCTATGGAAGAGCATAGACTTAATATTTTTAAAGGTCCGGTCTTACTTTGCGACGAACGTTGGGTGAGCCGCACAGACTGGAAACAAAAAGTTGGAGAAGTCTGAATCCAAATCTGATTTTGTTTCGTTTATTGCTGTTCATGTTTGTCGGGAAGTCGCAAACTTAATAAATTTTTGAACTTTTTATGTCACGTGTTTGGTGAGTGTTGTGATAAAGCAAGTAATTGAACTTTGTATGTGTTGTCGTCATCATCGGATGACGATCTATCGGCCTCTGTGACGTCATTAGTTGATGCTAAAAGCGGTGGCGAGGTCTGGGTCAGCAGTAAAGAGCTTGGGAGTTATTGAGAAGTCTGTTGTTGCGGCAACCACTTTAACAACACGTTAGAGAATGCTCGAAGCGCAAGTGTAGTTGGTTTATTTCAAGTGCTTTCTCCACTGGATGCAACTTGATGTGAAGGACGCTTTGCTTCCATTGCCGCGGAAAGATAGCAACGGGAGTAATAAGCATTTATTTGGACAGAACGAAGAAAATCATTGTTTGACAGATTTGTTTGAATAGTATACCACTGCTTTGTGCAATGCAGTAGATGTCTCGATAAAATTTCACATCCATCTCCTCCCTGCGATGCGGGCTGCTCTGTTGAAGCCCGCGGCAGCTTCATGGTTAGGTCACATGTTTAAAAATCCCCGTTTCTGAAAGTCCCACTCCACACTCTGCTACACAGTAATGGGAACCTGAGCTTAAGTTTTTCGAAAAAGTTCGCAACAAGACAATAATGCAAAGAGACGAGCGTTCGACGGGGTCTTCGATTCTTTTGTAGACCCCATTCGACCCAGCACGACCCCTGCAGCAGCAACCACCAAAACCACCACCGATGGTTCCAATGAAGCCGAACCATCCTCTGGTGTCCCAGTCGTCCCAATCGCTGCCGGTCTGGCCGGTGTGATTGTTCTGGTGGTTCTGGTTGTCATCGTGTGGTGCGTCTGCCGACGACGCAACAAAAAACCAACCAAGTTCCACAAACAACTCTCCGTCAATGAGTGAGTTGCGGCCCGTAGTTTGAGAATGAAGTTTCAATATTCGCTGAAACTTCAATGATTCACCTCGTTACGTTATTTTCTTGTTCCATAGAAATGAGATTTAAACGCGTCGAAATTATTTTTCTTTTCTAGAATATTTTTTATTTTATACATATTTTAGAATTTGATTTTTACTTCTATAATAAATTTTTTTTCATTAAACGTTGATTGGCTTTTCATCAAACATTGATTGGCTTAAAGTTCAAACGTATTGTGTTGTTTCAACACGGTGCTTTGTTTACGTGTGTTTCATCGACACAGCCACCGCTACGATGAAAGCGAGTTCAGGAAGTTATTGCCGAACGGAAGCACTCGCGGCAAGTACGCGCCCCTCCCACTTGATCGACTCGAAGCAGAGTTCAACAAAAGGCACGCTGATGACGACAAACTGTTCAGGGAGGAGTTCTCGGTGAGTTTTTTGCAGCGTTTACGTCACAGATGATGCGCAAAGAAATGTAGAAGGCGTGGCGACGAAAGGTCATGACCCCACGGTTTTTACGAAATTGAAGATCGCGATGTGTTTAAAGTGAAAGTCATTATCCCGAAAAATGAGAAAATTTAAACTTTGGTGTAATCCCACTTTTTATGTCTTCAAAAACAAGAATCAGCCCACGGTTAACCCTCCCCACATTTTGCACATGCCGTTTGGTTGTCATAGAAACCTGGTCGATTAGTGCCGAATTAGAGTTGACCCGTTTTTTCTCTTTCGACATTAAAGGCACTTTCCGAAGGAATAGGATCAAAGGAATCAGGCGGCAAAGTCCAGAACAAAGACAAGAACCGATACACAAACATCCTCCCCTGTGAGTTGGTCTTTTTTGGTAGTAAAGTCTGATGGACTCGGTTTTATTGTCAGTTGCTCTTATTTCTCCAGAGATTGTTACATGGCAAGATTGGTGCAACTTGTTTTGTCGTAATGTTCGTAACAATTGATTGTGACGTTACAGTCGATCATTCTCGCGTCGTTCTTCCAAAGTCCAGTTCATCGGACAATGATTACATCAACGCCTCATTTGTTGACGTAAGTTTTGTTTTGTTTGTTTTTTGTAACAGTGACATCTTAAGAGACTGGAGTCGGGGGGTGACTTGCTTCTTAAGCAAATGATCACGTGATCGTCATGCTTCGGCGCGTTTGTCGTTGCCAGGGTTACAAGCACAAAGGCAAGTTCATAGCAGCTCAAGGACCAAAGGAATCGACCATCGATGATTTCTGGAGAATGATTTGGGACCAGAACGTGACAACCATTATAATGGTCACCAACCTCGAGGAAGGAAAAGAGGTTGGTCCACATTGTTGAAGAACACTAGTTGTTTGATAAACACTATGGTGCGCGGGTCGACCAGATTATGTGTCCGATACTTTAATTTTGGCGATAACTTATTAGCAACAGCTTGAGTGACTTGCTCCACAAAGACGTCGCTGTTAAACCAATCAGCAAATTCCTTTTAATAGGAAATCGATTTCACGTAACTCTACGCATCGTCAGTCCTATCATCTTATAAGATTTTCCGTCATCTCTGTGGAGCGTAGTTACTTGAATACAGACATGTGCAAGTTTGAATCATCGCAAAAAAGCAGATCGTTTCGGCTGATTTGACGAAAGCATACAGAAAACCTGTAGCTTCTGATTGTTGTATACAAATACCTTGCAGGCAACAGTGTGTTTTTTTAAATTACCTTCTCAGGGCTATCGTATTTAATCAACAGATCACGCAATGAAATGCAAAACTATCGACAAAGCATTACGTCATCACGTCACGCATGGATTGCTCGTGAAACGCACTTGTTTTTATTGGAATAGTGGGAATGAAGTCAGGAGCGTTAATTCTGCACTTTTCAAAAACTTATCAAAAGCAAACGTTCTTCCCCGAATCCTCAAACTATTCGGAAAGCTGCTGTCAATACAAATGCATTTGAAATATTTCAACTCTGAAATCCTGTTGAGTTTTTTCTTCTGACAAAACCTGCTCCCTTGCCTGATCTTCTTGAAACACTGGATTCACCGAAGCGTGACTGGCGGTTTTTGAATGACGCAGAATTTTAAAGAAGATGAAATTTGCTCCAATCACTGCGGTCGTGCCAAACTGCATTTAACTGAACATGTTCCGATGTAACTTGATGAGGTGTTGAGATTGATGCTGACCATCTCACAAACTCACCAACAAACTTTGGAGAAGCATCTGTCTGACGTTTTGCATTTGTGTCTTTCCTGGTGCGAAACATGGCCGCTGGTGGGGAGGAGCAAAAAATATTATGTCTTTCCATGAAAAGTCGAATAAAACTTAAACACGTGATCGCTGATCGCTTGTCCTATTGATGATGAATAATCGTTAATTGTTAGCGAACCATGCGTTGCAAATCTTGTGATGCGTTTCTCATTCCTTCAAACAAACATTTGCTGGAAGGAGATTCTTGTTGCAACTTTAAACATTGACATTCCTAACAGTTTATGCTTCACCAAATAAGCGCCTCCAGCGCATAATTCACAGAGAGTGTGATCTAATCGTAATCTTCAGAATTAGATAATCCCGGTGACGTAAGGTTGGCTGTCCTCCTCAGCACAGTCGAGATTTCTGGCAAAGTTTGCCTCAATTCTCGAGACGGGGGGGTCACTGGGGATTGTGTGTAACAAAGACGGGAGGATTTAAATGCTACGGGTCACGTGTATCCGGTTCCACCAATCATAGCACGACACGTCAAGAAAACAATAAAAGCCATTGCCAGACGCTCTTTCCAGATTATTTCTCTCAAAAGTATCAAAGCTGTGCAACTTGGCTTGGCAAAGTCTAAGCTGCGGTGATGAGTTGAAACCCACTTCCCCCTTTAATCCTCGGCATGTTGCTGTAGATGAAGTGCGCCCAATACTGGCCAGGGTCGGGAAAGCAAGTGTACGGGGAGCTCAGCGTTGTCTTCCTCGGCGAGAATCGATTGGTCGATTACACCATACGGAAGTTCACAATACAACAGGTGGGCGTGTGGTTATGCTTGAGTGCGATTGATACGGTGGCTGGTTTGTAACCATTCATGCATGACAGATGCAAGGTGACGCAACACTGAGCATGCGGCGGAACCTGTTCCACTACCACTTCACCAGCTGGCCTGACTTCGGGGTGCCGAAGTCTCCGTCGGGGATGTTGAAGTTCATGAGGAAGATCAAACACGGAAGTCCGACCGGATACGGAGCCGTCGTCGTACATTGCAGGTGAATTGGGTTCGAACTGTTTAGGGGGTGACCAACCAGGGTGGTCGCAATGAAATGAGATGAGGCCAAAGGCCCGGACTCAGGTTTCAAGTTCTCTTCTGTCCGTTGCTAGGCTACGAAACAAATGCACTTGTGAGACACACGGTTGTTGTTTGTGACACTGTGATGCGACAGTCGGTGAGAAGTTCAAATATAAACAGTGTTGGGTAAAGCGTGGTTGTGTTTATGAGTCGGTTGCCACGCAACCGCGTGACGTAAGCACACGAGCAACGCGTCATCACGTAAAGTCAACTGCATTGGTCAACAGTTGGTGTGGGACGGTGTCACGTGATTCCTAAATCCTATGAGAAAAATGTACTTGGGTGAAAGTGGCTTCGTTCGCTGGCGTTGCCAGTAGCAACAGCAGCATAAACAACTGAACCGTAGCGGGAAATAACCAATGAGAGCATTTCTAACAGAATCATCAATATATCTGGTCAATGCAACCCGGAACATACGTCACATGATGCTGAATCTGTAGTTTGGCTCAACCGAGTATGACGTCACATCCACCCAAGTTATTGGTGGGGGGTTGTCAACTGCGGCGGGTTTCGTAGGAGGAGGCGATTGTTTGTTTGTCTCATCAGCTGCAAAAGCAACTCATCCCCTGACACGCTTCAGTGATTGCCCAAGAAGAGTTTGTTTGTTAAAGTCACGTGTTTCTCGCAGCGCTGGCGTCGGGAGGA
>JGI24021J15306_10003867_pt1 | contig 17138 bp, 5 predicted proteins | sample Ectturendosymbi1_FD_15306 | JGI IMG/M metagenome (IMG submission 15306) | reverse complement strand
AACTCTAAATCTCCATTGATATGTATTGTTGGGAAGCAGCAAAAAGATCACAAGCCGCGATCACTGAATTACTGCTTTTTCGCAAATCAACGGGTGTTATTGGATTTTTCGAAATCGAGTCGTCCCATGTTTTTGTTTTAACGTAAGGAATTTTGCAAAATGCTGGCTGGATTCAGAGCAAAACGCGTAGAACATGATATACTTCTTTTTTTATTACTGATACTGAGTTTTCCTGTTAGCTACAATGTCTGCACAAACATTCATGTCTAAGCATGGAGTCACATTTGGTCTGCCTGCCTTACCAAATATCACCTAGCATTTTTGATAATGAAGCTTTTGTTATAGTAGCAATTTGTGATGTCAGCACAAAATGTACACAACAACCGACATCACTAAATAACTTAGGATAAAACTATGCAAATGAGCCAAAGCGATCGTAGACTGTGGCGACTCCGGCACTGGGGCCCTCGGGCTTAGCCCGAGTCCTCGACTACGATACACTTTGCAGAAGACTAGCTTGCTTGCTCTGCATAATGGTGCCACAACAACCCACTCCTCTAATTAAGGTCATGGGCGTCGGAAGGGGTGAGGCAGTTGCGGGCCTTGCCCCCTGATTTCGAAATTTGTCATTTTGCTATTAAGTTTTTAGAAACAATTGTTTTCTTACTATCGAGAGCGTAAAATGAAATTTCACGACTTTTGTTCCCCCTGGAAAAATCCACTAGTGACTCCTCCGAGAAAAAAACTTTCCGAGGCCCTATGACTAACGTTTTTAACTCGGTATGTTTTCATTAGGCCTTGTCACTGTTTATATATTTTCCTTCCATGTCTAATTTTCACTCTACAGTTTTTGTGACTCGACTCTGAATCGAAGACTCAATTTTGACCCGGAGGGCTTGTAAGTCGACTCGTGACTCAACAAATATGAATCGGTCACATCACTGACTTCGGGTGCTGGAAATTATACAGGAGAGTAGAATTAGGAATGCACGTTTACGTGCTGCAATATTGATAAAATATGCACAAATTGCCGATTTTGGATTGCAAAGTTTTTACTCGCGTGGTAAAAATTCGCAATTTGTTGAGACACGATCGTTGCTTTGTGATGAAAGAAATAGATGATTAAAGAATCACACTTTGTTCAACTGTGATAAAACGACATATGTTTCTGCAAAACAAAGACCCAATAAAAGTTAAAACCAAACAGTCCACAGTAAATGTCCTTCTTCGTCAAACTGACGAAGTAAAATCACTTTGGTAAAGATAGGCCTTTTAAACAAAGTACATTCCTGCTGAAAACCCAAGACTGTGGTATTGCAAAATTAGAATAAATAATTTATCTCCACCACAACTACCGTTTCTGCAAATTAAACTATGAATTAAATAAGTAAAATTCTCCACGAAAAATAATGTATTATGGCCTTTATTTCTACGCGCACATACTTTACTAAAAATGAAAAATAGTTTCCCTTTTCACATAGAAAGGTGCAACCAATCTTGGAAAAGTTGTAGCACTGTGCTCCCTGGTTAAGTGCTTAACTTCGTGCAACTTCCACTTTTATTTGTGTCTCTAAGCAATCAAAGCAAGGAATTGAAAATATCATCTACAAAGTCAACTTTTCGAGTTTCAGTTGAGTTGATTTTATTGGCGCCAACGGTTTACAATTTCGTGCAAAATAAAGTTGAAGCACTGGGACACCAAAAAAAACTGTTAACAAGGTTGTCTCATCGGGGACACATCGACAGTGGCACAATTTTGTATCATGTTTTGATATTGATGGCCGAACTGTGGTGGAGTTTACAGTCGTGATAGGGTTTAGTCTTTTCCGAAAAATCACTACGATAGGAAAAAGCTGGAGCGTCCGCGAGCGCAGTGAAAGTAAGTAATAAAGTATTTTTGTTTCGTGTGCAGTTCAGAATAAAGGTAAATCCGTGGGATCATCAGCGATTGGTGATTGTACGATTACAGTTTGACTGGAAAGAACATCCTGAAATTGCGCTTTAAGTTCGAAACAGAGATTGTAACGTGCGTTAAGATACTTTTTCAAATCTTTGTCGGAAAATATTACCGAGGCAACAATATTTTGTATGACAAATAACAAGAATGTGAACTAAGACGCAATTTCACTGAATTAACTATGAGGTATCATGACCTTCTTTGCACAAACTGAATAGCAAGTGACATGCCGATCTTTAATAACGACTTTGCAATTTGCGGAATATATCAGCAACTATCTCTGTCTAATTTGCAAGAAATTTCGCGACAGGTTTACCAGCTATTTAAGCTGAAACCGATTTCTAACACTCAGCTTACGTGTAGTGCATCATATGTTTTGCTGATCTGGGTAACGAAACAGAGTCATCTCATGTCTTTGTTAATAGTTCGTGATTTTTCCTTGCATCCAACAGCAGTATGATGTTAAGCAGCAGTATTTTATCCAGCAGCAGTATCCTGCAGCAGTATGTTACAATTAAAACATGTACCCAGCAACGATAACACTGGTATACAAAAAAAATCGAGTTGTTTCAGATCTTAATGTTTCGAGGCTGCTGAATTAAAAAATGAACTCAATTTCTCTCTATCACGTCAAGATTCTTTGCAATATCACAATTATATTTTCAAAAATGGCCAAATGCTACCCAAACACTGTAGCTACCCCCATTAAATGATTGCCACAGCAATTAAAATAATTTTAAGATTTTGAACGCCATGCCACGTTCCAGAACGTGCAATTTTTACGCAGATCGCTACGCCACGTTCCGGAACGTCGTGCAGTTCTTCGCGCAGATCGCCAAGCCACGTTCCAGAATGTCTAACTGCACAAGGCGGACGTGCGTTGCAGACAATAGTGGCGATACACGTGGCTTGACGCGCCAGACACTGTGCCGTTGAGTGTTAACTAGTTGTTCCTCCTAATTATTAACACTGACTAAATTTGTTTGATCACTTGCGTTATGAATGTCTTCAATGAAAAGAAAATACTTCAAAAATCCTGTTGTCTTTTGCTACATTTGTGGACGTTTTTCATCAACAGCACAAGGACAGTCTATCAACCACTTAGTGTAAAGAGCCTATTTTGCTGATTTTTAAATCAAGTTTCGGGATCAAGATAAAGCATGGGTTCCACATAAAGTCTGTACAAGCTGTGTGGAAACTTTGAGATCATGGTCCCATGGAAAAGATAAGCACCTTCTTTTGGCATTCCAGTGATCTGGAGGGAACATATCGACAATGTTGCAGAACGTTACTTTTGCATGGTAAATGTGAAATGCTTCAATAAGAAAAACAAACATCTACTGCAGTATCCAAACTTCCAATCAGCTTAAGGCCTATTCCTCATGTTGTGGTTGCACCAAAGCCTGCCTTCCCGATCTTGAAGAAGATGATAAACTCAGATATTCTTTAACTTCAACAGATGATGACATGTCCGTCGGTAGTTTTAGCAAAAGTTGTTGGTTATTGCCTGCCTCTTTATTTGACCAGTCTGAAGTAAATGACATAATGCGTGATTTGAATCTACCCATACAATCATTTGAGTTGCTGGTATCAAGATTTCAAGAAAAGCACCTGTTTCATCCTGGAACCAACATCACATTGCATCGAAACAGAGAGCAGGATTTTTTTCAGTTTTTCATTTTCAGTTAAGGTCTGTTATACTTCCATGATCTGGAATCCATCTTAGAAGCAATGGGTTTGACACAGTAAAAAAATGAAGAGGGACCTTTCACAGATATTTCAAAGCGACGTGTTAACTGAATGTCCAATAGGTATGGATACATAGGCTACCTATATGGCAATAAATATGGATCAATACCAATTGGATATGCAGTGATGCTTATGGAAGAACATGATACCGTCAAGATCGTTCTGCAATTGCTTTTCATCTGTTGCACACAATTTTTTTGGAAAAGTAGATCATTTAACTACCAAGATTTGGTCAATGAATTGTTGGTAAATTGCTAACTGTTGGGATGCAATATGAGCATCAAGCTGCATTATTTGAAATCTCATTTAGACAAATTTCCAGATAACTTGGGTGGTGTCAGTGAAGAACAAATTGAGCGTTTTTACCAGGACTTGAAAATTGAGGACGATCGTTATCAAGGATGGAGGGACACACACATGATTGCAGACTATTGCTGGACCCTAAAACGAGACTGGCCCAGTAAATCACATGACAGAAAATCACTGAAGACAAATTTCTAACTTCTTAATTGTGAATCATGATAAAGCTACTCGAAATGGCTTTCTGTTTCTTTTGTGTCTAAACACCATCCAGTTTTGGTTTGAAAATATGTAGATGCACATAGGTTAAGGAGCAAGCAAATTGTTATGGTGCGAAAAATTTTTGCCCGAATTTTCCCAAACTTGCACGAAAAGTTGTGGGACTTTCCCTACAAAATTTCTCCACAAATATCAAAGATTATGAAGACCGTTTTTGGTATGACCTCCGAAAAAGTCTTCATGTGTTTTTCTGGAAGTGTTGGGTGCCATTTTTTAAAATCAAACAAGGTTGGCCGCCATTTTTGCCCAAATTTTCAGCAATTTTGCTCGGATTTTCCACAAATCAAAACTTTTGGGTGTGCGCCAGCACCTCACGTCCTATACCACGTGATGTATTGTAACATGAACATGTGTTTTTTCTGTAGTGTGACAATTTGTCTGTCCATTTGTGCTCAAATTGTAACCACATAATGACAAAGGAATAAAATTTGAATTGGCATTAGATCTATTAGCATCCTCTTTACTCTTAGGTATACAATTTCGCAAAACCACTGGTATTGCACAAAATTGTGACGTGATTGACAAAAACTGACTTCAGATAGGAAATCAGCACCCTGAAATTAGTCTAAATAAGTTGAAAAAGATGAAACAACTAAATATGTGTATATCTGTGTAATATTTTCCTGACGAGCATGAGTTTCTTGTCTTTGCAATGTCCGCTCAAGAAATTAAATATGATATTTACTGTTGTTTCTGACGTTGACAGTATAGCGTATTCGATACTGCAAAATGCTGACTGGATTCAGAGGAAAAGAACATTATATACTTCTTATTTGTTCACTGATACTGGTTTTTCCTGCATTAGCTACAATACCTGTACAAAGATTCATGTCTGAGTATGGAGTCACATTTGGTCTACCTGCCCTTACCAACAACAAATTAAAGCTCTAGATTTTCTATAGGCTTTCGAGGAATCAGCCGACTGGGCTCTGCTTTCATCTCTTTGCTATGATTCAAATTGCGCATATCATTATTCAAGTAACTTCACTCCACAGATGAAAGAAGCAAGGAATCGATGGCAAATATTTAATAGGAAATCGATTTCACGTAACACTGCGCATCGTCAGTCCTATCATCTTATTCAGATAGAATCATTCTATAATCGCATGCTATACCCGTGAGTTAATGTGTTTTGCTTCAAAAATAATATTTGGAGTTACCATGCTAAAACTATTCTCCTCTAAAGGAGAAGAATAATGGAGATGATGAAACATTAACCTTCAAAGCTTTTTTCTTAATCGTAGTTTTCATTAGCCTTACTTACTCGTATTTAAAGATCCTGGCTTGGAGTAATCCCCAACGTTTGATGTACATTCACCTTGCTTTTACTGTAAAGCAGCGCCACAATTTTATTAATTTACTGGACTTCGCTACAATTGTTTTACCAAAAGCAACGCAAGTATGCAAACTAATCGTTACAGCGTTAGCACCGAGATGTTCTTTCTGACGACCAGGACTAATGTAAACAGCAGAAAATGCTTACTCACTTCATCATTTTACGTTTGACATTGTGAAATTTCCGGCGGGCGTACATGCATTGCAAGTGTGCATAGCCTATGAAACGCTTCCTGTGCACGATATGCTCTCTTCCAGAAACGTCTACCTCGTAAAAGAACACTCTGCAATTAGTCGCTTTTCGAATCGTCGTGCTTTTCATGTTGGCACCAATTTGATTTTTCAAATGCGAAGTTATCGAAACGGAAAGTTCTGACTGGTGGCAACATTTCGCCAGACCACAAGGCCTTGCGTTATTTGCAGTATGATGTTCATTGGCTTATTTACTGCAACAAATGCAGTTTCATGACTCATAATTAAGAACAATAAAGCACGGTGAAAGGTGGCAATTTCAATTTGTGCGAATAGAAAGCTCATTAGAACGAACGCGACGAAAAAACAGGAAAACAACCGAACTTTGAAAAGATCAAGTTTTTTTATTTGAATGTCCAGGCCCTAGCCAAGGGGTCTGCAACACTTTGATTACGTAGACAGACAGACAGACAATGCTTGTTTTTTTTTGCATGGCCAACGAAAAGACCCGGAGGTCATCAAAGTCAACTGACCATAACGTACTTAATTGAAAAGAAAATATCTTCTCTTATCAACAGCATCAGTACTTTTGACACGAAGCTCACTATATTGGTCTAGTATAGTCCAGTTGTGCATTACTGCATAAGATAATGGTTTACGCTAATGTACTGTAGGTAAACAAACTTAAGTCAAAACCTTGCATAAAGACGAATATTGTCAACATACTGTTGCCTTCTCTAATTGCCCAGTGTTTATGATTTCATCATACCGATTCTAAGCTTTTGTTATTATACAGCCATAAAACCACAAGTTGGAAACCAGCGATGTTGATGATAACACTCTAAACTGTAGCTCACTGAAGCTAAATATGTTTCTTGCTGTTGGAGCATGAGAATGGCTCGTCAATAAAGACTGTTCGAAGTCATGGCCGCCAGCCAGAACATGTGAAATGAATTTGTGATGCACCGATGCGACCTCAGCAGCTTGCATTACGCACAGCACGAAGCAAGTTGTTTTAGGAAAGTTGTTTGTGTCTCCTAAGATGAAACTTTTCTCGTTTTTATGTAACGAAGTGTCTATATTGTAAGAATGTAAGCGTTAAGAAATCCATTGGTGCACTTAGTTGTAATACTCTCAAATAACATTTATTCATACATTTATTACAAAATTAAAACACACACTATGATTTATGCTTGCATATTTGTTGTGTGAATACAAACTTTTTCAAATTGTACTTTAACATAAGTTTTGATCTTTTCATCCCAATTCTAAGCGTTTCCTTTATTTTTATGTCAAAATACCACGATGCATTGAAGTCAACTGCAATTACAATCGGTACTGTGCTGGAGTGAACCATTCAATGAACGTTGCTGGGTGATACGATGATGCCCGGATGGAGATTCAGCGACTTTTGCTGCGCCGACCAACAAATTTAGTTCAAACAACGAAAAGTTTATTGCGAAACCACGTGTGATAATATGTCGGCCTAGCAATGGGCGAAGAGGTTGCACAATCAATGAAAGAGCTCGCCTGCCAGATGCAGGCCAATAATATACTAAGCAAAGCGCGACGCAGAGCGCAGGTATGGTATACCACAGAACTGCTGAGCGTTTTTTGCCGCGGTGGAGAGTTGTTTGATTAGTCGACGGAGCGCGGCCACTTGACAGAAACTTCTCGTCCCAACGCTGGCCACAACACCACTTTTTGAGGTGTGTCGTTATGCAAATACACAAGTTTATTTAGAGAATCTGATTAACCCTAACCTGTGAGAGGGCGAAGACGTCACTCAAACTCAGGGCTGCTTGTGACACAAAGCAAGCAGGGGATTTGAGAGATGACTCTGTACAATTCATTGCCTTCGACTTGCGCAAATCGGAAACTTTAATCGGCATTGACACAAAAAGCAATACAGGCTGCCTTTGGTATAGCAGTGGGAACTAACTTGTAACAAGAAAATAAACAACTGCCGAAAGGGCGCTGACTGAAAATTAACTCACTGGCTACCTGGAAAGACCATGTCAGGTTGTGAATATCCGGAATAATGATAAAATAAAAACGCTTTCCACGCAAAGGTGCCACTGATAAGTGATAAGTCAGGTGATTCAAGCGAATGCAGTTTGTACCAGGGATGAGAATTGGACTTGACCCAGATTATAGCGAATTTTGTTGAAGGTGGTTTGGATCCGGATTGTAACTTACTTAAAAAATATAGGATCAAGACTGGATTTGTACTGAGTTAATGGAAAAGAATTGTTGCTTTTTTGATGGTAAGAAGCTGTATTTTGATAATCTTTTCGACTTTATTTGAGTTTGGACTTACCATTTTTGAATTTTTTAGACTATGGTTAAACGTGGACTGAGTTTTAAAAATCCAGGANCAGATCTGAACCGTAAAATATGACAGTCGGCTCATCTCTTGTGTGAACGTGTGAACTGTTTGTGCTTAGATGGAAGGCTCAATGAGCATTCAATCAAAAATGCGTTGATCTTATTCCGTACGTACTTTCCCATGTAGTTGGGCCACTGGCCTTAGCACCCCTTCGCGAAGTTTTGTTGTTACGGAATTTTTTATTAAATTTCTTGACCAAGCAGCTTTTTCTACTGATTTTCAAAAATTTTTTGTACCAGCAATTCGATCACTATAAATGGCGTCGATCACTACCGGGCTTGCATGACGGTTTTAAACTTGCAATTACTCGAGCAAAGCGTGAGTGTGTTCAGAAGCTAAGAGATATTAAACCAACTCGTAAAGAATACAACGTTGGGTGACTCATCTGAAGAGGTGCAAATCAACGAACGTAATTCGTTGTGCTGCATGCCATAAAAATACGAGTTGATCCACATGGAGCCAAACCCATTTAATTTCAGAAGTGACTTTGACAGGAACGCTTGGTTGTTCAGAATTTCAAGAGGCAAAGACTTGTCGGAATTTTTGAAAATATCTGCAGACCAGAGAACTCTTGATTACGGCCAATATTCAGTGAACGTGGTTTATTGCAATGAGAATCAAAGAATTAAATTCTCTAAAACGTGCAGTAAGAGCTTCAAATATCATCTAGAATGTTTTCATTCCTTTTCGATTTACTTTAACTTTGGAAATCCAGATATTAGGAGTTTGGAGAGGGTTCACCCCACATTCATTATCAATTTTTTTATAAAAAACAAATATGACAAAGGTTAAAATCGTTCAAGGCTTGTGTTTGGATTTCACGCCACTTCTTATCAGTCACGACAAATTCCTTAATTTGTGAAAGTCACCTGCTCAGACTCCTTATTAAAGCTTAAAGACTTTCAATGCAGCAAATTTGTATTCAAGAAGATTTTGGACTCGGTTTGCATAAGATTAATTGATCCACACGCGTTTGAGTAGAACCATTAATTTGCGCACTGCAGCCAATATGATACTTGACGTTTCCGCATTGTACCCATTAAACAATATTATCAGTTAAAGGTTGAAAAAATGACATCAAACATTTGTGCTTAAAGCATAAAGGCAGAGTTTTTGAGTGTTGTTGAAAGTTTCTCAAACAGTTAAAAACATTTGATGAACCAGTGCAGTGAATGAATGAGAGGCTTGAAATATAATTTATTTTAGCAAATTTTGTTTTATTTGTTGGAAAACTTTCATTTATTTATTTGTTGGACACACTTCCGTTTGAATCGTGTGCAGGTACAATGAAACTTGTGGTGACAATGAAAGATGGCTTGAATGTTCCTGGTGGTGAAAGGCAAGTCTGCGTCAAAAAGAGTTTGCAGTGAATGACCACTGTGTGGCGCAAAAACTGCACGCGGTCGTGTTGAAATCGGGCAAAACCACGGGTTAGCGAGTTCACCAATGAAGCTACCATTTCGCCATAACCTGAAAGACGAAACTTGTGCAAAGCTAAGAGGAGCGGAACAAAACAATAATAGAACCAACTTATTTCAGGGTAATTGGCATGTGAGCAACTTCATGATTTCGTATTTGCACTGCTCTCAAACTTTGACAGCAGATTAATTTGATATACTGGTGACAAGTCGATGGCTATGAGAACACCTCTGTCAATGGGACAATTCTCGCAGCACTTAACAAGTTAGGAAACTTTCTACTTTAGATAGGGTGAAGAAAAAATTTTGTGAAAGCAACTACATTTTTAGTCACTACACAAAGATGAAAACGTTTGTGATGCAGCAATGTTACAGGGATAGATTTACCAAATTAACACCTTAATCAATGTCTATGGCAATTGTCAGACTGAAAGTGGCAATATCAACCGCATTTGCCACGAATGTGTCGTCCAAATTTATTTTCGGTAAAACTTTGTTTAGAAAAATTTGGTGAAAGTCCCTCTTTTTCAGCGTTTTTTAATCTTCAACAAATGGCTTACATAGTACTCAAGTAAGTTAGTTTCGTTTTCACGTGATGTATGCATGGAATTGTTTGAAAGTTTACCATGTGCTTGTTTCAATCGATNACACGTTCTTACCTAATCCTCACGCGCTTTTAACAGTTGCAAAAACAAAATCAGATTTTTTTTCAAAGGTAATGGACACAGACAGTGGCGTAGCGAGGCTAAGTGCCGACCGGCAGCCCTTTCCACCCCCAAATTTGTTTACAAGAATTCAAAATGAAAGAAATTCATGTTTCGTGCTTACTAATATAGGAAAACTAAAGCATCTTCAACATCACAATCAAACTGAAATGAGTCTTGTTTTTCATTATCGATGAGTTCTGCTTTTTTTGCTTGTCTCCACTTTTCTCATTATTACTTTTCCTATTTTTTCTGCTTTCTTTACATTTTTTTTAATTTATTTCTGCTTTCTGCTATTTTTTCTGCTTTTTTTCTGCTATCTGAAAACTTGCTATTTTGATTAGCAGAATTTACTCTATTCAGGAAAGGCCGAAAACGTGACTATTTTAGAAATTGGACTCATCTGTATAGTTTTATCACACCCTAGGCGAGGTGAAAACAGAAAAACGACTTGCAAATAGCTGAAGATTGGTCAGGACTTCTGATGACCTACACCAGGAATTGCGAGAACAATAGATGCTTAGAAATAATGATGCTATCCCTTAAATTCTGTCAATTAATAGACTTCAAGGAGGCGTAAATCAATCTGTTTGAACGTAGAGATGTCGCGCACAGTAAACGGGTCACCGGATGAAATAGCTTGAAGCGGTCAAACAAAACGAAGTCGACTGCTCGTTTGTCGCCGTTACAACTAGCAGGTAAGCAACACAGGCAAAGAGCGTTTTACAGAGCAGCGCGGAAAAATCTTGTGTATTAGCTGAAATGAAAGAATGTATCTGTCGGGCTACAGCAGGCAGTAAAACTTGCCTGGAATCTTAACATAGAAAAGCTACTGCCGTTTTAAAATCACTTACAATTCATGAAAGAGCTGGTCAAGCTGATCAAGATTCCCGATGAACCACTGGAAACTCTCTATCAAAACTACCCCAATCAAAATGTACGTATATTAGACGCAAACGTAGTTTGTAGCCCTATCCACGGATAACGTTGTTGATAAATTTGCTTTTCCCAAATCTATGACCAACTGTGTTTTCAAGGTTGGTTTATCTCTCTTCAAATGACTCAAATCCAATTTATATTCCGTTGCAAAGCACTTATAAAGTTGAATATTCAACTAAGCTCCTGACAGCAGCTTCCTCATACAGCTATAAATCTATTCCAGATCTCGCGCGTATACTCTACATTCAAAGAAACACCCGAGTTTTCCTCCGCATGAAGCAAGGGGGTACACCCCATAAACCCGTACTCAAATTTCCAGGGGCGTGAATCCTTACGTGCTCTACAACATGGAATGTTTGATCACTAAGCTTACCAATGAATACATTTGTTTTTACAGCTTATTTAAAGTCAGTGGTACTTGAAACAAAGGACAATTGCTTAAGGGAGGCCTGAAAGAAAAAAGGTAGAGAATCACTGCCGTAAACGATTGTGCTGTGGTGTGGGGATCCTTGCGCCAACTGCATCCATGATCACAATAAGCCACACGAGGTCTCTGTGAGCACCTGAGCATCGCTTAGATCAGTGGACTTTAACCTGTTTTCTTCAACCGCCCCAACAGGAACTTTGCTTAAAAATCGCCCCCACTATTGATTTTATTGTTGGGTAAAATATTACTTTTATTTGAAAATATTTCAATGCTAATGAAATTAACGGACAATCCAGGCAGCACACAAAAACGAATAAACAAAACGAATGCAATTGCATTTGTATAAAGAGTGTTATTCATTTCCAAATGCAATTGGTTCCAACTACAGTACTGCGAACCATGCCCCTGGCCTTTTATCTGTAAGTTTTATTAAAGCAGATTGCAAGTTGCAACTTTTTTCAACTTTTTCAACTTTTTCAACTCCGTCATACACTGGCACCTTTCTATCGTGGAGCACATTTGATTTTGAGCTGAGATTCCCGTTCTTTGGCGTTGTGTTGTCATGGTTCTTCGTTATGTTGCTTCGTTTATCTTGCAACTTGGCCTCAGTTTTGTCTTTTATTTGTCGAGTTGAAGACACGAGGATACTGCGTTCGCTGCAGCTTCAATGCCGGCTGAGAAAAGGGACGCTGTAGTCCATGATGGCGGGATCACATCCTAATTGAGTGGGCGTCGTCACGTGGGATATGCAAAATATAAACTCAACGACGCTTTTTGTGGCTGAGTTGAGAAAGGTGGAAAGTTAAACACCGTTGTTAAAAAAACTCAGAAAACTGTTGTTCTTCAGTTCACCCAGACCGTACCTTGGACCCTAATCCGCTCCAGGCTTACCGACTATGATAAAATTGCTGGCGCTTAGGTACGCACACTTGCTGTCTCCTCCTCGAGTATGAATAGTATGGAGGTTTGGGCCCGTGTAGTAGCGATTTTTAGAGGCCAGTTTGAAAATGCAATCGGTATTTTTTCTTAGTTCATATGTTTTAGCTTGAACGTGTTCACGTTTTCAGGACACTACAAACTTTTATAAAGCTAACACTTTTTACGAAGCACCGTAACAGTGAATTGCATTACCAGGTAGCATGACGCTTGGTTTCATTGCTGAATTTTCTTTTTTGGTACTCCACTGTCAGACAGAACCACGTAACTTCCTTTATTGTAGCGACTGACTCAACAATTAGCTACATTATCTTAAAAATTTTATCTTTAAAGCTTTTCGGTGGCCAAGTCAACAGTCCCCTTTCGAACTTTAACTATAGTATACTGCAAACAACGTGTGGTATCTACAACACAACAGAATGTTCAAAAGAACTGCAAAGACCCATTCCGAAGTGAAATCGAAATGTAACGTAGATCACAGTTTTTGCATTTACTGGCACTTTTAGGACAAGACCAATGGCAGAGAAAGTATAATATTTTCAACAAAATACGACTTGAACTTTAAATGAGGAAAATGTGGGAAAGCAGACGAAATACATTCTACCGAGCGCGCTGTATCAAGTAAGGTCTGTGAATTTCTATAGAAAATGACGCCATGCAAAGGGAAATAAAGATGAAGTTAACAATAAGAAAGCTTTCATAGTAAACAGATACAAAATACAAAGTTTGATAGAGCATCTGATACTTTCAGTTTTCACATTTCGTTGAAGTTCTTTTGGCAGTAGTAATTTAAAACATGATCTTCTATAAATGAAGCATGAGTTGCATTGTCTCAGTTTGAAGCAGATGCACCTGAGCAGTTTAATTTCTCCAATGTTTTGGCTGTGGATTCAGTTCCACAAAATCATTGTGGGTGTCGTGCACTTGTTCATCTGAAGCCATTTGTTCAACAGGCCACGAATTCAAGTTCGACAGTCTCGGAGCAATCTGATGCACCCTTGACCGAATATGGCCAGTTGCTTGTTGCCAAGTATCGTGGGAGAGAATCTAACTTCTGTCAATTCCAATCTCCTCTGCACTGTCAGTTAGAGAAACGTGAAAAACGCCAGTTGCAGAAACACCTTCAATATCTGTTTCCTCATGTACGGGTGATGAAAGAGCCATCGTTTCATATGCTGTGGTCATGCGTTTCTCAGAAGCATTTCGCGTTTGAACCTGCTGCGTTTGCCAGTTCAGCGTAAACTCATGAACTTCATCATGACGTTCGTGAACTGTCCAAAGGTTATTGCTCATGACGGTTTGACTAAAGGAAGTTGCCATAACCATATCCCGCTCTGGAAGAAGTTCTTCTTGAATAGTACCGACTTCACATTTCTCCTCTTCATCAAATGCCCTTAAACAGACAAAACAGTTTATTGAAACATGAACAAAGTTGTTTCAATATTTTATTTCTTTCAATTCAGCAAACCAAAATGATAAATGTACTTTTATCTTGATCTTTCAGATATCACGGCTCTTGTCACTATTTCACGATTACAGGATTGTGGTTAACACTCAGTTTGGAAACGTATAGCAATCCTGATAAAAAAAATTAATTTTTGCCTGTGTTTATCACAAAAACTTGCACAAAAATTACTTAGTGTCCTTGTTCCCCAAGTTCTACATGTTCAAGCTCTTATTGTTTGTGATATTAAATAAATATATTTGACAAAACCTTTTTGCAAGTACTGTATTGTGTTCAGGGTAATTCACAGCTAAAGCTTAGAATAAAATTTGTTTCTGCAAAAGATTTTTTATCTGCCGGCAAGCAATATGCGAAGTGGTAAGATAGGCTTCAAAGTGGTTATCCCGATTGTTTGCAACAAAGACATTATTGTCAGTAAAGTACAGGACCTTAAAATCAATCCCCGCCAACATCGGGTGGATTTAAATTGTCAACAGTCGCAATGGTTTCATATGCACAAACTGTATTTTCTGAGTGATATCTCCGAACATTTTAGCAGGTGATCTATGCCTGTTTTCAAAATCGTCACTTGGCGATATTTTGGGTGTCACTTGAATTACATCAACTGTTCGAAGATGTGAATATTAATCAAGCTGCTTTTACCTTGAAAATGAATTTCAGCAAACTCGTTTGCTTTTCAGAATCAACAGAAAAATTATGGGCTGACACGTTTGATTGTACGCCTTCACGCTGGTTTATAGGATTGCTCTGATGAATGTAAAAATGGTGCTTTCACTGTCTTGTAACTAACGTTCAACATGGATTACAATGGAATGAGAGAATAATCATGACGCTTTGCGTATCTTATAGTGCTGCTTACTTTTGCGTCATGTCCAAAAAACATCTTATTCAAAACAATGCACAGCAAGGAATAACGCTTCCAAGCTCGCATGTGTGTACGATACCTAATAAATCTAAGATGAAAGGACAGACCACCATAAAGTGCAATATACCTGCGCCATTTTCTATCCCAAAGATTTGGTCTAATAAAGTGTGTTACACTTCATTCGTTTGTTCATATCTGCCTAAACTACGTTAGACGAGTAAACATACAACTTTCAAAGTTCACGGCACATATGACAGGACCGAGGACCGCACATATAATATCATGTTCAAAGTAGGTGTTTTCAACGTTTGAAAAATCGTTCTTCATGCTTGGTATGGCCCGAGAGAGGATCGAACTTAGCCTAACAGTCGGTGAAATGCGAAGCTGCTCTGAAACTAGTACCCAGTGACCGATTGCTGAGTTGCGACAAGGCTCATAGAACAAAACCAGAGGCCAACGAGTTCGCAACCAATGACCTCGCTATTGTCCTAAAAATCTGAAAAATAAATCATATGTCACCTCCAGATACATCACAATACAATGAAATAATTTGAAGGGGCTGCGCAAAGAAGCGACTACAGATAGTTGTGTTTGTATTACACTGAAACTTACAGTAATGGATTTAACTTTATTGCCAGTGGTCAATTAAGTAGTGTAATACAAATTGTGCGCAGGTAGTCTTGAGAGCAATGATTTTCAAGTTAGGCAATGTTCTAGATTCAATGATAAATCAACGACTGGAAAAAAAACTGTGAAGCAATTGAAATTCTGAAAGTAGCAAAAAATATATGAGAATTTTGTGATATGTCAAAGAAGTACAGCAAAACATAGGTTGACTGAATCGTACCTAGCTGTTGGTGCAATGTTGATTAAAATGGAGTTTTTCAGAGTAAACACAGTTATTTGTAGAAAGTCCAGCCATTAATTAATTTAATTAAAAGTCCATCCAAGATACTACAAATCCCAAGTATTTCTACTGTAGTATCCAGGCACTTTTCCTTCTCAAAAAGTATTGACACAAAATAATATTGCGTTTGAACAGACCTGTCAGAAAAGTTGAGATACTGTTGTGAAAGGAGAAACGTTTGTTTCGACAGTCTGAATGGAACACGGCCTGGAATTCAGGTAGGGAATTCTGCGGACTACTACGTCACATTGTTCGCAAAGGATGGCCGTTACCTCGACTCATATTACACTTGAAAAAGTCTTTGCTGATATAAAGAAAATTGAGTAGCGATGCGACTGGATCTTGAAACACCTGGATAAACGTTTCGTCAATTTAAAAAACGCTTTCATACGACTGATAACTTGTCCACAATCTTCAGCTTAGCATTTAAAAATAGAGTTAGGAAATGCTTTAATTATTAACGGCTTTGGGTTTTTCATAGGCACAACCCCAAATATTGGATTCCTGTTGTACTTCCAAACACACCTTTCAGTAATATGTGATTTGTTTTATTAAATATGCCAAATGCAATATTGAACAGTACATGTCATTCACCTGGAAAATGATTGAATTAAAAACGTGAAAAATTGAGAAGTTTGGAATGTATGTTTTACACCCACAAAACATTCGCATCTCATAACCAGCAGGTTCCGCTTGTGAGATACCAAAATGTTTAGTTTAATACTTTATAAATTTGCAGCATGAAATCCGATCATGCAATTGAGGTTAAATCTCTAACAAAATTTTTTTCAAAAACGCGCATCGAGTAAAACTTTCTGCGTCGAGCAAAGACATTTTACAAACGCTTCATATGGATTGGAGACCTAACTAAACAAAAAAAATAGATTTTCGGCACATAACATATCACCCAGATATGCGCTAGGTATAATTGGGTTTTTATATAAGACGGAAACACCACAAAAATTAATAAATCAAGCTCAAAACATATTTTCAATGTAAAAAAGTACATGAAACTGAGAACAGCGAAATCAAAGAGCGGAACTAAATACTTTCAAATATTTAAACGCACAGTTAAAAAATTAGGGTACTAAATCTTTGGAAATTTGGAAGATGACTCCGTCATGGGTTGGCTGAAGAGGGTGTCCACACATTTAATCACGCGTCATTTCATCACGCGACAATTAATCACTGACATTTTATCACTAGATAGTTAATCACACAGACAATTAAACACCCAGACATTTAATCCCTCAGACTCTTTATCACGAGGCAGGTC
>JGI24021J15306_10003863_pt1 | contig 17146 bp, 6 predicted proteins | sample Ectturendosymbi1_FD_15306 | JGI IMG/M metagenome (IMG submission 15306) | reverse complement strand
AATGTAAGCCGCCCTTGAATTTAAGCCGCAAACATGATGAAAAAAAAAACTTTATAAGCCGCGGCTTACAATCGAGTAAATACGGTAAGTTAGATTATAAAAAAATAAACAGATCTGCGCACAGAAACATTGGTGTAGTGCAACTATGTCCAACCCGCGGGCCGCATGCGGCCCAGTCGAAGGTTTTGTGCGGCCCAATTTAGGTTTTCACTGTAGAAAAAAGTTATCTACATATTCCCAACTTGTCATTCTTTATAATCGTGAATTTGACGTTTTTGATGCAGGTAGTCCTCAATACCACTTTATCACGTCTACTACCATTGCAGTTAAAATTCGAACGCTTTCAGTATTAGCTTAAAATAAATTCATTTTGCTAAAATCAAAGTAAACCATTCTCTCTGCGGCCCACATTAATATATCATTAAAGTGCAGCCCCGGTTAAGGTAGTGACAAAATTTTTCGCTCAGTGCGCCTTTTGGGTTGGACATAGCTGGTGTAGTGTTTTAATTTAAACAAGATTCCACATGATTTAGAAAATTGTGTTAACAATTTCTATTTGAGGCTTCCGATAAAGTTTATCACCAAGTAGGCCTATACTGCTCGGACATTTTGAGTTATTTAGTGGTATAAAGAGAAGCATTTTTGTTGTTAGGGTTGTTCACGAGCATAAAATTACATTTATGACCGGAGATTGTATTCTCTGTTTCCTATGCGCTTACACAGGGGTGTAGGGCTGAAAGAAGTGCGGCAACGCACAGAAAAAACTAGCCATTTTCAACAGCGCTGTTGTCCTCTTTCCTCTTGTTGCATTTGTGCTATTTCGTGATTTGAGTCACAAAAATGTATGAATACCATAATATTTTATGCCTTGAATCTCATATCTTGGCCATGGGCGTCCGCAGAAATTTTTCCAGGGGGGGGGGCAACGTCGAAATTTTGCTTATCCTTTTTTCAGGTTGCTGACGATGCAATGCACGCGGACGTCCACAAAACGCTTTACCCTTTCTACTCCACTAGTCTGTGCTGGTTGAACCTCAATTCTCAATCGTGTGTCTGAAATGTTTTCTACTCTTCGGCTATCAGAAATGCTTTTTTTTCCTGAACAGCTTATTATCCATTTTTTCGAGCAGTTTCTACAAATAAGTCATAATTTAAGAATAACCAACGGCCAGAACAACATGAGCGCTGAAAAAATAAGGAAGTTAGACGCTCTCGCAAAACTGTTTCAAGCAATGAGAAGTAGAGCTATATGTTGACAAGACTATCGGAAAACTTACTAAAGTTAGAACACCACGCAGGTTTGAACAAAACTGAGCAGATGAATTACGAAAACTCGCCACAACAAATAGAGCTTTGCGCTTAGTGCTCACTAAGAAGTCAGAACTAAGCCTTAACGATAAAGTCGTATTCCCACAAGTGTGCATAGACGTATTCTAACAAGCCATGCATTTTCAAACTGTGAAAAGAAGTCTGCATAAGAATCGTTTGATTAAACTATTCACTCGGGCACGTTGATCAGTCTCACACTACAATGGATTTTTCAAACTTGTGGAAGCACTGCTACAGATTTACTCATGCTTCTTTTCACACAGTATAGAAAGATACGTAGCTTACCGCTATCAGCAGTGTCACTGTTTCGCTGCGTTACGTCACCTGCCCAGATGTCTGTGTTCAGCAGTCTGGCAAGTAAACTGTCATTGCAAGAATTAATCGGAACTTAGCTGCTAACTTCAGGCTTTCCATAAAATTTTTGTTCTTAGTTCCAATTTCCAGGGAGGGGGCAAATGCCCGTTTTGCCACCCCCCTGCGGACGCACATGATCTTGGATATGAAACAATTAAATTTTAAATTCTTCTTAGTCACTGTTTAGCAAAAACAGCATTCATTCTCGATTTTTTATGATGATTAACATGTATTGTGGAGGTTCAATCACAAAGATGTCGAACCTTAGCGCTCTCAGCATTGGTTTCTCATGAATTTGCAGGCAAGCTAAAAAGCAATCTTGTCAAGAACTCATCAGCCCCACCTCTTATTAGTCTAAAGTTATTGCAACTTTTATAACTGTATTAAAATCAAACTTTAAAAACTGTCGAAATTTGGTCAACTCAATAAAAGATATGCCGACGTAAATCTGGATAGTTGTTCCGAAAAAACGCCGACAAATACATATTTTATGGATGATGATTAGAAAACATGGAGCATGTAATGTTCAGATGTTGAGACTCAGTTGCTGTTTCCTTCCCACCCTACTAAATTTCTGGCCATGCGCTTGGATTGGCGTGAAATGATTGAGATCAGAAGTCTTTCAAACTCGAGCCCTTTCGCAGCGACAACCGTTTATTTGGTTCCATGCAACATTTCCACAGCCTTTCCTTCTGTCATGTTTTCGAAAAATACTCTTAGTTCAACAAGGTTATCCTTGTACGCAACTGTATCGTTACCATATTTTCAAACCCCAGCTGGTGTACATTAAAAATGAGCCAATCAATCCTAAACCTACTCTTTGAACCGCACCACTTATCCAACTTCAGTACATGTCGCACAATCACAATTGCTTCGTGTAAACCGAGGACTTTGGCTTGCACTTGATGCTTCAGTTAAAAAATTGTGAAACTGCTATAGTTTCGAGATTTATACATTACACTAAAGAAACGTAACTTTTCAATTGTAACTCACATTTCCGCTACTCATGTTCTTCTCTGTTCTTGCCGTCCTCGCATGCCTCTAGCGACCCCGCAGTTGCGCCACTACGCCGATGTCTGTCCTTTTCTCTCCAGCTGACTTATTTTAACGGAATACTAAAATTGCCACGACGCTGAAACGTAATCCGACCGACACGTTTGACAAAGGTTGTACGAAGAGTTGATAACGCCAACAGGTTTACTTCGGTTTTGAAAGCGCTTACGCTACGAGGTAGTATATATGCCAATTGTGATCAACTGAAATTCATTACAAGACTTGACGAATTGAAACTGCATTGCATCCGAGACTATAGTTTCGGAGACTTCACAGGACTCTCGAAAAGCATTTCTCCAGTTCGTTTAAATGAGAATTTTTGCTTTCGGCGTCCGTCCCCCGGAGTGGTGGGAACCGTTGCGGCGGGCGATAAAACCTGTTAACAAACGTCAATTCCTTAATCACGTGCAACGACAGACACCGAGCAGAGAGTCAATAACCCACTTTTACGTGGTTGTTTTTCCGCTTCAAGATGTTTACTCTGGACAAAATATCTTTGGACCTTTGTTCTTCGGCAAGCCGGCTGCATGAGTGGGAAGAAACCGCTTCGGTGCGAGCCGACCTACGCAATAGTGTTGAAAACGTTAAACTTAAGTTTTAGGAAGCTGAAGCACAAGATTTTCGATAACTGGTGAAAACATTTCAACAAACCTAATTTTGGGTTTGCTCGACCGATGAACAATCGCTTTAAATTAAGCACAGATTAAAAAAAATCAGAGTTATCTTAATTACTGTTAAATTTTTATACATGTTACAGCAAAGTGAATCAAGCTAATTCTTCTTTGTGATACACTTCTGTAAGAAGGTCACATCGCTTTAGCTTTGAACCGTGTTGTAGTGAAAAAAATGCTTCCAAGTAAAAATCAGGCTAGCCTTTAAAAAGTATACGCGTCGTGGTAGGCCCGCAAAGCATTTAGCTGGAAGTAGTTAATTCGCAAAATACAACGGCAGGAAAATTTCATCGCTTAAATAATCGTGAAAACGTAGCTTATACGGAGGTCAAACTTGTTTGCCTAAGATTTTGATAAATCGTTGTCCATACAACATAGAACGCAAAATAATCATTTTACTTTTCCAATTTACCACAAACCTTGTGTTTACCAGGGTTTTTAAGGCGTTTTAGGGACCCAATTCGGGTCCCTAGAATTTTAAATCGGGCCCTAGAATCAGAGAAAATTATCATCGGGTCCCTAGAATCAGATAACTCGGGTCCCTACAGATCCAAAGTGGGTTCCTAACAATTTCCTTAAAAAAACTGTGTTTGCTGTAACTAAAAGGGCTACACATCCTAAAGCATTTGGTAGCTTTTATCTGGATGTTAACTTCTGACACCGCCTGGAAACTGTCTCTTGAGGCCATGCATTCAGGAAGAAAGCGATGAACGAGATAAAAGGAAAAAAATGGTGTGGCTAAAAGTGTTACAAACAGTTTTCACGCAGATGTTTAACAGTCACGATAAACTTGGTTGCGAGCAGTAAGTCGTGACGAATGGAACAGGTTAGAAGTACCTTTGTGTGGCGTCTTGGCTGGCATGGTTCGTTGGCAGCAGGGGCGAGATACTGAAAGCCGACAGTCAATACAATTAAGACAAGACATTCGGTGTTGCTTAGAAAAGTTGTGCAATGACATGCTTTACCATTTCACAGGTTGAAATCCGTCATTTGTCGGTGTGTCATGGTCCGGGCCTATAGGCCGAAGTGCGGAAAACTTAGATCCGCTTAAAAGGAAGGTTCGGCTGGGTGCGGAACTCGGTCGAACGAACTTGCTTCTCTCTTCGTCATTGAGTTCTGACATGGTGATGCATGCTCCGCCAGCGTTAATTTTCGTTTTGAGCCCTTTGAGGACAAACACTTTGCTTTTATTGAAAGCGCACTTGACAAACGGTTAAGATAAATCGAAACATATTGCAATCATGCGGTCAGACGTGTAGTAACACCAGAGAAGGCATGGCTATTCGCAATGATTGCTGCCAACTAAAGCTGAATACAAACAAGAATTGTTTTAAATATTTCCTTGGGCACACAACACTCACGTGCATTAATAACGATGCTTACGGTTGTAAGTTGCATCGCCATCGACGGACGCGACAAGTAAAGAGCTCAAACAAACAGATATTCGCGTTACTCAGCGACTGCGACATCTCAGCACTACAGCCAAGACACTCTTACCAGAGGATGGGCTGGGCGCGTAGTACGCTGCACGATCAGAGCTGCTCCTTTTCAGCGATGACCCGCCAGAAATGCTACAGTTCGTTTCGGACGCAACGTCGTTAAACATGAGCGAACCGTCTAAAGAATCGGACTGAACATCCAGGGCGTTCACCGATAGATCCAGACATGGCTCACATACATCTTGAAACAACAACTTACAAAGTTAAAAGGAACGTGTTGGATTTTTTGACGATGAACGGTCAGTTCAAGCGGGGATGGATCCTTCTATTAAAAATATAAGTATTATCTGCAGCATATTTAGTTACTTCTAATATTTAAAGCATTTCTAATTCGCAAATAAGCGTCTTTAAAGAGGTTTTATCACATCTTGCTGAACTCCACCAACAGTGCCAAAACTCATCGATTATGCTACAGGAAAGCCAGGTAAGAATCAGGTCACAAAGCCACAAACTATGCTATTGTCGGCTGCACTCAGATTGTTACAGAATTCAGCTAACCACAGCTTCATATTGACTTAAACTTAGCTGTAAAGCAAAGATTTGCTGTTGAAAAGTTGCCTTTTCACAACAACGGGAAAGGTGTGCTGCTTGGCCTACAGAGCAGTAAACCTGATTCGCAAAACGCTAAAAAAGAAAAGTAGCGAATGCAGTAGATTTGGCTCAGGTAGCAGTAGCAGGGTTCCCGCTAAAATTCAATAATATCAAAATCCATGACTTTTAATGAAAAACGTTTCGTGACTTTTCTAAATTGTTTTCATACAATTTGCGATGATTTTTTTACTTGAGACAATAAATAATGATAGTGGGCATTCTCTCCATTTGTATGAAATGCATTACTTCTTTCAATAATAGTATTTGTACTAAAAACGTTGAGTGAAATATTTGCACTGATAATTTCGCAGCAGTCTTCAGAAATTGGTAAAACAACACTGTACTGCCGTAGCTCCCCACTACAAAAACAACTTCATACGCCAGAGACCCTCATGTGACTTATATCAAGTTCGTATATAACCAGGCCCACAACCAGCTTGGGACACCAGCAGGGGCGAAGAGTTTTCCGAGGGGCCCAAATTTTTTGAACTATGTCCAATATTTTTAAACTATGTCCAACACATTTTTCCAGGAGGGGCAAAAAAAATTCTAGAGGGACTCGGCCCCCCGGTTACGGGCCTGTATATAACCACAATGAATAATCAGTTACGCCTAACAGTTTTTCTTCCAGATTTTTTCCAGGATGTTTTTTTATCAAACAAAAATCCAGGACTCACGAATTTCAAACTTTTTCCATGTCTTTCAATGACAACTATATTTTCCTGGATTTGCTGTGACCGTGAGAACCCGAAGCCAACAAATCCCCAGATTGTCAGACAAGCGAAATTGGAGCATCTTTTGAAGGGACTCTGACGATAACCGTGATATGTTTTTGACAAAATCGATCGTATAAACGGTTAACTGACAACCGCCCTTGCTTTTTTCTATGATACCTTTGAATTATTGCATTGGTTTAAACAGAACTAAAATGAAATTTGGCTTATTGTCAACAAAACCTGTTCCGCAAAGAGATACTCATCACACACTATTCCAGTTTTTTACAATTAGTATTTTAAGCAATGTGACGTGTGACCGCATTGTTTTTTTCAAAGTCATGTCCTCTGATTTGCAAATCTATTAAATTGACCAGAGGGAAAAAGAACGCTTCAACCTCAAAGTTATACAAACGGAAATGATTAAGTCCTTTTGACCCTACTCGTCTAAAACGTGGGCTTCCCTTAACATTAAGGTCGAGTCAAATTCTTCTGATCTTATTTACAGTAAGTGAACTCATTCTGCAGTGCTATATCAAACAATTAAAGCTGTGTTGCATATCGGTTATCCTGACGACTTTTTCAATCCACAAGTCTATCTCATTGCTTTTTTATTTTGTACTGTTGTACCAATAAAATAACTATGATATAAAAATGATTCTTACATCTTAAGACATCTCAAACTCAAATGGTCCCAAGAGGAAAATAAGGCCTTAAGTAACCAGATGACTGCTTTATGAGATCTTTTATTACAAAGGCAGTAGCAGAACCTCACTAGAAACGTTTTTTGAGCTATTTCCTGCAAAGTACATCGTGAGAGACTTTTTTTCGCTGAGACATTTCGGTCATTTGTCCCATAATAGTATTAAAACTCGCCGTAACAATATTCACTAGTCTATATTTTCGGGCATTATGACCGAACTGACTTAATCTTTTTCGGTCATTAAAAAAAATTCGGTTTATGACCGAAAAAAACTAGGTGAGAGATAGGCGAGATATCATTCCTAGCCATCTTTACTTTCGATAAAAGAAAATTATTGACTCGCTGGCCTGACGCTAAGCAGCGGCGAATAAAATAAATAAATCAATTGTGAATTATTTGGAAATTTCAAAAAGCATCGGGAACCATACAAAATGCATTCGCAGGCCGCATGTTACAGACCCTGACCTAAACCATGAGGGTAATAACTCTCATCGCCTAATTTACGTTTGTTATCAATTCTACCATAGTAACTCCTGGTATATTAGTGATGTAGCACCGATTCAACAATCTTGAATATGCGACACAACCACAGGCGCACTGGGAACCTATGACATTCTAATAATATTCAATTAAACCACCCAATTCTTCTAACGTTACGTTTTAATTCTGCGCACTAACAAACTGATGACCAACTAACTGCTTGTGCTTAATCTCAAAAAACGTATAGGATGATGGAGCAGTACCAAGCAGCCATGAATGAGTGACACCAAAAGAAAACCTCGACGTACGTGTAATGGAGCTTGATAATTGTGCGCAAACAAGTCAAAATCCGCATTGCTAGCAAGAAAAATTAACTCTTCACTCAGAGTCGACGCAGATGTAGCAATTGCCAGCAACTTACTTTCAAACTCGTATGAGCTGCTGACGGTATTCTCATCCTGTAACATGTTATCATCAAACTGCAATCTTCTGCTAAATGACACCTTCGCATCATGAGAAGGTGATCTTGCTGGCGCTACAAATTCATCCATCAGACTATCTATGTTCAAGCTGCTGGAGGAAGGTACAGAGTTGTCATCGATGTCAATCGATGGTGTATCGGATCTCGCAAAAAACTGACTGTTTCCAGCCGGTGTAACTAACTGAAGGTGATGTAATTTCGCAGATGGAGCCGTAATTCCATCACCTTCGGGTTTGTTTGCACCATCGGCGAAAAGAGAATACTGCACGCAGTTGGTCAAACCGGAGCTTGACTCTGTATCGTTGATTATGCTGCTGCCCACGATCAAGCCGTCAGGATCACCGCGCTCTTGATCGGGATAGTTTGCTTGGTTTGTAGCCACGCGCAATTTCAGCATCTTTAGTTCAGTCTCCAGCTGCTCCGTGTACTGATCGTTTCGTTCCAAAGCTTTCTGAAGCTGAATCACTTGCTTTTCGGAAGCATCCAGTCGTGACTGCAATGTCGCTACAGTCAAGCGACCGAATCTGCAAAAAACGCACAACAGGTAAGTTGCACGCGGTTTGATTCCTTCGTAGCGAAACAAAAATACTGAGCAATCGCATAGTTGTTATCGCTCAGGAAAGAACTTAAACTTTGTATTTTTAGCTGCTGCACGATTGCACGTTTCTAAATGCTAAAGGGCTTCACTTTAAACCATTACGCATCTCTTGATAGTTAGCAAACGATAATATTTCGTGAAACAATTTGCCTCTATTTTCTAAAAATTACATTTTAGCTGCATGTGTCATCAAAAATACTGCACATCAAATCCGCGCCTAAATCATGAGGTAATTCTCCAATAAAACGAAACTTCCATAGTAAGCAATGCCTTTAGTAAAATTCGCTGTGCGGCTATTTATACTGGCAGGTACAAGTCTTGACAAAATTTAATCCCACTTTCGCAGGGAATGAAGACATCACCTCAAAGAAATCTATCACAAATTTGAATGGTGCAAGGAATTTCTCATTTTCCTTAACATACCTCAAAAACGGTTTAACCACACAACCACACCCGCACATATTAACAATTGAACTTACTTCATTGGTGATCGGATTGAAACTTCTTCACGCATGCGTTGATTTTCAAGTTTGAAATCATGGTTCTTCTTTGTAAGCAATTGATTTACCTGAAACAAGGCTTGAATATGTCTTCACCAACGAAGATCCAACTAGCTCGTGCAGAGAAGAATCCATGCGAATAAATTATAAGCCCACGCTGTTTTGCAAACAACATTTAACTATGCCAGTGGTAGCAATTTTGAAAGAGCTTGAAGTAATTGCACTAGATCAATGCTATTAGCTCAAAAATAAATAAACATCACATTTCTGTAATGTTTATTTATTTTCATCACATCACAATAAATAAAACAAACATCATATTTCTGAAGTTAAAATGTTGAATGGATAGTAATAACACCTTCATGTTTCTAATGGCACGCACTGCATTTACAGAAATCACACGGAAGTTCTGCAGGAAACCTATGCAACGTTAACAGATCCGATGGATTGGAAAACAGGAGCTTCGACTGCAACAACCTGGAATTAGTGTAAATGCTAAGATGTTTCCAAAAAACACAAGAGAAATGAAATTGCCACAGAGCAGATGTCCGCAAATTTACTGAGCTTTATGAAAAAAAATCCATAGCATAAATCTGGGAAAAACTTTGAGACTGACTACGAAATTAAACGACAAAAACATTACTTCGGTATAAAAACAGCCTATTGTAGAGCTGCCAGGTTTGAATGCTTTCTTGTTCTCTGGTTCAATTCATTACAGCTTCTTGTTGTAGAAAAGAAACAAAAAATAACGCAAAAGATTTCACGACAACAAGCGGAAGTAAAAATGCCAAAAACAAAATAGAGAAATGAAGTAACATAGTGAAAATGCAAAATAAGTTTTAAAAAACAAAATAAAAAAAGTCAAAAATAAAACAGACTTAAAAGTTGATAGTAAGCCCAATAACCCAATTGACCCAATTTTTGGCCCATGGGCCATCTTTTAAAAATATTCGATGGACCACTTTGATATGCTGACACCTCATGATGAACTAGACGAAACTCTATTGGACATATGTCAGTGAACTCAAGAGTATTTTCAAATCTTAGTCCTGGAACTCTCCGTGGACAACTAGAAATTCCAGGTGGGCCACCAGTGGTCCACCTGGATCATGTTGAGAATCACTGATGTAACTTCACATTACCTTTCTAGCTTCAGCTAGCTCTTTCTTTGTTTTACTAAATGTTCTTGTAGCTTCTTGAAGCTTCTTTGTCATGTCCAACATAGAATCCACATCTTTTATATTATTATGACAGGATAACGTTTCTGAGGAAGTACTTTGGGCACTCTCGCAGTCAGCAGGTTGTTTGGCCAAAGCAGTAAGTTTTTCTTTCAAGTTGGAAATTTCCTTTCTTTGTTCTTCAATTATTTTGTCCAAATGAAATAGTTCATCCTGAAGATATATTTCTAATATTTTTGAAGCTGTAATTCAAAACTTGGCTTCAAACACAATACAGATGAAAGGCCACTAACTCTTTTTCAGTTTGGGAGATGCTAACAGTTTTCATGAAGTTACAAACTCTAATTAACAAGTACATTGAGGAAGCTTCCAATGCAATTGGTTACAGCCAACCAACAAGCTGATAAAGTTTACGCAATTTAATAAATAAAAAATAGAAAAAATGAGCATATACACCAATCAGAATATTTCAATTTTTAGCAGTGTGTTCCTTGTACAAAACAAACAATGAAGAAAGATTTTTACACAAAATAATTTGAAACCAATATAGAAAAAAATGCTAATAACATCTTATTCCACAAAGAAGTTACTGAAGTCCTGAGCATGACACTGACTGCAACCAGTGATGGCAGCAGATCAGGACTTTGACAGTTTTTTGTATACTTGAATAACCTTACCCATCATTATTCTCATTTGCAAGTGGCTCAGATGATCATGCGTGACAGGGATCCAGCTATGAATAAAAGTTTCTTTACAAGTGGACTGAGCTTTTCACCCATGGAAGTTTAGTTATGGTAAACTAGCACTTCTACACTCTGGCAGTCATTGTAGGTGGACATGCCATCAACGTATTGGCCGCACCTCTCATTGGGACTTGCTAAAGCAGTGTTTTTCCACTCCTCAGTTACAACTCAAAAGTGGGTTGCTGTTTGATTTACATGGTTTGCCATTTATGCAGAAATTTCATGAATTCCTAGTCATACTGAGTACACTACCGCATGATTTTGTTTCTAAAGCAAGAAGTCTTGTAGCAACCAATTGCTACTATAAATATTGTCATTATGATATCACAATGCTTGCACATGTTGGTCTGGACATGCAATGCCCTAGCTAGCAGTTGGGATTTGTCAATTAGCTGGTAGCTACAATACCTGTTTAGGACTATTTTTTTTAATTTGGACCTTTTTGAACATATGTTTGCATTTAATTGTCTTAGTTGTGGAAGTTCATTTTGTGATTATGAAAAGAAAGTATGAATAGTAGTTGTGTAAAAAGTGATTTCATCAAGTGTGTAACCAATGCTATGCATATTACTTCATGCTTAACATTTGGCTCGTCACAAAAAAGGCACTGAAGTACTGTACTAGAGGATGTCAAGTGAGTTTTAGTGATAATTGCACAACTCAGAAAATCTTGAACTAACCTTCCTCTGTCATAGAGGTTTGCTACAGATCATTACCAAGAAGTAATTATCTTCTAACATGCATATTTCATATAATATGCAATGCATGTAGTTACCACCTAAGTGCAAACGCAGTAATACTGCAAAAAATGAAAAAAATGAGAACCTCATATTCCTTTTGAACCAACACATATCTTGCCCGGCGAAGTTCACGAGATGTTGATTGACTAACTGCTGTCTCATATGTAGCTGAAAGTTCTCCACCTACCAACACAAATGCAGTAATGGAACAGTGGTAATTGCATTCTGTGACTTGTTTGAAAAAAACTACACAAAAGCACTTTAATTCAAACTGACACAAACGCCCACAAATATCAAATTAACAACAAAATGTAAGGAAAAAGCAGTTGTAGACAAATGGTATTTACTACACAGTTGAAAAAAACTGGGTTTTGGAAAAATGAAACATGCAGTACTAAAAACCCACAACCAAGTGTTTTAACTGTGAAAGTACTAGTTAAGGTTAGCCATTCTACAGTGTATCAAATCAGATTTTTCAATCCAAGTGCTGCAACTACTTTTTCATAGACATGTAGTTAGTAGGTACTAAATTTTAAGCATTACAACTTTTAGCAGCACATTAAGGTCTGAAAATGACATTATTATGACTTAAACTGATCAATGAAAGTTTTGTACATGCACATGTACTGCAGCACAGGAAATGATCTGTAAACTTCCTAGCAACATTCTATTGACAATCCAAGTATGTTCCTGTGCACCAGAGTGGTGCTGCATACATTCAAACAGAAACTTCCATGTACATGCAATAGAATTCACATACCTTTTACTTTGAACACCATAATTTAGCTTAGCATATGTCATACAAGCTATCAACAATCAGCTCTACATGTTGCCTGGGAAAAGTTTTAAAACGTCTGAGTAAAATCCAATATATGCTTGTGAAAGAGTGGAAGGTAAGCAGCTCATAAAGCATTTGGCGACCTTGTTTAATGAAGACATATTTGCAAATCCAAAAGTATCTTCTCCAAAGGAAAATTCAGGACTGATTTATAAACTTCTCTCCAAAGTCTTCAACAGATTTTTTTCAATCAGAAGCTTTCGATAATTTAAGACTGTTTGGCAATACTTAGATGTTTAAAACAAGTCAAAGCAAATTGTAAAATATCGCTTTCATCCCTTCAAAACCATTCACAAGAGTCCGAGCAACTGATTGTTAATATAATAATTTAAACAACAACACTTACCCATCAAACTAAAAAAATGCTATTTCTGACATTTTTCTAAAAACATATATAGTGTATGTGTCTGATGTTTGGCATGCAGTAGATGTGTTTAGTTTCTCTTAATTTTGCTCAGTATACTGAAAAGCACTTATTTGCTCTGAGTCATTTATCGTGTTTGATTTCCTTTACTTTGCGAAGTCTGTTGAAGTATCATTTTGCTTGCTTAAGTAGTGCCTTCAAAAATGGTACATTTTCAAGTAGTAACCAATAGGTTTTCGGCCTTGAGTAGGGTTTTATTGACTATTAAAAGCTCTGTTTGCCAATCAGCCAACTGGGGTCTGCTTTTTTAAACTTTTTGCAATGATTCAAAGTTGCACATGACTGTATTCAAGCAACTACTTTCCACATGTGAGATAAGCAAAAAGAATCTACCAGCAAATTTAGTAGGAAATCAATTTCATGGAATACTGCATATCACCAGTCCTGAAATCTGAAAGCAATGCTAATTGCTAACAAGTGAAACATTGAAAGGCTAAAACAAAAGCAGAGAAAGCAAACAAACTCAAGACTAAAGTGAATGAATCACAGCAAAAGCTGCAACAATTAACAACTAGATGTCTTTCTCAAATAATTGCATTCACTGTGACTTCAAATCTAACTGGCAGTAATTTTCATTACGCAAAGCAACATACCCATTTAAGCTTGAAGCAACATGCCACATGATTCAGAGCATCGGCAGAATGCACAAGCAAGACTGCATTTATAAATAACTTTTACAAACAACAGACAAGTTCAGTGGCAAAGGTTTGATTATGTAGTACCTAATGTAGGGTTTCTCAACCAGGGCCCTCAGCTCCCTTGGGACCACTGAGTGGTTCTCCGGGGGCCACGAGCATAGGCGTTTACTAAATAGCGTTCATATGCAATACTAGTAATTTATTCATGAACCGGCTTGAAATTGTACAGAAAAATTGGATACCTATTACCTAATAAGACTTGCTGACTCACCTAAAATATATCTAGGTGGGTTTAATGACTTAGGAGCGATTTAATTTATTATTGCTAGCAATTTAATGACTATTTCCATGTAATTATGAAGGTTAAAATTTTTTTGGCCATTGACCAAACCAAGGTCTGCTGGTCATTGACAAGGGCTTGTGATTTAGTTCTGAATCACTTTTAGCTTTTCATTTGCTGAATTTCATTTTTTTCTAATCATCCAAAATAATTTCACTTATGTTTGTCATTTTTTTACAAATTTGTGAGAATTCATTTTTTATTCTCAGTGACCTTTGCAATAAAAACTCTTAACTTCAGATAATTTTTATATCTGGAATTTTTTGAAATTCACACACAGCTGCTAAATACCACATTCAATTAGCCAAGTAGACTAACTTCTGGCAAAATGCTGTTTACCGCCAAAAACTGAATATAGCCTATTGCATAGAAAGTCAGTACCAAACTCAACGAAATATCAAATGTTGCACATTTCCATTTGGTAAAGCTAACTACTGTTTTTTAAAGTAAATTCAGTATATGACCTTTCTTGTGAATTAGTTTACAACAAGGTAAGTAAAGTAAATTTGACAGAAAAGTCAATTAATTCAAGATGATAGAAAAGCCTTGTTTTCACATTGCTGAGCTAGTAACATGTCTTGCATTTGATACTAAACTGCAATTAGTGATGGGGCTGCATTTCAGATGACCTGAAGTTTTGGTAAAGAGCAATGCCTTTTAGCACATGCTAGCCCATTGTGGTGATGCTTGACAGAGATTCAGCTATGGATCAAGAAGAGAAAACTGAGCTCTTCAGTCATGCAAGGCAATTAATCTGGGTATGACGGACTGGTAGGTAAGTGGAAAATATTTCTTCACTCTGGCAGCCCCTGCATTTGATCCTGGTCCTAACATAATTGGCTTCGTCATTCTTTGGGACTCTCCAGAGGGTGTGCAGTGTGGTCTACTGCTAATTAGGTAACTTGTCAACTCTGTGAAGCCTTGCTTGGGCTTCCTTTAGAATTTCTCAAAACAAAAAGATCATCTCATACATGTTCTGTCATATACACAAACACTAATAAAATGTGACAGAGCTTTGGCTGAGTGAAAATTGAGAAATTTCACACTATGAACTTTTATTGTCATTCTTAAGTTAAATATGTCTATGACTATATCCACATATAAAATCATTAAGAAAAATATGCTGAGAAAAATTCAAATAACATATCTATTTATGACTTCAGTGTTCCTAAAATTACAATGCCAACTTTTAGCACTTGTTGTCGGTTGGCCAGGCCATAAAAATCGCCTGTTATTGAGCAGTCTACTGCAGTTGCCTTTACTGAGCACATCGAAGGCAGCTGAACTCACTGCAGTCATGTCAATGAAGTTTGCAATTATTATAATTGGATGTTGAACCACATTGCCTAGTATTTGTGGCTGCTTTCACTAAGCCCTTAAGTCCACATGTCACGGTAACAAATGTGTTCATAGTTGGGCATTACACAAAGCGCCACATACCAGGATTCCCACACAATTTTAAAAATCATTTTCCATACTTCTTCAATACTAAATTTTAAATGTTAAATACCATTACTGCATCATGAAACTCAATTTTACACATTGCACAACACTGCACAAATAATGAACTGCTCTACCATCAGTAAAATTCTGCTCAGATACTAACTGATTTATTTTCCGTTTAGAATTTCCATACTTTTTCAATGATTGTACGTTTTGGCCAAATTCAATACTTTTTCAAGGTCTTGAAAATTGAGTTTGAAATTAAATACTTTCAATACTACGTGGGAACCCTGACATACTGTTTGAACTGCAACCATCTCTTACAGGTCCATTGCGCAGAACACTGCTGGCAGATATCCGAGTTACAAGTTTTAAGACCCAATTCATTTATACAGGGCTGAGAGTAGGCAAAAAAAGGAATCCCAATTCCAGAAAAAGGCATATCAATTAAACACATAAGCAGTTTTATTGAATAGGATTCTGGAATCCCAAACCCAAAATCATTCATGAAGAAAACAGTCAGTTAATTAAATGACTTTTGATCGCAATATTATAAATGGATATTTGCATAGAAATATTGTGTTTATTTGTAGATTAGTATCACTTAATTGCATTCACTTTAAAGATGTGTAAAGTGTGTTGTGCAGATGGTGTTGAAAGCATTCGCTGAGCTTCCACACGAGTCCTGCATGGGACAGATTAAATCACATGGATTGCAGGTAGCCGCATTTGCAAGGCTAGTGCTTGAACCCACAGAGCTATGTGTGCTGATGCAAGACAGGCGTGGGAAATTCCTTGTGATGTTAACTGAATGATGACTCCAGTGCGTGTGAAAGTGACATAAGGAAGAAATTTAATACTACAGAGAGCTTGTGGTACAAAGGTGTACAGACATTGTTTAATGGTGGGAAGACCACATGTTGGAGTTTCCAATTCTTAATGGTATTGCAGGAAATACATTCTGTGTGACGGCAACTAGCACTGCTAGTGAACAAGTATTTAGTATGTCTGCTCATGTCATGAATAGCAGGAGAGCAAATTTTAAGAGTTTGTCAATGAACAACATACTCTTTTTCAACAGTGCCTTTAAAGCTAAGTGAAGGTTGACCAAACGGATTCACATTTTTCTTTAGTGTTTTTAAGGGCTTTTGTTGGCTTTGAAANGAACCACTGAGTAAATTGCCATTAGCGATGAAACACATTGCATAACATTTTAGTGGTTTTCAAACACACAGTGACAGGTGCAGGTTCGGGATGAAAATAGTGTGGTGTAGGATGGGCATGGGTTGGGAAGGTATGCAGGTTAGAAGTCTGGTGTCACGTGGGAGCAGGCAAGATTTCTCAAATTCCTGCAAGTGTAAGAAGGGTTTGTATTTTGCGGGTGGGGATGGGAGCGGATAACAAATTACGAGCTGCACTGAGCTCTAGCTTCCACCCAAAAATAAGACAAGCAACATTTGACGCAATTTGTCCGTGATTTCAGTTTCAAAGGATGAACATGAACCCATTTTATCAAATACAAAAATGCATTCTTTACAGCATGCTCAAAGACCTTAAACCATCAACAATTTAAAGTTTTTGAAAATAAATGATGTTTGGCATACATTTTGTTTGATTAAATTTGCCTCATTTCCATCACTGAATTACTGAAGTAATGTTTAAACAAACTGTCTCCTTAACACTTTGAGAGCCGGCGTACGATATATTCGTACCTAGATTTCAGCCTAAAACCAGCAGTTTTCAGTTGCCTTACCAACGCCATAGCTCCTGTGCTGATTGCGCTAGAGAGCTGTTCAAGGGCTCAAACGGATTGGCCTTTTTTTTTTTTTT
>JGI24021J15306_10003862_pt1 | contig 17146 bp, 12 predicted proteins | sample Ectturendosymbi1_FD_15306 | JGI IMG/M metagenome (IMG submission 15306) | reverse complement strand
CATTCGGATTAAACTAAAAAAGTTACTTTCAGGGCAAATTGTTATTTTCAGGGCAAATTTTTTCCGCCCCCCCAGTAAAATGCCTTCCCGTACGCTTATGATGATATGCAACAGTGCAACAGAAGTGTTGAACGATGTAACAATAAACTTTATACTTCCCGGTTTCCGCTCATCCCTGGAAAATGCTTTGTGGAACCCTAGCTGAGAACCACTACTACTAGTGGATGATCACATACAAGCCTAAAGTTCAGAAACATACACGCCAATCATGTACACCAAACGTATAGCTATATCTTTTTTAACTTCTGAAAAACAAATATTAATCAAAGTTAGGTCTAAAACACGCTGTGACGTCATTCTTCAGGAACTGTTTAAGCTTGTTGAACAAATCCTTTGACTTGTGTACCTTTACTTGTGTTTAAAACTTAGTTCTGTTATAGGCAAATTAACTTTTGAAAGCTTTTTTTCGTTTTCAAAAATGTAGTTTTGATGCAGTAAGAAGGATCAGGGAGTTTGATATATTCATTTTACAAAATGACTGCTTCCTTGAGTGTTTGACGTGGTTGGATTGGAAAAACGTCATTCTCAGAATGGACTTACAACAAAGACGGAATGAGCCTCATCCTCTTCACAGTGGCGAAATCTGTCCACAAGTCCATATGAAAGAATCTACTGCACCCATTGTGGGACAGCCTTTCGATGTAAGTGAAAATCGGGTAAAATATATGTTGACCTGATTGTCTTTTACTATGTGCAGAGAAATATTTGTCAAGTGGTGATTTGCTAGAGTGTATTTTTATTTCAAGGCTACAAGAACTTTCGCATGTTCTTTTGAAGAGGAAAGTCTCACTGCATGCCGTTTTTCAATTTTGGTTAATTAAGAAACTACGCTTTGTGAACAAGATCAACAGTTTACAACAAACTTTTGCTCTGAAAATTTTCAACAAAACTCTCATTATTTTTAATACAAGAGCAAGCTTTACCAAACAATATCTATTTGCTTAACTACACCACATAAAAGATCGAAAAGTCAACTGCAGTCTTGTTAATAGGATGTGGGGTGCGCGGAAGCAAAGGTAAATAAAACACCCTGTGCACGTGACTCCACGCATAATATCTGGCAGAGGGGGAAAAAGCGGCTGAAAGCACTGTTACGAAGAATGAGGCAAGGTTTTAAAATTTTACGAACTGTTGAAGAAAACCTGTCACAATTGTGTAAGAAATTAGATTGATAACCATTTTTTAATTGTTTTTATACTTTTCTTCCCTATTGGTATGAACGTCCGGAAGCTCTTGAGCCAAATCAGTTGTTTTCTCTTTATTTGCATACTGTCAAGACCCTGGGACCACTTTAGACACGGGTCTCTCTTTACGCCCTTCGTGACGCCAGTGATTCGATATTATGGCCAGAAATAGCAATTTATGATGGCCAAGACGAGCATATAAGTAAAAATACTGTATGCTTACTTTGATAGATTCGTACTTTGGTAAAAATTACCATCACATAAAGCACACTGGACTGAAACAACCATCTCCAAACCAGTTACGTGATTCGGAATATATTTATTTACAAAGCTGCAAAACCTGTGTATTGATCTTCAAGAAATAGTTAGTGTTGACTTAACCACAACCGTTTTGATTTTGAACGCTCTATGAAAGTAACCTTTCAACTAGCCTTGCTTCATCACAAGAGGTAGATATCTCGGGGAAACTTCTTTGATACCAGGATTTCGCGACCTGTTCTGGTTGTGGTCACGTCATCAGTGATTCAGCGTTTCTGATGGTGGATTCCAGACATTGGCACACATCATGTCTCACGTGTTGTGCTTGTTCGAATCCCCTGGGCAACAGCAATTCATGTTTTGTAAAAGATGGTGAAGTCTATTGCCGAAGAGATTACTACAGGTAAGTTCACCGTTAGTGATTGCCAAAGACCCCATATCTTTTTATGAGTTTGGAAATAAAGCGGCAAAAGTTTGATAAAAGTTTTGATGTTCAAAACCTATAAAATAAGTTTAGGTTGCATAGCCTGGTTGCACTGGTTTATTTTGCGGAAGTTCAATCCCATGCGATTCATACAAATAGATCAAGTTAGAATGCACGGGCGCTTCTTTGTTTGCTTTTAACCTCTATAATTGATCAGCTTTCTGCTGGAGAAATGAAGTGGAAAAAGTGAAAAACAAGCTTGAGTGCGATAAACATATTTAAAAGTTTTTTAATTCAAAAAACTGGTCAACTTCCATCGGCATCGGGCAACGAGAAAGCGAAAGTTACAGTAAACGGTGTTAATCATTGAGATGAATGGAATTAGAGTACTGTGCAGCATGTAAACATTGCTTCAAAGGGGAGACTTTACAACGAAAATATGCCCACGATTGAAAATTAAAGTGTTTCGAAGCAAAAAAATGAGTATCGGATTGTGGCACGCCTCAATGATCAATCTAATACAACGAAAGTTCAAAGTTCAAGTTTTATCTATCTTCGTCGTTTTTTAAGTTAGGGTGAGTCGAATCGTGTTGCTGCTTCGCAGACTGTTCCAGCAGAGATCTTGTTCGCACTGTGGTCTTCTTATTGGACCGGAAGATTTCATAATTCGCGTGAGTGATCGCTTGTACCACGCGACGAGATTCTGCTTGATATGCACCCTATGCCACAAACCGTTACTGCCTGGAGAAGGCTTTTATGACCACCCTCCGGGAATCGTGTGCACATCTTGCGTCAGTGAAGTATGTTGGTTTGCTTCAGATGATAAGAGCAAAATTGTAGAAACTGAACTGAAAAACGTTTTTTGTGAGTTGTCCGGCTATGTTTTCGTGTTTTTTTCGACTAGGTTTACGTAAACCTGATGCCACGAAATTGAATAGCATTATTAAAAATATAACAAGTTGTAAGTAAGACGCATGTGTATAGCAAAAAATCTGCTAAAATGACTAAGCCGTGAAGAAGTATTTTACGGTATTTTTTGTATTTAACAGAGCTAATACTGTGTTTCCTGTAAACGATATTACCCCAACCGTGGAACACAAAATTGCCAAAAGTTTATTGTTACGTCATTTTGCTAGGTTTGATATCGTTCTGATTGGTGCTCTGTGAGTCTCACAGCTTTGAAGGTTTGTTGCACCTAAAATCTCTATATTGCAAGTGGTAGTTTGTGAAATGTAGACAATAAAAATTACTTGTGGAAAACTACTTCCAGGTTTCAGACGCTTTAAGCAATATTACAAAATATGTTACTTCTGCTGTTTGCCTTGGCCGCTTGTAGCTGAAATTACGAAGATTACTCAAATGACCGTCTTAGTAAACAGTGTCCTTGGAAAGTGAGAGCATTAAATAATAAACAAACAGCACTTCAATCATTTACTCCCTGATACTTGTGCATAGCTGATGGAGGAGACTGTCGAGAATTTTTCGAATGGGCCCTTTGCCTAAAACCCGTGCGCAGGCTTATCTGAAATTGCTGAAAACCGTGCGATATTTCCGTTCCTCCTAAGACTGCTTTCTCCGCGATCCTCCTCAGAGGAAGAGTCTATGAACTCCGTATTCTGCTAAACCCTCTCGTAGACTATACAAAGCTGTGGAAGAGCTGCTGACTTCTAGAAAATAGATCATCTCAGTGCATTGTTGGCTTGGCTTGTAAATTAGTTAAGTTTAATAAGTTTGCACATGCGACAAGCAAAAGTTAAATTCTGCAATTACCAATCACTAGATAAGCAGATTTGTACTCACAAGAGTTGATTCCATCGCTCAAGCTGTTACGTTGTGATAAATGCATATTGCGTTTATTTTTGTGCTACGGATTTTGTTTTTCAGAAGTACGAGTTTCAGACCCTCACTGATTTTCGCAACAAACCAGGAAGACCACGAAAACGAAAAACAGCCTCTCCACAAATCGAATCTGTATGCAGCATGACAAACACGTTCATTCATTCAGGTTGGCGCAAATATTTTTTTATCCGCTACGGAACAAAGATACTATATAAAGAAAGGGAAAATGTTTTTTCAGACTTCGTACAGTGCTGGTAATAAACAGTCAACAGGAGGAAGTTAAAGTTCCGCAAGCGTTTATCATGTTAATAAAATTTTGATATTGATAACTGTAAGCATTTATATAGCATTGTTTGAACAGTTAGGGCATTTAGCGAAAAATAGCAAGCTGTGACAATAATTTTACAGCACTTCGTATTACAAACCTTTGCTCTCATTAGTGCCTTGCCACAAGCACCTGTCTAATAAATAACGAAAAAGGAAATAAACTGCAGGTTTAGAATTTCACCATTTCGTGCTTGAACGATCACTGAGGAAAAACGTCCCGATAAAATGTTGGTCCGAACAGGCCCGCAAACACTTTCGTTTTCCAAGCGTTTATCGTTTCTTCCAATGAAGCAAAACGTTCACTTCAAGAAAGTCAAATTAAATTGACCTCACCGAAATTACATTAAGAATGCTTCAGAAAAAATCTGCATCCTGTTCATTGAAATTGTGTTTCATGTGAGTGGTCTACTGAAGTTTGCTTCTCGTTTCACGAACGCTGCCTACAAAATATTTCTTTCCTCCTCGCTCTCTTGCATTGCTCTTGGGCAATGCTGGAATCTCGGAAAAAATGAACAACGTTGTGGATGTCTGTTATGTAGTAGGTAATAAAAGGTATGGACACGTTCCTCAAAAATTTTGTCGTTGGCACAATGTTAGCGGGGCATGCAACTTCCAGGATTTACAGGAAATTCAAAAAAATTGAAAGTATTTACCCATAATTCAAGTTTTTCGTTATCTTAACGAGACAAACTATTCACCTTTCCTGCTAGATTAATGACCCAGCTTGTGATTTGTATATACATACAAAGCCGAATGAATATGCAAACGAAGTCTTGATATGACGCATTGCTTGTAATTCATGGCGCTTGCAAAGCTTCCGAAACAGTTTTTGTGTCCAAACTACGTCGAAAAAGGCAAATAAAACTATGTACTATAGATTACCTTCTCCACACCCTGATTGGCAGTTGAGGTGTTCGAGCGATACAAAATCAAGCCATTTTACCTTGTGTAAACTGTCAATATATCGCAAACCGAACAAGGGAAAATGCTGAAATGGTCGGAGCGTTGTTAAGCACTTTAACATTTTTCTGTTGATTCATGGGAATAAAATCAAAATGATTCAAAAAATTGCAATTCTTTGCTTCAGCCAGCTAAACAGGTGTAAAAACTGAATTGCTTATGGCAAAAAAACATGTTTCACAAAATTTGTTCGCTAACGATATTGCAAAGCACCCTAACTGTCGTCATAACTGAAACTAAAAGCAAAAAAAAGTTATTTGGGTTTTGAAAGTAACTTAGCATTAAGTGCTTCATTGGCAATATACACTGCAAGCATGCCGTTGCACGGATCTTGAATATACTGCAAGCATACCGCTGCACGGATCTTAAATGGTGCCTGATAAGTTTCCTTAATCTTCATGTAAGTCCAGGTTTTGTTCGGTCTACTGCATCCAGTGTTCCTTGCTTGGACACTGTGCAGTTTTCACACACCTGCACCAGAAACGACGATGCTCGTACATTAATCGTCGCCCGTGCAAGTTACGTAAAGCAATGTCGTTTTGTTTGTGCCTGTAATAAGGTCAGGTATGATTTAAACACATAATTTGTGCAGCTATATGCATTTGTACAACATCTCATTTCCTTGTATTGACGACTTTGATTTAATGAATCCGTTTTCGATCTCACAACATTACACCTGACTTAACGCTTTTCTACGTTTCGGTAAAAACAAAGGCCAAGAAGATTATTTAGTTGTGTGATTAGTTGAACTATTTTTTACTGAAGTTATTTCGCTAGGTTTGTTCAAATACTATTAGTGTCAAAAGTCTTCGGTAATCTTCGTAGGTCATATTTTTGGAGATCTATTTCCTTGCTGTGAAGCTTTTGCCGCAGCTGCATAGATGGGCTAAACGTTTAGGTTAACTTTAACTTAAAGATCACAACGAATCGAAACCCTCGTGAAAATGCACCTGCGCTTCAAGCTACATCGGTTTTACCAGACAGACAAAGACATGCTGAAGAATCATGTCCAGGAGATGAACATCATCAACCACAAAATGTCGTGATGGCAGTCTTGCTTGCAGATGCATGCTCTGCTGGTGAAAGGACACCGTACAAAAGAAAACAGAACGAAGTAAAGTTACAAACGTCGCGTAATGCAAACTATGTGCCTTCCATCGCCTACGGTGCGTCGTGAGGTGTCTATTCGCAATTATTGAACGAAAAGGACATGTCGGTAAACAGGAAATTTAGTGTCACTCCTTAAGTGTCTATTAATCATGCAAAGATGCGAAAAGAAACAAATCATTTAACAACCGGTTTCTTCTAATAAATTCTCTCCTGTTGCTGCGAACGGTCACGAATTTGTTGACAAATATATCTATATCCAGACAATCAGCCCTATCCTGTTCAATAGCCAGAATCGCGAGATTGCTGATTCTTTGCGAAGACATGCGATTTCGCAAGTAAGGCTTCACAACACACAATTTGGAGGAGCTCCACTCTGCCTGCGCAGTGGTAACAGCCACGGTCATAAAAATTCTTGGAAGCTTGCTGATTTCCTGAAAGGCCTGTTGGTAAAGATGAAAAATCACCTCCGATTCCCTCATACTGCTTAAACTGCCTTTCGAATGTTGCTGCAATGGCTTGAGCTGATGCACCTCAACCTTGCAGCAATTCGCGGTTGCAATGAAATAATTTCCCCACGTTCTGGATTGCACTCATACCAAAGAAAACTCTAGCTGCCTTGTTTCAGAGACTGGACGCCTGATACAAAGATGCTATAGCCTCACTATAAGCCTGCGTTTAAGCTCGAGCAGTAAGCAGTCTAAACTGGCAAAAATATATGAGTTCTGAATGATGACTCTGATTGTGCATTTGTTATTTTTTTCCCTGTAAAGACATAATTTTTCAGCCACTGTGGCAACATTTTAATCGTTTATTTTTTGTTGCAAGAATTTTCCAATTGGCACAACTCCGCAGCATTTCCTTCCAATATCACACAAGCATTTCCACCTCGTTTTTCTTACAGCTCTTGTATGACTACCAAAGACACATCTGTTGCTGCAGCGAGTTCCAGGTTTTCTGGTTAAAAAAAATCAAAAAGTTTTTTAGTTATAGTCACAATGTCGGTGATGAAATATTGCACGAGCACAAAACCTTTATCAAACAAGCATAAAGTTCCAGTCCCTTCAACTGCTCGCTTTCCAGAATCTTGGCTCTTGATTTCTAAGAGAAGAGACACTGCAACCACCATTCTATTCAAAAGACCTTGCAACTTGATACTCGGCAACTCCAAACAGCAACACTAGTTGTTGAAGCTATACAGGCTGCTCTTTAGTACAAATTTATTTGTGCATGGCTATCCATAATTCCTGAGTATCACTTTGATAAGAAGAATATCTCAAGATGAAGGGTATCATTTCCGTCTTGGGTGTATCTTTGGTTTCATCCGCTTTCATTGAAAAATACTCTGCATAACGAACTTGATCCAAAATTAATTGTCGCACGAATCCACCAAGAACATCAATAACCTCATTTTATCTTTGGTGACTGGTGTATTTTGCATTTTTGTGGAGCAGAAGCAATTTTTTCATGACTATGCCATCACATCTAGCTATCAATTGTAAAATTATCAAAGGTTTCTGCATTGGCACTTTCATCGATGCTCGCTTGCCTATGGCCGCGCTGCGTAACATCTTGAGTAGCAGTTAGCAATAGAACTTATCCAATCGTTTTGATATAATGTCTCTTTTCGTGTACTTTTTCCACGTAAGCTTCAGTTACCATCTAATGTACCGAAGTTGATTGGTCAAAAATCCGCTTAAATTCAGTCCATCGCATCATTGCCGAATTGTGAGTTTCTGATTAAATGTGTTTGTAAATCTGGAATCCGAGCCAGAGCTTTCTCCCACCTTCGAAAGCCAGTGGTTATAAATACAGAATCTTTCCTAACAAAAAGCAGCGTCTCCGGTTTTTGAACCAAGTCAGTTTTAAAAGATGAAATAGACTACCTGTTAAAATCTGCTCTTCCAAATTCGTGCAGTGCAAGCGATGTCGTGACAGCTCATTGCAGAACTTATAGAGTTCTGTAGTTCGTTCGGGTCCGAGACATTACTCCATGTTTCAAAACGTTCGAGTATAGCTGGGAATTTTGATGGTAATCGTATGGTGCAATTTACGCCATAAATCTCATCAACTTGCGATCAGAGAATTAATTTCCTCAAAAGGACGTTTAACAGCATGATTAAAAAATGCCTTTATTAAAATTTTGGCAATAATTCAGCTTCAAATAATTTCAGAAAATGCTGTAACGTCACACAAAAAGTTTTTAGAGGGACACTGGGTGGCCATGGCCAGCTTGGCTTCCCCGAGATTTGCTCCCGCTCCATCCATGAGTAGCTCATTCCAACCCAAAACCATCAGGTTACAAGCTACTGTCTAGCTCCTGTGGCGAAATTGAAATGTAGAAGCGCTGAACGCGTGCCATCTTTTAGGCGGCTATGCGATCAACACATCAGTGCAAATCAAGTGTTAAATGTGATTCGAATCCACGTACATTGTGCGTGCAGCCAGACTTAAATCCTTTAAAGATAAAAATTAAAACTTGAGTCAAGTCCGTAGCCAGGTTTTAAGGTTTGGAGAAATAAAACACAATTTAAGGAGTCAAGATTTTTGTTTTCATTATATGTTTAAAGCAAACTGTATAAAAATTTTCTGGGAACAACAAAATTGTGGGGCACTGCCTCCAAATGTCACCCCCATGGCTACGGGCCTGACTTGAGCCATATCGAAATATGAGAAAGCATTCGCTGACTTAGACCATCTCATCTCTTGGTATAAATAAATGAGTTACTTTTTTACATACACAAATGGCTCGAAGTTTTTGAAAGAGTTTCGCAAACTGACAACTGAAGAAAACTGAACTGAAGACAACTGAAGTGTTGCCAAGCATTACGCAGCGGGTCACACAAAATGGAAAAGATTATCTAAATCTTAACACAAATCCTACAAATCTGCTCGTCAGTGAAGATAATTGAGAGCACTTTTGCTTTCACTGACTGGGTTTCGAATACACGCCTAATGATAAGTCTGTCAACTCTTATCAGAACAAAGTGTTTTAACCCATCAACAATCTCTCTTCTTTCATTTTAGATGCATGGCGAATTGCTGAGCAGTTGTGTGTTAGTTTACGAAGTCTGACACGTGGCTGCATTAACCGTTAATTCTTGGTTTGTTGTGATAAACACGACTGATTCGACGTACGTAACATTGAAATATTTTTTATGTCATTCAAGAAGCACGAAATAACCTGCGATTGCGAGCTTGGCAAAATGCGACTGTAACTCCCCACGTTGCAATGCAAAGGCTTCGTCGTTGGGTGTATGTGAAACGCCATTCCCTACGTTGTCCTGCTTGCCACCCTAGTTGCAAATTCAATGCAACAACTTTGATCTGAACATCTTTGAAACTTTGGTTTAAAATGCGTCTCTTCGGAATTTCTTTAAAACACACTCAACGACTTATAAATGCAGCAATTGGTCAGTGTTCGTGCAATTTGCTTTGAGTGCAATTTTATTAATATAATCAGTTTGCAGCACCTTAACAGAATACGTTGAATGCACATGCTTTAGTCGTTTTGTCAGGGGCCATTACAAAATGATCAAGCTTTCTGTAAATATTTCAAACGGCGTTCATGAAGTGTTCTTACTTCTTGGCAGACGAGTTCCGGGGCGACAGCAAGCGGAATCCTTATCCTTCGCAAAAAAACAAACGGATGCGCACGAGCTTCAGGCCTGAGCAGCTTCAAGCTATGAAAAGTTTCTTCAACTGCAATCATAATCCAGACGCAAATGCTTTGAAGCAATTATCAGATGAAACACATCTCTCTAAGCGGGTTTTACAGGTTTGTCCGACGAGAGGATGAAAATTGTCATAACTGTGCTGTTCGGCAAATGAAAACCAAGATCTTTTAACGTTTACTACTATGCCCAAACTCCCAAGAAATTTGTCAAAATGTGATTCTGTAAATTTTACATAAGATTTCAGTTGTTTATTAAAAAATGTACTGAAGTGCTGGGCTTTTAATTGTGTCACGTGGGGTAAAGCACCACAGCCACCTAAAGAACCATGTTCCTATAACAGCTCTGTGTCTTAAGCAAAGCTTTCGGTAAAAAGCAGCAACGATTGTAATTTTTATAAGACGAGTACAAAAAAAGCTTTTACCAACTGTCAAAGTATGTTTGCCTCTCATGATTTGCTCAGCATCTTGGAAAACTATTCTAATAAAGATATTAACCTAAACACTTACTTGGTAAGCGCTGCTAATACGGCTCGCCACCAGTGCTTTTACTTTTGTGCTTGAGCAACTTGCTTCCATTCGGCGTTTTATACACTCTGCAGCAGTGGTTCTTAACCGGAGGCGCGAGCCCTTAAGCGCTGTACAACAATGAAAGTTTGATCAACAAACTTACCAAACAATACATTTGCTATTACAACTTATTTATGGCCAGAGGGCTTGAAACAAAGAAGTACTTAAGGGAGGCGTGGTAAAGGAAAAGTTAAGAACCATTGCTCTTCAGTTTGAATGTTCTTGATTTACTGCCGGTGGCGGGAAGAAACTCAAATGAGCGATATTTTGCTTTTCAGGTGTGGTTTCAAAACGCCCGCGCGAAGTATCGCCGTTGCTGCGCGCAAGAAGCCAAGCGTCACAAAGAACTAACGAAAGAAACAAAAGAAGACGAGAGCAGTGAGTCCACCTGCGACCAACAGTCTCCAGAAACGTTTGCCTACGAAACGAGCAGTCACAGTGACACTTCATCAGATTATCAAAGCATTTTTACGTCTCAGCCATCGTTTGCTCAACACTCTTGCACTGATTTAGCCACGTCGCTTTCCAACGCAGTTTCACCACCCCCGCTTGTTTCTTCGGTTCTAGATTTAACTCAAGTTGTTTCATCCCCCTGTCATCTGTGAAACGTTGTTTTTTCACAAAACGTCTCCATCATCAAACGTGAGTAGTTTCGTACTCCAGAATCGGCGTTGTAGTATCACTCTTTGGTTCCGTCTTGTGTTGGGCGTATGTTTGTGGTTTCACTTTGTTGTTGTTTTTTATTATTGACAGTCCCATTGTATCTTTTATTAAGAGATTAAATACACATTGTCCACTACAACACCGTATGACATACCGTTATCCATTAATTGCTATCAACCGAGAGTTTCTATTTACAGTCAATCCTTCTGAAGTTCAAAATTAAAGAAAACAAAGCGCTGAGTGTGGACGCAAACAAATCGTTCTCTCAGTTTTTTTATGACGAAATACGTGGACCATAGACTTTGCAGTGGAAAATTTGTATTTCCTCCACAGCACAAACTGCTAATGTTTGCGAATCTTTTCGAAACTGGATTTCTTTTTCTTAAAAAAGCTTTAAAAAGTTTAAAAATTTACGTTTAACCCTTGCCGATATTCACGAATGAATGTTTTGATTTGGCAAATCGTAGGGAGTGTTTTGAAGGAAAAAATAAATTCTGAAGCGTGTTTCAAAACTTTTTTGCGGAAGAGAAATGTTCAAAAAAATGGGCACAAGTTTTCAGCTCGAATTTTAGTCTGGAAGTTGTTTTCATTGTAAAAATTACCAAAGAAACTGTTCCACGATATTTACGATATCAGCAAAAGAAGTTCCAAGAACCTTCACTTAAAAACACAAACCTTCTATTTTGAATTGCCCACAGTTTACTGCATCAAGCCTGAGAAAGAGCATTTCCGATGGTTATGAAATCAGATCGGATGTAATTCCGCGCATTTACCATCGTATGTGATAGAGAGTTATATCTGGTCATCCTTTGCTTCGCTGTGGTCAGCACTGATAAGAAGATCATCTCGCTCATACTTGCCAGGGCTATGTTTATATGCCTTTGTGCAACCGCAAGTTTACGTGCTAATACCACGACATTCTTTCTATAAAATGTGGAGCAAATTCTTCGTTGAATCGGTATCACTGGCTGAGCAGGTAATTGCCTAACACACCATTAGTTTGGGTGAGTGTGAGCAGCACAACGAAAAAGTATGATGTTTCTAGAAAACATATCACGTTTGTTTTTATTTTTTGCCCATTAACTTGCTCCAGGAAAAACGGTGACTGGTTGTTTCCTGAAATTCTGAAGTTTACAAAGCTTTATTCTTTTATTGCTTGCATTTATTTTCGTATACGATCCATAATAACACAACATATTCCCATGGATGAATCCAGTGGCGGCTCCAGATCAGGCCTTTTCGAGGGGAATTGAAATAGGTGGCGCCAAAAACGTATTCACTTGTTTAGATATCCAAGGTTTTCTGCGACAATCGTTGAGCATCACACAAAAGTGGTTGTACGTTTTGTAGATCAAGAAAGTGGCTATTTTTGTTGCTCGAATTATGTGATTTTTCAGGGAATAACCACAGCTTGAAAGCGCTTTGTATCAATAATTCACAAAACGCTTGAAGTGGGTCCCAAAAGACGGGGCCTCGTTTTTCACAAGCTACACATAACTGAGAACATTGTTGGTGTCCCAAACTTATCTACAAAAAGTATTTAAAAGACTAGCACGCTACGCGCTAGTGTTTGACACTGTTTTGGCTATCCGTAGATCAGAAAAAAGCAATGTCTAAAAGTATTCTCTACCTGGTTAGAAGAATGTTTCCTCTTGCACTAACAAGTGACAACTCAAGTCCCACGATAGGATTCTCATAAATAGCTAAATGACATTTACATTTCCAGACAAAGCTTGTGCAGTTACATGTACGTGGAAAACATACTTATTGCTGAAGCGACCTCTTAACAGTCTCTTTGTTCCGACTTCCGTCACTCGTAAATACCACCCCAAGCTACTTGAACGTCTCCACCTGCTGCAGTATTTCCGCTCACTTGCAGAATACACTGCCTTGGGCGTCTTGAGCGACACAATGCCTCAATCTTTAAGAGCTGATTTTCGTTCCTGCTTGGTGGCACGCAGCAGAAAACCCATCAAATGTGTGCTGAAGGCCCTGTTGAGAAGATCCACTCATGTAGCACCAATTCGTCCGCAAAAAGCAAACGGTTCATCCTGTAGTTCCCAACAGTGACACCTTCGTCGGCGCGTCTGCGGCTGTCAATACAATCATGTAAACCAGATCTCTCCACATTTTTTTGGAGAGGACCACATAGGCTACTGAACAACTGTTCGAGGGCCAGCATCTTGCGTAATGTGATTTTTTCGGGATATGATACATTCTACCTAATGAGCAAGTTTTTCGTAAATGTAATGTTTTTTCATTATTGCCAAAATGCGTTTTGCGACGGGATGAAAATGGCTTCGCTGATAGGATTTGACCCGCGGGCCGTCGTTTGGAGAACCCTGATATAGACTATCAAGAGGAGTGGTGACAACACACACCATTGTCGGAGTCCAACACCAACGCTGAACGATTGTGATTGAACTCCGTTGACACGGACACAATCTTCTGAGCAAAAATGCAGTTACTTGGCGTCCAGCAAGAGGCACCCGTCAACACCGGACTCCAGCAACACACCCAAAGCTTTTCACGACGAACCCGGCCATATACAGTACTTTCCCAAGGTCGACAGAACAAGTGTATACGTCTTTGGCATTCTCCCAGGATTTATCAAAAATTAGCTGGAGAGTGGAAATTTGTTCTGTAGTGCTACGGCCGCGACGAAAACCGCACTGGGTATCATACAGCTTTGCATGGTTCAGTTTTTTTCGCGGCATCTTGGCATACACTCTTCTGGGGAGGCTAAGCAAAGAGATGCCGCGGTAGTTGGTTCATTCACTCCTCTCTTCCATTATGTGTAGGGAGACGATCAATTTGCCACTCTTTCGGTGCCCCTCCAAAACGCCATGCCATTTGACACACACCAATCAGCCAAACCATCCAGCGTTCCAAGTTCCCCTAATTCACTATCAAATTTTTCGCGATTAGCTTCAAGCTCGGATTTAGCAGCGGCGTCAGAGAGCTTATTGATGCACAGTTCTACGGAAGCTTTCATCAGTACAAAGTTAAAATATCCCGCCTGAAAAACTTTGCTCAGTTCTGTCAGGCAAGGTGTCAATGTTGACAAAAGGAAAGCACAAGGTTGAAATATTTTGTTTTCATAAGCCGCAGTAAAACAACGCACATTGCATCATTTTTATTTTGTGACAGCTGCTTGAGTTCGGCCCACACAGCCAAAATCTCACTCCTAGCTCTCACTGTTGCCTCATTCGACAACCACCTTGTTTTGCATGCGCGCTACAACTGCCGACCTTTTGTCTTCATTGCAGTCTGATGCATCGCCAGGCAAGCCAATCGCAACAGTGAAACAGCAAAATATTTCCATAATCGCATTAAAGTGCTTTCGCAGTTTGGTACACCATACTGTACAAATCTGCGACAGTATGGTAAGAGGCCAAAGCGAAGCGGTGCGCCTGACAATGCACAGATACCATGCTTACAATTTTCGCTTCCAACTTCCGTGCCAGAAAATTGTGTGGGCCTATAAAATTGCAGACGTCTGTTGCAATAGCCACTTGCAGGAAAAACATGCTATCTCAAGTCGTTTTACTTGAATACAAGGCAAAAAGCCTTGTATTCAAGTAAAACGACTTGTATTCAAGTAAAACGACTTGAGATAGCATGTTTTTCCCGCTTTCCCACGGGTTTACAGTCTACACCCACGGGAAAGCTGCCCAAAGTTTGTCCAATGACCAGGTAGAGTGACTATATCTCCGACCTTGCTTGGTCCCGTCTTGGTGTGGATCCAGCAGAACTACCTGAGATTGCTGTTGATTGTGAGGTATTTCGGGTCCTCCTAGGGATGCTGCCCCTGCGACTCTCCCCAAAGGAAAAACGGGCACGAAAATGAGTAAATGAATGTGTAGACCTACATTGAACCTTTGTATTTATGAAATTGTCATTTGTTTGTTTGCAAAAAGTGAATGTCGTATTCAAATAATTAAGAAGGATTTTTCAAGGTGTTTTAGGAACTCGATTCGGGTCTCTAGACTTGAAAATCGGGTCCCTAGAATCAGATAAAATGATCAAGGAAAATATCTATGAAATTTAGTCGGAAATTTTTCGGGTCCCTGCATTTCCATAACGGGTATCTAACATTTTCCTTTAAAAAAACTGAATTTAAGCATTTTTGGATGGAAACTTGCGTTTTTGTGAAAATCAGTTAAAAGTATAGTTAAAAGTATAGGACATACAAGTCAAATGGTGTTGGCACCCTAAAGCTCCACCACGACACCCTTTCAAAAACCTTAAGAAAAGCACTGCTTTTATTTATTTTATTTTATTGATTTGCCGCAAACTCGTGGTCCATATCACAAGCACAACCCAACAACACTAGGGAACAAAAATGGTTAGTCATAGCGCATTACAGAGTGGTGTTTGCACATCATTATAACTGAGAGAAGCAAAACACTTTAACAGCGCCCCAAATACAACGTCATTCACTCATCGTCATACAGGGACATGGCAGGTGGAGAGAAATGAAAATGTTCTATCATGAGATTTTGAAGTAAACAGTTAGCAGAAAAAACTAAAAAATTAATTGAACGGGGGCGCTCATCGGCGCACAGAGGCATGTGAACTGTTCTGATCAAGGTTTCAAATGTTTTGCAAGACATTTATCATGAGGCTAACAGTCGATTGTTTTTAGTGAATTTAAAGCAGGATATACCGATTGGTGTTTTGCCAGTTATGTACATTCACTTTTTGTATGTTTGACTTTCACACGTCGTCTATGTATGTTGGAGGTGACAGAGGAATCACAAGAAAATACAGAAATCTTGAGGCGCCACCAAGCATACGGAAGGTTTTGGTTGCTACTCAAAGGCTGTACTGATGAGACGCATACACCGAAACAATGCACCAATAGCTACTTCACTTTATCACCGTCATACGGGAGCGTTAATAATTTGAGGAAAAATGAAGATTTGTAGAAAGAATCAGACATTTGAAGCGATCGGATAAAGAAGTTAGATGAAGATGCACAATGTTGTAAAAAGCGATACAGGTTGTTTCTTAAAAAGGCATCAAATCTCCTGACACAATGGTTAACTTGGTGTGCGCGAACACTTATATTTCTCGGTATGTAATGCATAATTCAGTAGGCATTGTTGCATATGCACATGCAACGCTTAAGCGCTTCATACTATAGTCTATGTGTATTTGCTCTACAATTGGCAAGCATGCATTGGCATGCAATAGGCATGAAATAAAGTGTTTTTTTACTGCAGGTGAGCACTGACCAAAAGTGCCTCTGAGCTTGTTTGCTGCGCAGTACAGCGATTTCACTTGCACAATTTTGTACCAATTGCTCACCTTTAAAGTCGGGGTGCGACTTACACACGCACTGCGTGGAAGGGTGTTTAGTGGCATGTGCAAGCACATACACACGCGAGCGCATTTACGCGACGCATGTTCTTATTTCGCAAAGAAGTACAATGACAGTTTTCATGTATGCCTGTGGAGTTTTTCGATGCATAAAACACACATTGAATAGGCTGCTCAGGTTATTGCACACACTTGAATTAGCAAAAAATATGTGCTCAGTAAAAATGCCATCTCTGCCAGCTGCACGATTTAAGGATAGTTTGTGAAGCAGAGATTTAATATTATAATCTAGTCAGGTGCCCCATACATGAGATGAAATCGATGAGGACCATGATGAAAGGTTGTGCCGACCGCACGACGTGCTGTCGCGGGCCGATGTGCAGGTTGCGGGTACTAATGGCCGAATTGTGAAGAGGTTCATTTGTGGGGGAACAAATGGTTATAACGTTTAAGTGCCATAGACCGCAAGGTTCCAGACAAAGAGGAAAAGAAAAACCCAACTGAAAAGAAACTCTCTTCAGGTTGCCATAACGCTTTCTTGATCCACGCTAGAGATGGCACGGTCCAAGATTTTTTGGGTCCGGACCGCCCGTAGCCCACAAAATCCAGCCCACGAACGGCCCGTGGGCTGAGGACATTATTTCTTTTTCAAACCGGCCCGCCCGTGGCCCGACCCTTTAACGCCCACCAAAACCCATATATTGGCCCTAGGTTTTTTGGATATAACTCGGCGCCTGCTGCAGCTAGAGAGGTGTT
>JGI24021J15306_10003860_pt1 | contig 17150 bp, 6 predicted proteins | sample Ectturendosymbi1_FD_15306 | JGI IMG/M metagenome (IMG submission 15306) | reverse complement strand
TTTTATAGATGATCTAGTGTTTCCCCTGGAACGCATTGTTTTCTGTTGGAGACATACGACTGTATTGGTTTGAACGCATTTCTTCTTTCGCCGCCGTGCTCAAGTTTACATGGAGCGATTCACTGAATCGAAGGGTTTTCTTGAGTCTAAGTAAGCCGCACAATACACAAAAGTTTTTGTTGGTACAATAGGAGTAAAATCAGTCTGTGCCGAAGTGACAAAACTATGATTCAATGCATCTGTAGTTAATTTTGTAGATGAGCAAACTCGTCCACCAGCATTTAACCTTTGCGGAAAGCTGGAAGGTGTTTGCCGAAAATGTCATTAATTAGCATCCAAATTCGGTTTAAGATTCTGCTCTTTTTAGCAAATTGGTCTTAGGCAGTATTTGCGCTTAGTTAATTCTTTGACATGAGTAAGATTGTTTCGGAATGTTTTTACCTTTCGAAATCTACTAGGAGTTTTAATCTTTTACAGTTGTGAAGCAAAGCAGTCTCTGTGTTTGGTAGAAGAATTATCCCGTTTGTTATCCATGGCTTTGTTTATATAAGCTTTTGTATTCTCTTCTAGTGTATTTTCTAACTGTCACGTGTGTGTCCGCACGACTTTTCATCGACCTTACACTAAAATCAATTTTTTTCATTAACATTCCATTTTGAGTACTACCAGGTCCGTAGCCAAGTTTAAAGATTTGGGGGGGAGGAAATTGCACATTTAGGGGGGAAAGATTTTTGTTTTTATTTTATGTTTAAAACAAATGTTTCTGGGCACAAAAAATTTGGGTTGTCACTGCGCCTGAATGCCCCGTGGCAGCGGCTACGGGCCTGAGTACTACATGGGAAAATAATCTAGATCTAGAAGAGCTATGTTTAGATCTCGGTCAAAAGCAATAGTATCAACACATCTCACTGCCTACGAGAGAGGGGTACTAAAGGTACATCGTACGCGGGCCCGATAGGAACTGGGGCCCGGGAGGATGAAAACACGCAGTTTTTCTGTAATCAAGCTAAAAATTACTAGTGTAAGCCAGTTGCCAACATAATAATTCATCTATTTAAAATATTTGCATGGTATTTGTTTTATCCACATTCTGATTGCTATACAAACAAGCTATACAAGTTTCGACGAAGGCCTGGTATCGGTCTTCGTACCCCTGGTAAAATTTCTCTCAGATACTCTTTCTAAGAATCTTGGATTAATATCTCTTATTATTCGGGATTCACTCACAATTTACTTAAATAAGATAGTAATCACTACTATCATCCAGCACAAGGCTTTATTTTGTTGGATAAATTATTTTTTATGAATATGGCCAATGCATGACTCTGTTTTGTTTATCACTCTGGTTGTTTTATTTACAACTTGGTAGCAGCCAAGGCGGCATGAAGTATCTTACATTACTGGACTCTGCAATCAGTTGTTGCATTAAGTAGATTTGCGTTAATATCGCGTAACGCAGAGGATGCGCAATTGTTGTTTACGATTTTTGTTATTGTTTCAGATAATGACGTTTCTAGTCATTCACTTCAGAACCTGATGTTAAAATGTCTTCATTTTCTTCCCATTGCCAAATTACCACAATTGCTTTCTGACGTTTTTTGCTTGCCAGTAAGTCAAACCAATGTTTTTATGTCCGCATATTTTGAACTGGAGGTCATGTCTTTGATGGTATTTCAAATTATTTTTATGTAGGCACACACACACCCGGTTGCGTTTAGAAATTTTCGCCAATGAAATTATAGCCTGGAAGTGACGATATAACTGAAATTTCCTTAGTTTTTGTTTCCGACAGCGCTATAACATCTGGTAGTTTGAAACAAGGGAAATGATTTCTTCTAAGTGCATGTGACTAAAATGAATCTAAATTGAATTTTGTCCCATTAGGACTTCAAATTCCGCAGACAATTTTTTAGAAAGCCGTGATTTGTGCAAATTTTATTACGTGTAGTGCCAAGCTGTCTTTGCAAGAAGTGTGGTCAGTAAGCTTTGTAGTTCCACTGTATATCTTAATGAAGTCAGGTAATTTAGCTAAGTCTCACCAAACAATTTGAAAAAGTAAGTTTGTAGTAGCTACAAACGTTTTACGGAAGAAGTCGAACGTAGCCAAACCATTTATTATCAAAAATTATCAAAATACCAAACATTTTTCAAACGCGTTGAAAGATTTTGGTATTATCAAAATACCACACATTTTTCAAACGCGTTGAAAGACTCTATCGTTTACGTTTATCAGCAGCATAACAGCTAGACGTTGCATTAAACAATACGTTGCGCATCATCTCTGGGTGCCTGAAACCGACCCGTAGGGAGCTTTTACCAGTGCTCTCAGGCATTCCATCGGCCCACCTGCATAGGGAACACACTTTCAAGCTGGCACTCCAGGCACAGCTGTACACCAATCACCCCCTTCATACCTTTGTCCATATTGCACAGCTCCTCGGCACACAGCGCCTGCATTCATGAAGCCCTTCCGCCGCCATGCTGCAGCGCTGGTGAACTCCGGCTTCATCTTGGAGTCATGGAGAGCGGCATGGGAAAGTACCACACCACCGGCCCAGTTTTTAGTTACCCCTGCAGTTTGCCTCCCGCCTGACTCAAAGCTTCCCCGGAGTCTGTGGGTAGCACTGAATAGGCTAAGAACTGGCGTCGGCCGCTTTGGTCATGCCTTATCGCTGGGGCATGCTAAATACACCCGAATGCATCTGTGCTGAGGAGCAATCGGCCAATCATACAATCTTCGACTTTAACATCCTCCTCCCTCCGAACTGCCTAGAAGGCCTGCGGTCCCCTGACATCAACAACACTAAATGGCTTGAGGACCTTGTGCATTTTGTTTGAACCGCTGCTCACACGCAAGAAGAAGAATCAGCTGCATACGTGAATTAGTCGCTCAAGCATTGGACGACAACAGGATCAACGTCTTATACGGACGAAAGTTTTGTAGAAGGCCTACTTCGGAAGTGGGTGTCTTACTGTCTTAGATCAAAGTCACTACTCGGCTTCGAGTGAACGTGTGCTGGTGTCAGGGCTGTGGAGCCAGTGGTGATACTTTTTTTAATAGGGTATGATTTCACGCAATTAGTTTTGTCGTCGGACTCGCCATTGGCAAGTGACACATGACTTGGCCACAATAAATACCGATGCTGTTGTCTATTTCAAGGTTTCAAGAGCATTTGCACAGAAAGTTGCACAAGTAAGTATGAAAAGTTACAGGTCCAAGAACTCACAGCCAACGAGTGACATATACGGTTCCTGTCCTATCCGATTTCAACAGGAAGTTCGATCAAAAGTTGGCATTAAGCGTATTAACCAAAGGCGATGCTTTTTGAAAATCTGCAGACTGTTCTGTATTTTTTGTTGTAGCTGAACCCAGGCAGTACGGTTCTATGTTTCAGAATAATCAAATTTCCTTTTTCCAAGCAGTTTGCAAGCACCACTTGCAGCATTCAAGCAATTCGAGTGTAAAAGTTGCTTCTTGAGAAAAATCCCTGATTAAAAACACCTGAGAGAAACTATGTTTCAAGCTATTAAACGTACCTCCGTGCCTCTTTTTAACATATTTCTTCCAATTTGCCCACTTTGTGAACGCATTTCTCAGTAATTTATGACAGCAGTATCTACGCAGACAAAACGGGCATTAGTAGTGGGTAGCATACAAGCGCGCAATCCAACAAATTTCAGTTTAAACGCAGATATATACGCCATAAATTCTGCATGCAAAACGACACCGCATACCTTTACAAAATTCAGGAGAATGAAGAAATCTCTACCGCAATTGCTAGCATTTAGAATTTAAAACAACACCAAAAATGCCGAACCAGCTCAAGTTTGAAATTCTTGAGTTAAATCCATTGGTTGCGATGAATCAGTCCAGGTCACATTAAGTGCGACGTAACGACCACGTGGACAGAAATGCAGTTGGCCTGTTGACTGAGCTTATATTTTGAATCCAAATCCTTCGCGATTATTCCGTTGCGAATTTGTTTCATCTGTTGCGATCGGAAAGCCCGACCGGCAAGTGCGCAAAGTTTCACAGTTCACACTGTGGCAGCAAGTAACAACAGAGATCACGCGATCGCTCTGTTTATTGCTTGTTCGCGCCATTATGTGTGCTATTATACACGCACATCCCGTTCGTGGTGAATTGCACATTCAACGCCGCGCCGACCGAGAGCCAGTGGTGTCACTAGAGGTTTGCACCAGGAGTGAAAACTTAGCTAAAGGAGCCCACTGGCCAAAACTCAGAAAAAACTTGAGTAATGATAGTAAATCCGTATGCGGATGGCTATATTAAAATAACACGAAATCACCAGAAAACACTCCAAAAAACGCAGTAAAACACCCTACTAAAAAGCAAAACAATACTAAATACCAAAATACAAACTAAGCGGGGGTCCGATTTTTGCATTTAGCTTGCCAGGGGGGGAGAGGCTCGCACCCCTGCCCCGCGTCAGTTACGCCACTACCGAGAGGTTGCAACACATCAATTATATGAGTAAAACTTCCGGAAGTAGCAAAAATGACCAAAGAATACACAAATTCTACTATTCCTTCCACTGTTTTATCTGAAAACCTTAACAGGAAACCTGGTTGTTGGTTTTAAAAGTAGGCTGCACCACTGATCTTAACGTGCTTTTACAAAAAACGATTGGTCTCACTGCTAATTTTGGCACTCCTAGTCTTGCTTTAGCAGGATCAAATAAAGCATTTGGCGTGCCACAGTTAATTAAACTGGAATCCCTATTTCTGCATATTAGCAACTGTTCAACGATCAAGTATCATTAACAACAAAATTCATTTTTTGATCAATAAAATTCATTTTTTTATATAAAAACCAAGGGCGGATCCAGCCAGTCAGGTTAGGGGGGCGATTTCATTAATATTTGGCAGTCAAGTCTCTTTACGGGTTCACTACTGTAAGAGAGATGAAGTATACTTCATAACACTGCTGTGAAAAAATAATGGATGGCAAAATGGCCTTATATCATGAATGCTGTTTTCCCACAAAATCATGGTGGAAAAAGTTACTTTCGTTGGTTTTAGGGGGGCAATCACCCCAATTGCCTCCCCCTGGATCCGCCTCTGATAAAAACTCAAAGTTGGAGGATAGCGACAGCAAATAACAACCATTTGGGTTTGATATTGTAAAAAGAAAACCTACTTCTTTGCTTCTTCAAGCTGCAGAAGCATGCTCCCTTTTCTGTGCTTTTTATCCAAATAAAACCGTAACCATCCGTTGAAGCACTTTGAAACTATTTTCGAGTGATAATGGCCATAGGCAAGTGCGTACATCTCAGTTGTAGGCTATGAGGAAACTGATCGTAAATATACGCAAACACAAGACACAATCACTCTAAATCACAATAACTGATTGGACATTCAGTATTTACAAGCCAAATGAAAATGCTGAGATGCAGACACATCTGCTTTATGATTGAGAAAATAGCAACAGTGAGAGACTAGTGAGTGCATATGACACCCCTTCCACAGTTAACAAAGCTATAAACAGAGCATGTGTGCCATAACATAAGATAGCAATATCTGTTGCTCACAAAAATTCAAAATAACATTGCCAGCTTGAGATTTTTCAAAAAGTAATTCACTGAAAAACAAAATTAAACCAAATTGTTAAATTCACAAACTTAAGGAAAGCAAAAAATGAAAGAATTTGAGAAAATTTTAGAATAAAGTAATGGGAACCTTGTAGAATAAAGTAATGGGAAAATTCTACATAAAAAGTAGCCTTTATTCACACCAGAAATCCTAGCGAAAAGCTTCTTTAAAATTTTTACTTTCGTAGGTTTGTGACAGGATATGTTAACTTTTTTTTCAAACAAATGAGCTATAAACAGACTTACAAATGTGATAGTTAATGTGTTTTATGAGTATTTACTGACTGCTTATTTAAAATAGTCTGTACAATAAAAGTGCTGGTTTGCTACAAAACAATGAATTTTACTTACCACTGTTCCTTTACCAAATAAAAATATTTCATCCAGGTAACTTTCTGTCATTTGCTTAATTTTAGGCCTCATATCTGGAGGAACAAACATATCCCTAAAAGACAATGTTAAGAAGAATTGAATTTTAACTAACACTTTTATTTCAATAAAAGGCTAATATATTACTAAAAAATAAATTGCACCACGAAATACAATCACCAATGAGGTAATGGCAGCCAGGGGTGGATCCAGCCAGTATATAAGGTTAGGGAGATGGCAATTTCAGTAATATTTAGTAGTCAAGTCTCGTAACAGCTTTGCTACTGTAAGAAAGATGAAGTATGCTTCACAACACTGCTGAGACAAAATACTGGACAACAGAATCGCCTTATATCACGAGTGCTGTTTTCCGAATTGTACAAAATCATGGTGAATAAAGTTACTTTCATAGGTTGTAGGGGAAGATTGCCCAATATCAGCCCCTTGGTCCCGCCCCTGATGGCAGCATGCAATCTTTGTAGTTTGAACTTGACAATAAAAGCCAAATCGTGTGCACTGCTTCCAGTGAAGCAAAATGATACTTTTTTGACTTTTCTCAACACACATATGGCATGGACCGGAGTATTTCAGTAGCTGATGTGACATATTATCTAAACCATGATCCTACCAGTAAACAAAACTGATCAGCAGTTGTACATCTAAACAGCAGATCAATGAATTGTTTGACAGTGCTTAAGTTCAATTGAAATTGAAAAACATTTCAAGATTTGTCTCCATTTTCTTTAAGCTGTAAATCATCACCTCTTATCAAATAAAAACAAATAACTGATTGCGTTCAACCTTAACCTTGGACTAAGATAAAATGAAGTTGCAAAAGTCTTTAGAATAAAGTACTCATGATGAAATATGTAATTTCAACCAGTTTGTACAAAATAATAGTAGCACAAAAACAAAGATCTAGAATGAAACACAAAGGATAAATTGTTAACTTCTTTACTAGTTAGCTAAAAAACTTTCTCATGAGGTTGTAGGTGGCAAAGCATGTTTTTGACAATTAAAAAATACCTGTGTTTAGGAACATTTAGCTGTCACAGTCAACCTATCTAACACATGCTTCAATTTCTTAAAAATGTTATGAAACTTCTTGAAGCAGAAGCCTCGTTAAAATAATTTGTAATTTTTTAAAAAATAAAAATAATTTCAACATTTAATTAAAACTTGTTACACTTTCCACTGTATCTACTTACCAAGAAACATTGTAAAGGCCTTGAGTGTCAATCCGTTTTAGACTTTTCACAATCCATTTCATTGGATCATCTGGACACAGAACCAACAATCCAGTAATAAGGCACTGCAAAACAAAAGCATTTCACCACCAATAAATTGAGGTATAATGCAATGTTTGAACTGGTTCCATGACTATTGAGACCAATTCATTTGAGACCATTCATTTGAGACCACGTTGATTTGAGACCATGACATTTGAGACCATGACATTTGAGACCATGTTAATTTGAGACCTGTTCATTTGAGACCTGTTCATTTGAGACCTGTTCATTTGAGACTTTTTCATTTGAGACCACAGTCATTTGAGACCGCATTCATTTGAGACCGCATTCATTTGAGACTGCATTCATTTGAGACCACAATCATTTGAGGCCACATTCATTTGAGGCCACATTCATTTGAGACCATATTCATTTGAGACCACATTCATTTGAGACCACATTCCTTTGAGACCACATTCATTTGAGATCGCATTCATTTGAGACCGCATTCATTTGAGACCGCATTCATTTGAGACCGCATTCATTTGAGACCAGTTCATTTGAGACCGCATTCATTTGAGACCACAATCATTTGAGGCCACATTCATTTGAGACCACATTCATTTGAGATCACATTCATTTGAAACCACATTCATTTGAGACCACATTGATTTGAGACTACACTGATTTGAGACCACATTCATTTTAGGCTACATTCATTTGAGATCACATTCATTTGACACCATGTTAAAGTGAGGCTATTTTGATTTACTGCGTATCACTTTTAATGATCTGCCTTTCACTTTTTTGCAGGAGACCTGAAGTTTTCAAAGGGGACTATTCCTTTGAAATTTTGCAAGGTTGCGCCCTTCCGTGTCTAGGGATGACTCACGCTGGTTTGTAAATGCACCCGCACTCAGGGCCGGGTCAATGAGGGAAAGCAGGGATGATTGACCTGGGCCCCTCACTTCAAGGGGGCACCTCATGATGATAATTATTTGTTTTAAATAAAATACTCCTTTGAAAAATTGTGATTCGGAAATGATGCAAGAATACAAATTTATATTCCGATGTTGCAGTGAGTAGGTCTACATCTATTGATTTCTCTACAATTGTGACTTGCTGCCAGTTTTTGTAATCACTACTGAATGTAACTATTTTTGTTTTTGTTCAATGCAAATATATTTGAATTTTACTTGTAACGTTTTTCTAATAATCGGTCTTTTGGCATGAGTATGATTATCTACTCGTGCATCATGCCTACTGCACAAAATCGCGAACACAATAATATTGGCGTGCTAAAGCTAGTCCTGCTGTGGTTGCTGTTTAGTGTGTAGAAATGGTTTTAAAGTGATTGTCATTTGTTTCAAGTACCCCTGACATTAAATAGGCTCTACAAACAAATGTATTTATTGGTAAATTTATTGATCAAACTTTCCATGTTGCAGTGCACGCAACTGGAAATTCATTCACGCCCCCTGGGGTGGCGCGCCGCCCCGGTTAAGAACCATTGGTATATACTATATAGCAGGGGTGGCCAAACCTGCTCTACGCATGAGCCGCATATCGTAAAATCCAAGTTGCAAAAAGCCACAATAAAAAAACTAAAAACCCTAATTTATTTGCTATCTACGCTTCTGTGACATCAAACTGTTTTAGGAACAACTTGCAAAAGTAATACTGTATGGCATGCTAGCTACCACAGCATTATTTTACAATATTTTGTACATTTTGCAGTAGAAATAAAAAACAGATATATAATTTTTCGAGAAGCTCAAAGAGCTGCATGCGGCGGCTCATGAACCGCAGTTTGGCCCCCTTGCTATATAGTATCAAAACGCTCCTGTAACTTCTTGAGCTGTCTACTCTAGAGGTTGCCCACCTGAACTGTGGCCTTTGTTTCATCATAAAGACAACGTATGGTGGAAACGCACTTTTCTTCTGATGGCTACCATTGTTGCCTAACATCATAAACACATGAAAGTTGTAATGTCAAGCCATTTGCACCATATGCTATGTGTGTTCCATCAAAAAAGTTTTCATCAGTCGATTTGTAGAACAAAAGAGCAGAAAACGAGATCACAGCGTTTAGCTAGCGCAATGCCGAAATTTGCAATGCCTTCAGGAGCTGAAATGCGCAAAGTTTGTTGGGAGGTAAAGCGCAACAATCTGGCGGTATTAGCTAAAACCTCGAAACTGAATCGTTTTTTTCAGCAAAGCTTTCAAGCAGCAACGCTAAAGCAGTGGCGTCAACCAGAGCACCTGAAACTGTAGGTGGAAATCATGACATAAGCTTCGAAGCACTTTTCACACTCAGCGTGGCTGGCCATATTGACATGTTATTTTTCAGGTGTTTTTGTTTGTAATCTCTGACTTCTTATTGTTTGGGTTAATGTCGTTTCTTGCCGAGTCACTCTCTAACCCAGTGGTTCTCAAAGTGGGCGGAATCGCCTCCTTGGGAGCAATTTTGATGGGCAAGGGGACAAAAAAACAAAGGGGGCAAAACAACACAAACGGGGATGAAAATGCTCGATCACTAATAGATCATTGAGTTAACTTCAGAAGTCTACTACTATGACTTGTCAGTTTCTTGCAGATGTTAGATACTTAATCATTTGAGGTTGATCAAGTACACAAGACAAAGTACACAACACTAAGGAAATATGCTTAAATCAAGTACATAAAACTAAGAAAATATAATTAAATCAAGTACACAAACTAAGAAAATGTGCCAAACTCTTTGGCGTAATTTAATCTGGTAGTTTTTTACAAGCAGCAGTCTTACCATGAGGAAATCAATGAAAAAACAACAATCATAAGTTCAGACGATTAAGCGAACAGTTACTGGCATAAAGCAATCTCAAAATAACGGTAATATAAACAATTTCTGGAAGGGCAGTCACTGTTTTTACCATCAATGCCTGAGGACCTTTAGTCATTTCTTATGACCAGAATCAAGTAAATGACTTTTTGGAAAACTACATTTGTGTCTGAGTATTTGCACTCGTTGCCTTGTCTGTTGCAGTCTTGACGATTCTAGCTAACAGCGCTGCCAGGGTAAACCATGCAAAGAGCACAAAACACACAGAGGACTGTCATGTGTTCTTTCCAACACACACACATTTGCATTAACACAAATGCGAAGAAGTGTTTAAAAGCCCTTTGTTCAAATGTAAAGTATGACTCCTAGCAATAAATTCACATTTGACTTTTTAAAAATAGCTGAAAACTTTTCTGATTTCTTATCTTTTGCACTCATAATAAGCAGTGATGAATCGCAAGGTAAAGCACAATTTAGCGTGAGAACTAGTTACCATGTTGAAAACAGATTTTTTTCCACAGATGAAAACTTCAACAAAAGTCCACATTACATTGATTTTTTACCCTCCTGATAATGCACTGCTATGCAAAACAATGTTAGTTTGCTACCAATTATTTATAACTTACATGCTACTGCTTGTAAACGTAATGTTTTCTAGTGAACATTCCTACTTTACAATGGCGTGCCATGCATTTCATGCTTAATATGCAATGACATCATATCTTAACCATACTCCCTGCTAATAGCATGACTACATACAGCTACAAAAGCTATGGATATTTTATTATATACCTACTCATTACAGCTCAGTTCTTTTCAGATCAGCACACTACTACAGACCCGGTTTGATCATTCTGACGAGAAAGTAAGATATTGTGATAGTTAAGGTTTTTCTTACTTCTACAACAGTGGTTCTCAACCATTTTGCCCCCCTACCATTTGATTCGGCTCTGCCCGCACTTTAAGACACTGCAGAGGCCAGAAAACTCTTCATACCTTGGGCTTGGAATGGAGTGTTGTACTCTCTAAAATGTAATTTAGACCACATCAAAGAATTACATGTTTTGCGTTCCTGCCCGTTTCCTTTATCGAGGCACCACAATAGTTTTAGTTTTCAACTAAAAATGAAAGATGAGAAAAAACTGTCCTTTTGCTTTGGTTGAAAAACTCACAGGAGAAAAATTTCATGGATTTTTAGAAGAGAAATGCAACTGAGTATGAGCAAAACGTCTAAGACATGATCTCTACAAACAAGACTATTTTAGCAGATAACGTCAAGTCCTGCAAAGAAGTGGAAGGTAGATAATAAAAATGTGATTCACAGTAAATCAAAACAGCATCACTTTGACATGGCGTAAAATGAATGTGATCTCAAATGAATGTGATCTCAAATGAATGTGGTCTCAAATGAATGTGGTCTCAAATGAATGTGGTCTCAAATGAATGTGGTCTCAAATGAATGCAGTCTCAAATGAATCTGGTCTCAAATGAATGTGGCCTCAAATGAATGTGGCCTCAAACAAATGTGGTCTCAAACGAATGTGGTCTCAAACGAATGTGGTCTGAAACGAATGTGGTCTGAAACGAATGTGGTCTGAAACGAATGTGGTCTGAAACGAATGTGGTCTCAAACGAATGTGGTCTCAAACGAATGTGGTCTCAAACGAATGTGGTCTCAAATGAATGTGGTCTCAAACGAATGTGGTCTCAAACGAATGTGGTCTCAAACGAATGTGGTTTCAAACGAATGTGGTCTCAAATGAACAGTTCTCAAATGTCGTAGTCTCAAATGAAATTTGTCTCAAATGAAGTGGTCTCAATTGTCTACGCACTGTTTGAACTATATTAAATTAGAACAATAAAGTTTAAGTCATTAACTTTTAATGGTTACCTCATATACATCAGGAAGCTGATGCCTTCGTATGTAATCTCTTAAATTAGGGTCGATGTTTTGTATCGAAGCCATACCTCATCTTTTGCAAATCAAACTGTAAGCTCCTGCATAACATATAAATACAAAAGATGGAAAAAACAGGTAATTCACAGAAGTCAAATGAACTATTTGTGAGTAAACAGTTCAACACCTATTATGTTTCTGTCACATTCTTCACACCTATGCCACTTCAAACAAGCTAAGAAACCAAAGTTTTATNAAAAAATGCAAGGAAATCAGCTTTGCATAGAACAAATTTTAAATATGGGAGACTGGTGCCTGTCACAGATAAAAGAACAAATGAAAACAGAGTACCACAACATGTAATCTTGGTATTTATTGCTTATAAAGGGTTACAAAAGCAAGCTTTATGAAAATTTTACTAAAGAAAAGTTCATTGAAAAGCAGTATAAAACCACTTGTTTTGCTTAATGTCTTAAATTAATGTCGCAGCTGCTATGCTAGTAACTGTTGGTGTAAAACTTGTTCTATACTTGAGACTAGTTTTACTGAAACCATAATTAAACTGCTGCGCTTTAAAGAAAATGTAACATCATTCACTGTTAAAATAACTGAAAATTAAAACCTGCTTGATTTGAAAAATCTTAAATCATTAATTATTGCTTTAGCAGCTTAGGAGAGTTTTAGATAAGATGTTGCCAGCAAACATTGAATGTATGCAAAGCATGGTTGGTAGCTAATTTTGTGTAATACTGAGCACTAAGCAGATGCCAAAATGGCAGATCACTAGCAATCACTATGAAGTGGTGGTCACAGAGCAGGAACCCCTGGTCTGCTGATCGGGCCACAAAGGCTAAAACAGTTTGATGTTGCCATTGAGAAAAATCCTCCTTCTTAAACTTGAAGTAGAGCACCTCACCTACCTGTAGATGTCCACTGTTTATAAATATACCTCTGGGGTTCGTAAAAAATTCAAAGGAAATCAGCTTAATTTTCACCTGTTTCTGAAGCACTTCAGTTCGCATAAAAGTAACTGAAGTTTTGTCATGTATGTTTGAAGATGCACTTGACATGAAAACAAGCAAATCGCAAAGAATACTATCACAAATTTTTTGTTCAGACCCTGTATTTGCACTCCTGAATTCATTCATACTTAAGTAGAAATGCATAGTATCATTTTTATTGTCCTACAAAATCAATGAACATGCAGATAATTATTTAACTTTGTTACAAAGAAACCCACCCTTCATACAAGTGCAGCAACTAGAGATCAATGTAGATGATCATTCCACCCTTTTTCATGCAACTTACCAAGTTATACATAACATTTTCACAGTTACATATGGTATTTTAATACTTTTTTAACAACTTCCTTCACTTGCTGCTATGCACAACTTGTCACTAGCAGCAGCCTTAGCGTTGCTTTCAGCATTTCTACATTACTGGCAGACTTGCTTTTGTTTTTCTTAGATGGCTGATGACAGTCTTACTTTTGTTTTCATGGTTTTCACTTTTGTTTTCAGTCCTAAAATCTAATTCAAATAGATATTGTTATAAAAACAAGGTCAAGGAATGAAGCACCTGAAAACTACAAACTTGTCTTGCTAAAGAATATGGGCCAATTAGTGATATTAATCTCTAAAATGCAGTTTATATGCAGTCTTTACCCTAAATGTCTAACAAGACTTTGGTGAGTTAATTGAGATATTGATATTGTTAATTGAGATAGTTAATGGAGATATTGAGAAATATTGAGAAAGGGAAATATTAATTGAGAAATAAAATGAGATAGTAATTGAGGTAAGTCATACAATGACATTAGCAATGAATGAATAAACACTAAATATTAAATAAGAAAATTTAAGTAATGAAATGAATAAAGAAACATTAAACAATGAAACATAATGAAAATAGAAAAAAATAAAGAATGAATGATGAATACCTTTTCTTTTTTGGAACATCAGCATGCATACAAATGCTTATGATTTTTATTATTTTTGTTTTGCTTTGATATGAGCCTAACAATATTTTGGTTTTCTGCATCTGTGGCACTGGCACGTCTTCTATTCCCTAGAGGAAACTATTTAGATGACTGAGCCAGTTCATGAAACATAAAGAAAACGAAAACCATTAGCACATTACCAATACATCTCTAATACAAATATGCACACAACTGACTTTGGCTATTCTGCAATCAAATGCAACTGAATTCCCATTGAGTTTTAAAATCTACTAAATTCAGAATGTCAAGGATATGTGCAAACTAAATATGTAATTAAATTGATTTTATGAAACAAGCACTATAAAATACCGACTGTCAAATCTTGGTTTAAATTACTAAAAACAAATGGTTGTCTGCCTCACGGTAAAAACATCTTGCAAAAACATATCAGAACAATTTACATGCCTTTGTGTGATGCTAAGCGAAAATCATTTCACTGTTTAAACTAAAATCCATTCAGGTCTACTGAATGTCATCTAGGTTTTCAATTAGCACTAACTTCAATGTTTTTATGAATCTTGCCTTAGTTATAAACTATTGTATAAAGTAATATAGCCAATACAGCTTTACTTGCTTTAAAACTTAGTCACCAACATCATTGGCTTTAAAACAATACAAGCAACAGAAACAACAACAGCCTGACCAATGAAAACTTCATACAGCTGTTATGTACATAGTATTGATCAATAATCCAACATCAAAATAATATTACTTAAATCAGCTTAAACATGATAATAATCATTCTCTAAACCAAAACAAATTTTAGTCTTTCTTAAGTAATAGAAATGCAAGTATGATACATTTAAAAGTAAACAGAAAAAAATTCTAAAAATTGAAAATCAACTGAATATACAAAAAAGACCAACTTAAACCATAAACATTGATGGTGCCACAAGCATGAGCTACAGCCTAGTCACCTCCAATTGGAATCATTGCCAACACATAAAATAATCTGCATTCTAATCATCAGCAGCAGCACATCAAATAAAATGCATCTAGTTGATCAATTATTAAGATACAACACATTACTGTTCCATAAAGACATTACTAGGCTCTCTGACCTTTTGTAAAATTTTGAGAAATTTTTTTTTTTTCTTTATCATAGAAATAAAAGATATATTTTTTGATGTAACAAATTTAAAAAAATATTGTTTCTTTTCATCTACTGTATGCATTGAATGGATATGCATATGTTTGTATGAAGGTACTGATTATTATGCCGTTAATGGCAAAAGCACTGCTGGAGTTATTTTGCCCTTGGCCGAACTGGATTGGTTGATATGATCACGTGACAAGGACGACACACTTGGGGATACATCTATGGTTACTGTGTGAGTGCTCAGTTCGGCGCTCACCAATGCTGCTTTTGCTTTCCTACGTGGGAGTGCTTTTTATGTACTTTTTTTATAAATTTCTTCAACTTTTTCGGTTTAGTATTTGCCTTTATGGTTTAGGTTTAGGGCTTGCTTTAAGGTTTAGGTTTATACTTTAAGTTCAGGTTAAGGCTTGGAATTTTGTTTGGGTTTACAGTTTAGCTTTAGCAGTAGCTACAGGTTTGCCTGTGGATCTGGACAGTTGAAAACTTATTAATACACCATCTGTAACATTGTGACAGTAATGTGCAAGGAGAGTGCAGTTAGGCCTAGTAGAAATATAGTAAACGTAAAAGGTAAACCTAAACCCAAAACCTAACCTTAACTGAAGCCTTAACCCCTATGCTAATCTAATGCTGACCTAACACTAACCTTAAACCTAAACCTAAAGTTTTGAAAAAAGTATAGAAAAAATGGTCCCATGAATTGAAATGTGTAACCACTGCTACCAAAATGAAAGTTGCCAAGATGAGAGCTGAACTCCAGAACTGAAGACCTTTGACATAGCAGACCTTAAACGCATCCACTATGCTACAACGTCGATGCCACTTAAGTGACAAACTCAGCGTTTTATTTGAACCGTGTCATGTGAGGCGTATCCATACTGTAGCCACTATCACCATTACCATTAGCCACTACCACCATTACCATTAGCCACTACCAGTTTAGTTTTATTGTTAAGGGATTTACATAATCTATCAAGGACGATGCTTATCGAACCGAATCATCCTTGTAACATGATCATTCCTGATGGCAAAATAAAACCTGTCTTATAAGTTATATGAAATATGCGTTGCCTTGCTCAGTGACAGTCATACTATACTTAATACTGATCACCAAAGATAATAATTACTCTTTAGTTCATTATTTTATGGTTAAGCTAAGCCTAATGTAGTTCTCAAACACTTATATTTTGTTTTCAGAAATCACTATAGCCTAGTACAGTACCTCACAGATATCCCAGCTATACAGTTGGTTGTTCTTGTTGCCTGAACGCCGTCCTTGCATGGATTTATAGGACACTATGCACAGTAGTGTAGGCCTAGCCTAAAACAGGACCGTCACAGGCTTATTACGAAGTAAGAAAAATTTATTGAGCTTGTATACCACTCCAAGCAACTAAAGTCCTGCACGTTCAACCAAATGCTGTTTGACAAGAGTGCAAATCCTTCTGGCTCACAGCCGCACATTTTCATACACAAGGCTGAAGGCTCCCTGAAGCTGCGAGTGTTGTCAAGGTGATGGTTGATCAAGCATTTACCGGGGTGTGACCAAAGTTACTATAAAGACTTTATACGAACTTGGGTGTGAAAGGTTTAGGTTGTCAGGCTTCCCTCAGTGACTGCGATAAAATATCAGAATAGTGAGTCTGTGCACAGATAATAAAATATTCAGTTTTCATTGGGGCCCAACCAGGGCGGTGGAGTCGGAAGTCTCATCATCCGACTCAAACTCCGATTCCGGGAAATTTCGATTATCCGACTCAAACTCCGATTCCGGTAAGACTCCAACCTTCAGCTGTATTAGTTACTTAAAGTGATTATTTTTTTCATATAAGTTCATAAACCCTACTTGCACTTTTTAAGAATACGGAAACTTATTTTAAAACTATGTAGGCCTGCATGCACGTTCATCTCACACTTTTGCAAAATATCATCAAACAGGGGTTAGTCTTTTATTTTTGCAAGAAAGAAATATTCGACTAAACTGCCACAATTCAAACTATCAGAGAACGCAGATAATTTGATCACAACAGATACTTTGCAAACGATATCAGTAAACAAGTAAAATGAAAAAATGCGTGCATCCCACCGGTGTGCAAGTGCACATATTGCGCAATGCGGTTGAAA
>JGI24021J15306_10003859_pt1 | contig 17153 bp, 10 predicted proteins | sample Ectturendosymbi1_FD_15306 | JGI IMG/M metagenome (IMG submission 15306) | reverse complement strand
TTTCGGATTATTCTTAATCCATCTTCAGTCAAAAAATTAAAGCAACACTTGGCAATGTCAGCAATTCAAAACCATAAGGCTCTGTCATGCAAGAAACGATTCTCTGCATAACTTTTGGCCCTGCATTCGCTTTTAGCGATTTTGACTTGGCTGGCTGTCTTGGTTTGCGTTTGACGTCTTTTGGGTCACAGCACTGTCGTTTCTTGCGTCACAGAGCCTTATGGTTTTGAATTGCTGATATTGCCAAGTGTTGCTTTAATTTTTTGACAGAAGATGGATTAAGAGTAATCCGCAACGTCTCAGGCTTTTTTAATGTTGATGAAACTTACATTTTGTTTTTGGTATTCTTTTGGTTTTCAGTTGTTGTTTTTTTGCGTTTATCGGAGTATTTACGGTTTCAGTATAGCCATCGACATCCGGGACATGTCCTCCAAAAAGAGGACATATGGCAGCCTTGCACTACTCGTATGCGAACTGGGCAAATCGTAGTAAGGCAGATGTAAAATCTAGTAACGAGTAGAGATTTAAGCTGATGCGTTCTACGCACGTGGCTTTCCCATGGCCTTGCATTCACACGATTCAAATACCCGACCAGCTTCAGGAAACCTATAAGTGTAATAGTTGTTTCGTCATAACGCAATATTCAAGAGAAATGCTCCCATCTGGCGGACCGATAACTAATATAGCGTTTACTCCACAATCATACTTTCCTTGCTAAAAATGACTAAGTGGCATGCACATGTCGCACATATGGCTAAACACATGAACATGGTGGGGCACCCCTTTTGGTGGGGGGCCCTGGGCCCGGGCCGCTTGGTCCTCCCCCATAAATCTGGCGTTGAGTTTTGCACCTTTGGAAAACCGCTTTTTGCTTGGTTTTGCTGCTGCTCTGTTTTGTGAGCGAAGATGTGAGCCTCTTATTTAAATCATTCCCTGAATAACTGTGCTTGTCGTTTTCGAAGAAAATATTAAATGCGTTTGGAAAATAAAAGTTAAGAAAGCATAATCTGGAGCAGCGGCTATTTCTGTTTTCCAAAATATGTGAGTGTTTGAAGTTTGCAATAGATTACCACCATGCCTCCGTTCTTCATCGAAAATCCTGCACAAAGCTTGTCACAGGCTCTTGTTTGCGAAGTTTTGGTTATTCGTGGCTTTAATTTCTTGCCTTTCACGCAACATAACTTTGTACATTGCCCTACTCCTAAGTAGCTGTGGAGATCACATGGGAATGACACAAAGTGACATGTGATAGTAACAAATTATTGTGCTTTCACGTGGGAAAAACTTAAATAAAATCTCAAGTTTGCAAATGATCAAAAATTTCTATTAGGAAAAGATGTTACATATGTCACTAATAATTTCTGTCGTTGGTTCTAAAAATATGCCGTTTAAACGAATCGTTTCATTTTGTAATTTCAGGCAATCAAGAAGAGCTCTTAACTAATAAGGTAAACTTGGGCACACGTGATCGAGTTGTCACAACAAAACTATTCCCTATTATATAAATATTTCAAATAATTTCAACTGCGTCATTGGACTTCACAGCTATTAGTAAAGCACTAAAACATATTACCTTAAACTTTTTCAAAGTAAGAACCAAAAGAATGTTGGTAGTAAGCGCAACTACCAGTAGGAAAGAAAGGAAGACAGAAAAAACTGAGTATAAGCTCATGGAACCATGTATGACATTTTCTGGTATCCACCCACGGTCTTGTAACCAGAAAGGATTGATATCCTGGCAAATTTGTGACTCACTGTTGGATTCAAAAGTAATGTTGTCCATCTCAGATGCATTTGCTTCAGTGTCAAGTGCTGCTGAAAAAATACAAATAGAACTTTTACACAAAGAGCAAAGCTATAATTTAAGAATAGCAGTCATTGTACGCTTAGGTGTAAGTAACACTAAAAGACGTGGAATTGGTGTAGAGCAGCCTTGCAACCTTGCCCGAAAAATTTGTGTGCAGCAATGCTAAATGATGAAGACCTTTTTTTGTTTTTTTGGAGGCCACACACCAATAACAGTGTTTCATGCAGAAAAAAAGCAAATTAGAGACGTATTTCAACAGTCAGTCTCATTCGTCACAATGAGGACGAGGGTTTGGAAACATCTGTGCCAGAATTTTCCGGGATCTTGCCCGTATTTTCAGAGATTGTGCCCGAATTTTCGACAAATCAGAACTTTTGGGGGTGCGCTGGCGCTCGCATACCCGGTTCCTGTTCGATACATTATCGCATATTCAATTACAAGAGTCACTTGCCGTAAGTGAAGTTGGTTGCACATAAGAGCTCGGCTAAAAACGGAATTTGGCAGAGGATTTGCTACTACGTCGAGAAAAGATAATGTAATTTTGATCTGACAAGGTTTAATAACTTCAGTTTTTAATTTATTTTTAAAAGGATATCAGATCAACATAGGTAATTCTGTTGTTAGGGAAGAATCGTTGGCAGCAGTTTTGATGAAATGAAACAAACACTTAACATACAGAACGTCGATTTTGCAGCAAACTCCCGATTGCTGCAATTTGACTCAGTTTTATGTTCTTGGACAATTCACTATGTACGAAACGAAACTCAAAACACGAAAATCATTTCAATCGACACTCGTTTGCTTTGGTTTCGACAGCAATTGTGTTCCATTTTGAGGAGAAAGAATGAATGAACGAAAATAACTTCGACTAATCACGACGGAACTGTAGGTCAGGAACGTTTGATTGAATGGGCAAAATGTGGTGGTGCTTTTGCATGAAATACATTGTTCATCTGGCCATATTTCAATAACATGATGATCGGAGTCATCATGAATTTCATTTCTTTCGGTAAGTGACAACCAAATGATGCAATTTGTTCGCAGAAAAATTCTGTCAAACAAAAACATGAAACCTGATAAAAAACAGGCATAAAATTTGTTTTTATGTCCTTGTAACTTTGGTTCGACTTATTTCAGGCGAATAATCATGAAATGGTAAAAGGTTCGATTAATTAAATGCTGGTTTTTCGATCTTGCTAAATAGAAAGCGATGCAAAACCCACTTATGAAGTTTCGAAAATAAATAATCTTTACCTTATACCGTTAAGCTCACCCACTACCTAGGTGCGTTGTGTGAAAACAATGAGATTGGGTATTTTAAAATGTCTGTTGATCAGTTGCCTTGCTTTTGCGCATAAACGGTGCTTTCGAAAATTTAGAAACAAAACACTGTTCCAGTGCAATTTCAGCAAAATAGGATGTAGCTGTAGATGAATTTAGAAAAACTTGCTTACGTGTGGTGGTCCATGCGTGCCAGACTAAAAAATTTTGTTTCTGGCATTTTTTTGAAAAAAAAATCAACAAAAAAGTTTCAAAATCTAAAACAATTTTAATTTGGTTTGGAAAACGCTTTCGTTTCGCAAATGTTTCCCAAATGAAAACATTTTCGTTTCAAGAATTTTTTTTTCGTTTCGGAAACACTTTCACTTTTGCTTGCAAATTAAAATTTTTTCGTTTCAAAAACACAAACAAATTTACTTTCGTTTCGAAAACACTTTCATTTCGCAAAAGTTTTCTAAATAAAAACAATTTCGTTTAAAGAAAAATTTTTTTTAGTTTCGGAAACACCTTCACTTTTGTTTCGGAAACACTTCGTGAAACAAATCGAAAAAATCGTATCAGTTTTGTGGTCATGGCCCATGCGTGTCACCCTTCGTTGAGAGCCAGTGTTTCCACTTGAGAAGGCTTGGTTTGCAGATTCTCTTATGTCGCTGTCTGGCTCCAGTAACTCGCGATCGTACTGCGCGTATGTGTAGACTCGTCTTCATGAAGTGTTTTCGAAGCAAAAGCGAAACTGTTCCCGAAACGAAAAAAAAAATTTTTAAAACAAAATTGTTTTTATTTAGAAAACATTTGCGAAGCAAAAGTGTTTTCGAAACGAAATTGAAATTGTTTTAGTTTTTGAAACTTTTTTGTTTTTTTTTCAAAAAACTGCCAGAAACAAAACTTTTTTAGCGTGGCACGCATGGGCCACCATACTTAAGTTGCAGAAAGTGTTTAAATAACGTAGAGGGCAATAATTGCTGGGCTTAAGTTTGCTGGTGCTTTTTCTCGTCTTTTTGTACTGGTTTGCTCACCCAAAAGTTGAATTTTTTTATCCGGAGAAAAACAAACGCTTTTTGGTCTGAATATTGTTTCACCAGAATCGAAATAGAAAGCGAAATTATTGTTTTTTTTATTTTTTTGCAAATATTCGTGTGATCTGGGTAAACCATGCTTCAAATTATAACTGCCATTGGGGGTTCGATACGTAACAGGATAATTAAACACTTGCATTTGCAAATGAAGCAAGCAAACAACCAAACAAAAAACACAAAACTAGTTGCACCACATGAAAGTTCAAATTACATCAATAAACATCAACGGGTAAGGTATGGTTTTGTTGATAATTTCAGTGTAGCCGCTTTGTGCTTATTAATTTTGGCAGATCTGAAACCGAAGTAACGTGTCCTAGGTGCAGCACATTGTGTATGACTCAGATCGACTGAGTTGCTTTTTCCAAAGAATGAACCCTACACAGTTGGAATATATCGCTGCACCTGCATGTGATATCGCTTTGTATATTATTTGGTTGCGCGCAGGTTGCATCTTTGTGAATTACTCTTGTAGATTTCATGAAGAAAAATTGGTCAAGGCAATGGTAGTTATTTGAATCTAGACCATGTGCAAGTTTGAATCATCGCAAAAAGGCGAAAGCAGAGCACAGTCGGCTGATCCTTCAAAAGCCACAGAAAACCTAGAGCTTTTAATTGTCAAGGCCAGAGTAAATGTTTTTTATTTTACCTTTCATTCATTTTGTGCGGTTGGTCTGGTTCTTTGAAAGGATGTTTCTAAAGATGACCATGAGCTCATTGTAAATGCCTTGAAGGATGAATATTAAGATAAGGTCCTAAGTAGGTTTCTATTTCTAATCGTTATTTTATCTAACTTGATAAACAATAGTTTCCCATCACTTCGCATTGTGCTGGCACTCTTCTTGAGGCAACTACGTTGTTGGTGCTCAACTCGTTTATTGTATCCAAGTACTTTTACATTTACCTTACTGCTCAGAGTTGACAAGCCGCCCGTGCAACTTTAGCTTAGTTCAAGATGTTGTTGAAACGTTTGAGATGCTGTTTCTCCGGGACGAAAAGTCTTTTGTGAATTTCCAAAATACTGTTCCTCTACTGCTTTTCACCTGCTATTCGATGGCATAAAGACATTTTTGTAGTTGAACGTTATTTGTTACCAAAAGAATGAGCTCTCAACAAACTTCTTGAAAATAGTCTGATAACATACCTCGTATACTCGATATTCGTTCAAGCCTGCGATATTTTTTCAATAGTTCTTTTTGTAGATTATGTTTTGAAGGTATAAATTCAATAGTTCTTTTTATAGATTATGTTTTAAAGGTGTTTCTGCAAATTTTCAGTGCCTCTTATGTTACATCATGAAATAGTGTAACTTCGTGACATATCATCAAGGGATCTGGAGAAGAGCACTAATAGTTGGGATCCCTAAGCCGGAAAAGCCAACGGGGCACCCAAAGAGCTACCGCCCTATATCTCTGCTCTGTTTCCCCTTTAAAATCCTCGAGAGACTCATCTACACTAGTGTCGAACCAATCATCGATCCACTGCTCCCACGGAAGCAGGCGGGTTTTCAACACGGGAGGTCCGCCGTAGACCAGGTCACCTTGTTGACACAGGACATCGAGGATAGCTTTTCAGCTCAGAAAAGGACGAAGCTGGCGTTTGTCGACGTCACAGCAGTTTGTGAGACTGTATGGCATCGTGGCCTCACCCGCAAGCTTCTGCAATTGCTACTTGATAGACACATGGTCCGCATGATCATGGAGATGGTTGGCAATCGCAACTTCATCTTAACCACCGGAAACAGCAAAAGATGAAGGTTACCGCGCCTAAACGCCACCCCACAGAGATCCGTCCTGGCATCCCTTCTCTTCAACATCTACATCTCTGACCTGCCAAACACCGTCTCCAGAAAGTATGCATATGCTGATGATCTAGCAATCATGCATGCTGATGGAGAGTGGCACGCAGTGGAAGGGGATGCTGAGCAAGGACATGGCAATCACAGGTGAATACCTCCAGACCCGGAAGCTAAAACTCAGTACCTCACAAACGGTGTCGGCAGCCTAAGCCTTCCAGCTTAACAACAAGGACGCTAAACGTGAGCTAAAAGTCAACTACAACAATGAAGCCTGCCCTTTTGCCCCGAGCCCAAATAACTCGGAATAATGTTGGACAGGTGGCTCACGAATCGCCGACACTGTGAGTCACTTCACAAGGATCTGACATCTCGGGTCGCGCTCTTGAGGCCGCTTGCTGACTCTGGCTGGGGTGCTGGAGCAACAACGCTGCAAACAGCCACCTCAGCCCTGGTTTATTCAACCACAGAATAATGCGCTCCAGTCTGGTGCCGCAGTGCTCACAACCGCCTTATTGACCCCGCCATCAACGACGCCTTGCGAATTGTGACTTGATGCCTGCATCCTGCATCGCAGTGGACAACCTTCCTATTCTCGCAGGTATCCAACATGCTGAGCCTCATCGCAATGAAGCAACACTGTCTCTAGCACGCCTTGCCATGGAGTCTGGACACCTGCTCCACCCAGCGCTTACCTACCTCTCGAGTGCGAATGCACGGCGCCTCAAATCGAGACACCCTCCGCACAACAACCCACCAGTTTATCTGACAACAATATACGTGCGGCGCAGTAGGCAGATAACCAATGGAATACTGAGTGGGCGGACAACCTGCAAGACTCCGCGCTTTCATCTCCGACACCGGCACCCACGCCCCCGGAATGACCCTCCCAAGAACAGCCTGGGCCCGGCTTAACCGCTTCCCCACCGGTGTCGGACGTTTGCGGTCCTGCTTGTACAAATGGGGTATGGCGTCCTCTGCAGCTTGTGAGTGTGGCGCAAAAGAACAAACTGTCAACCATGTTGTCCTCCAATGTTCAATCCATCAACCTCCTCATGGGCTGCACGGCCTGACGGTTCTGGACGAGGAGACATTTAAATGGCTGCTCAACACCTGCCCTGAAATCTTGTGCGCCTAGCAGTGGATTGAAAGAACTCACACAAAAGAAGAAGAAAAAGAAGTGGCAAAGCGAAAATTTAAAATGATTCCAAGCAGCTGCTGTTAAACATATACCGGCGGATACTTTCTTGGTAATAATAAAGTGCCTTGCAGTAATGCGTAAACAAAATTTTTCTATGCTACCTACCAAGATTTTTTGATGAATTGTACCAAATTCGTTGTAGTTGTGTGGAAGTCAGAGTATTTAACACTTTTTGCCCTGCTAAAATCGTCATAAACACGAAATCATTGTGTCAAAATTCTCGAGATATTGGAATCCACCTGAAAGTAGAACTCTGCGTAATTTCCGTAACCGAGTGCTGACCATTTGTTTTTGCTAACCTGTGTCCTAATTTTCATCCTGATATTGACAGATCATTTCAAAAATCTGGTTTTGAAAGTGTTTGGTTACGTTTGTACTCCAACATTTATTCATGAGATTACAGTTCAAAACTGGAAGGAATACAGCGAGAGACTACATGCTGTCAAATCGCAACATGTTTAAATGAGAATAGAATGGTAAATGCGCAAGCTTACTGTCTATTTGGCCTACATAGAAAAGAGCTCTTTCTTGAAATGCAGAAAATGTTGGGTATAGTTTGCAGTTAGTTAAGCTTTCAAATTTTATCAAAAATTAAAACTAAATCGGAAAAAATGCAAAGCATTCATTTTCACAAAAACAATCATACAAAGCAAATCATAGGGTTCACGATCGTACATTTTCGTAAAAGATGTTATTCATAAACCATGCCGTGAAATTTTGCAAAACCACTTGTTACTATCATAACTCATTATAATATTACAATCTCACCGTCACTTGACACTGTCACCATTTCCAAATGTCCACGCATATGACTTTCGAGAAACTGTTCCATTCCTTCAACAAAGTGTTTTCAATGCGCGGTTCATGCTATCTAAAAGCGTTGTAACTTGCCATCACAGTTATAAAGCTTCTCTGACATTGCTATGTTGATTTTCTTCGCTCTGGACGGCTGTACTGACACACTATGAGGTAAATATCTTGCTCTTAACCTTGATTTTGACCTTGTCGTCGACCTTCATTTCGTCCTTTCTAAAGCTGAGGAGCGCTGCAAATTTCGAAGCCCAATGCCTTTCAGTTCTTCTCTCTTCATGACCTAGCCTCGATTTTAATCCGATTTTGAAAGCTTTACGGGGATGAGTGTCTCAGGAGCGCTTATAAGAGCCTTCTTTGTTTGAGATACCGCCATCTGTTTTGATGAAAATTATGAGACAAATGCATAAAGCATTTAAGGTGGAAATAAAAAATATTTGTATTTGTTCTGCTTTTTGCACGATCATCGGTAATGCGTACATTGGGATAGAAACTTCTAAAAATGTCCATGACTACTTGCGCATGAGAAGCAGACAAAATGCTTTAAACTTACGCTTATAATTCAGTCAATTATGTAAAATTTTCGATAGTCATGAATGGTTGAGGGTTTTTTGCCGAGATTAACTTTCGTACTGGTATTTTTAGTACTGCTTCTGCCTGTCCAGTTTGCACAGAAGTTCCGTTGTCAAGCTTTCTTCTTTTTCAAAAATAGATCTTTAGTTTTCGAAAAATTATAAGACCAAGGCTTCCATATCTATAATACTGAGTTTATTTTTGTTTACCCTTGCAATATGTTGGAAAGAAACATCGGAACACTAACCACAGTGGAAGAGTCATAAAAACCATAGGGATGTTTAACAGGCTAGGTTGCCTTTGCGTTTAGATAAGTGCATACGAAATCATTTGCATTTAATTTCATAAAACTGAAGCCAACCACAAAAATTCCATCTGCACGCGAAAGCATCACTCACTTTCATGCAAGACAGGGACATCCGAGAGTGGGGAAATGACGAAGGTATTGCCCACCTGACCTTTCATAAGGGGGGTAACGGGGGCAGAGGTGCCTTTACATAACAGTATCATAGGTCATTTCATGGTTTACAAAGATCGACATGAAACAATTTTATTGCAGCTATTTGCACACGCAGAAAATTCAGGATGGTTTTCTGTAACTTTTAAAAATCATTTCTGAGGTCAACATCGTGCTGAACAGAAGCAAGGATATTTGGCAACAATTTTTTTGCTTTTTACAAGTTTCCATTGCCCTCAACACTTTTACTGCCCGCCCTGCGTTACCGCTGCTCCGGCGTCCTTGTTGCAAGATGTCTTTCTGACTGGTGACGTAAAGAAATTGTTTAAGTTTCGTAAAACCCAGGGCTAAATTGAATAAAGAAAACACTGACCTTTAACTGCCAGTAGACCAGGGACGTAACAAGGTTACATGGCGCCCGGAACAGGAAGCAAGGTTGGCGCCACCATGTTCGAGCCTGAGGTCCTTCGGAAGCAAATGTACTGTATTGATGAAAGTACTTGTGACATTGCTGAGACTTTTCGGCGCCCCTCGCAGTGATTTGGCGCCCCAATAGCGATTCGGCGCCCGGGGAATTGTACCCCCCTTGCTCCCTTCGTTACGCCCCTGCATTAGACTTATGTAGCACAAAGCAGATCTTGCTGTTATTTTACTATTTTGCTAACATGAAAGCAATCTGGGTTTGGTGATGTATTGCTTCTATGTCGATTACGTAAATAAAGGGTGGAGAGCAATATAGTGTTGTAACTTACACCTGAGATCAATATTGCTTCTCATCATTTCCAGAAGAGATGAGAAATCTGGTTGGTGATTTGTAAGGGGTGCGAATAAGGATAGAACAATAAATGATTTAGGATGAGGATCGGGAAATTTTTTATTTTATACTGCATTGCATTCAACTGATGTACCTAAACCACGACTGCTGCATTAATTCGAGCTGCAAAGCGCATTAGTTGTGATGCACCAACGCACAACTAAATAAAGGATGGTAGACGATTAGTGAAATCGTCCGTTCGAGCACTTCAACAAGTCTGGACGGCAAAAAATGCTGGAAAAAAAACAACACAAAACATTAAAATGTCCATGAAACCACATTATTTTTTCTGAAAGCAGCTGTTTTCATCTTCAGAAGAACTTATTGCAATTTTGCAAGACTTTTAAAAGATTTTGTTTGTGTCTAACGTTCCAACGATCGCCACCTTTCGCGTATTTTTGTTTTGCGTGCTTACTAGTTGCACTGAAACTGTTTATTGTGAAATTACGTAGTATGAACAAAAAACAAATATTATGTTGTAACGTTTTGATCGCTCAAGAGATTTTTCCAGCTAATTCCATTGAACAAACAAAGGGTTTGCAGACCAAACGCCTGCGTTTAGTGTTCGTGCTGCAAGATCACGAAAACATTTACAAATGAGTTGTTTTATGTAACTGACGTTTAAAGTCGAATGCATGATGAAAGAATTTATTAGCCCCCATGTTCCTTTTTATTAAAAACTGTAATATAGTTCATTTAGTTTATTTTTTTCACTAATAGGGTTGGGTTCAAGTAAGTTATTTCTTAATAACTTGCTTGAAAACCTTTACTTGTTACTTGATTAGGTAAATTTTCCATTACTTGATATTTCAAGTAATTTACTTTATGAAAAGTTAAGATCTTAAAGCTACATTTGTTGCTGTAAAGGCAATATTATACATGACATGCAGTACGCATCTAAGTATAAGCCATTTGAAGCGAATAGATTTTTTGCCTGTGCAGAGCGCTTTGTGAGTCACAATTGTTGATTGTCATTGTGGATTACGTTTTGGAGCTAGTAGCTCATTCCCTTAAATTGAATAGCTGCCAACAGGTGCAAAATTTGTCTGAACTGTCCATTATCAGATGGAAAATTTGCAATGATTTTTATGTGCTTACGTTTTGAAGTCTAAATGTTGATTTTTGCTTGAATTACTTAAGGAACTTAAGTAATCTGTTAGAAATTACTTATTACTTAAACCAGGGATGTACAACCTTTTGCTATTGCCGGCCGCATTACTTTCATTTGTATGAAGTACGGCCGCCAATGAATTCGAGTTATATTTATGACATTTAATTAAATAATAGGCTTTATACGGTATATGTCATTTACATTTACAAACATAAATTGCGCATTCATTCTATAACTCTTTGTGACATCACCATCCAGATTGTTACGCATCGCGTCGACTGATTATCTTGCCTTGCGTTTGTTTTGCTTCAATGTACGCCAGCACGGCCGCCAAATCTCATATTTCAAATTACATGTGGACGGCCGCAAATTTCATTATCGAAGGCCGCATCACGGCCGCAGGTTGTTCACCGTTGGTCTAATTTATGCGAATATTATCAAATCCCGACGAACAGATTTACAGGCGCTCGGTTAGTTGCAGTTGACAAATCGCGGCACAACTTGACCACCATAAAAACCTATACATTCTTATGGAGGAAACTCTGAACGTAGTAAAACCTGAGAGAAAATTTTCAAAAGAATGTTTGGTTAATAATTTTCGCGTAATTCTGAACAACTTCTGTTGTTGCGCTGGCTAAACACCGATAGTGAACAACTAGCGTAAATAAACAGTTACTTTACGGTCTGATGAAGATTTTATCAGGCATTAGGTGTTTGTGTGTTTTTAAGGAATTGGAGTTTTCAAAGAACTGGAACAAATTATAGCGTGACCACAAAAAATACAACCCATTACAATTGTTATCAAAATCCTTCGAAGGTTAACCATCTTTCAATATTTTAGCTGGAATTAAACTTCAGTCAGTGCACACTCTTTCCGCAAAGTTTCAGTTATCTTGGTCGCTTTGCGTAAAAGTCATGTTCTTGCCAAAATATGCTCCAGATGGTCTCTGAGGCTTTAGAGCAGGGGTGTACAACCTTTGCTATTGCCGGCCGCATTACTTTTATTTATATGAAGTACGGCCGCCAATGAATTCGAGTTATATTTATGAGATACTGCCAAGTGGCAACCAACACAGAACACATTCAAACATAAATTGTGTATTCATTCTATAACTCTTTGTGACATCACCATCCAGATTGTTACATATTGTGTCGATTGATTTTCTTGCCTTGCGTTTGTTTTGCTTCAATATACGCCAGCACGGCCGCCAAATCTTATATTTTAAATTACATGTGAACGGCCACAAATTTTATTATCGAAGGCCGCAGGTTGTGCACCGTTGACTTAAACAATGAATTTTTGTAGCTTGAACCCAGCCATGTTTACTAGGATAAAAAAATGATTTNTCATGCACTAAAAATGCGCAAAAACAATCAAAACCACCGCTCATCGTTCATCGTGCACGTTATCAAAGACCGGGTTCAGGCTTTAGACAAAGGAGCCCGTTCGAAAAATTCGCCACAGTCTCCCCGATGAGCTCTCCACAAGCGTAGGCCGACGTTACGCCCGTTACGCATCTGGGGAGACAAATGGGGGCACAGTGCAGAGTGCTTCTATAGAAGCTAGGAAACTTGAACGTTAAACATACCGCGTAAACGGCAATCTTGTCGTAACCTAGTGACTGGGAACTGAAACATCCCTTCATCACGAGAAAAGGGCACGAACTGGTCTAGGAAACCAAACGATATTTCTTGAATGTTGTTGTCATCTCATCGATTAAGCGTCATGGTTCTAATAGTGTTGAGCTGAACGACTGGTGGAAATTTTTCCACCCCGGCCTGGAGCCACCAAAGATTGCGTAGACTGGATTGCAGACGTTTTTTAAATCCGCTGCTTGCAAATTGTGTAGATGAATGCATCTCACTAGGAGGAATGGTGTGCATGTTGTGATTGAAGTTGTTAGGCCGCTCGCTGTGTTTGATACAGGCATACGGCCCAAAATCAAGCACACAGTACCTGGAGTTCGTGGAAGAATCTAGTAATGCCCTACGAAAGCTTGAAATCGGGTTTGGGAAATTGGAATCGGTGCGGCCAAAGTGAAAATTTGGCCGTTTTCGCAAGTGGTTTGGCCGCAATTGTTTTGTTTGGCTTTTTGGCCTTTTTGAGCATTTTTAAAGTTTGACTGACTTTTGGCCTAGTTTGTATGTAGTACCACATTCCGGAAATTACACTGAATATGTCTTCATCTATGTGGATCTTTTAGGATAACGAGTAGTAGTGTGTTGCTGATTTCTGGTGTGACTGAGAGTTTACATTGGTCTAACTACGGCTTTTGACAAAGCAGGGATTTTTTAATAATATCTGTAGAGAATTTTGCATAGAAAGATGCAATGTCTTGCTTTACAAAAATTAATCTCTGATAAGAAGGTTCCATTTTCGTACCACCTGGATTATAGGAAAAAAAGAACTAAAGAAGAGAAAGAGAATGAAAACCGGAGAGCGTGTGCGATGAAACATGAAAGGAAGATTACCAACCAGTTCATTTTCTCAGCAAACGCAATTGCTTTTAGCCTTGAGAGATGCATTGCAACAATTTTCACTGAAAATACCATGTGCATTAGAGGTCGTTGGAAGGGTACAAAAACGATGCTTTTGCCCTTGAGGTGTTTATAAGGTCTAGTCAGCGGTTTTTTCAAGCGACACTCGCTTTTTACCTAGGAGGTTAAAGCAGACAAGTTGTTTTCGTACAAGCAACGAATCTAAACACCTAAAAGTGAATAAGCTCTTCGTTTATTTCAAGTCAACAAGAAACAGATGAAGTGAAATAAGCAATAAATTCCTTAAGAATCAGTGTTTGATGCGAGCATAGAAGCCGAGTTCTCCGAAAACCAAACCCAGTTGTAAAAGTCTTTCTGTAAGTTCTGGGGTCATACTGCACTTAAATAAGAAAGAAAAATTAACGGTTGATTAATGTTTACACATTTTGCTAAATGTTCGCATTAGCGGGAAAATAACAAGACCAACAAACTGTTGAAAGAAAGCTTAAGACCAGGATGGAAAACTTCAAACGTTGTTTAGACAATTAAACTGTTTGCTTTGCAACAAGAAAAATCTCAGTTTCAGGCAGCGATGAAAGTTGGCAAGGGTGCAAAATATACGACCTTTGCTGGTGGCGAGTATAAACTGATAAACCGGATAAAACGTCAGGAGAAAACTGAAGAATGAAGTAGGGGATTGAAAATAGAGGAATAAAGATATCGCATAGCTCAACAGAGTGAGGAAAGAGTAAAAGCGCATTAGCTACGGTAAAAAGCTACACCTTTTGCGATAGCGTCACATTTGCGATAGCGCAGTGGAGACAGGCCCATCGCCAGGATTAAGCAGCAGGGGGGGTCGAAAACCAGAAGGAGGGGCCACATTTTTAAAATACAGTATTGGATATATGTAGCAACCGGGGGGCCAAATGTGAAATGGGGAGGCACCGATTTCAAATGGGGGGGCCGGGCATCATTGCACCCCCGCTGGCGACGGCCCTGAGTGGAGAACAGATTAAGTACCGTGGATCAATGGTAAGGTAAAGTGGTTGCTGGATTTTCAAAATCAATAGTAAAATTTTTATCGATTTTGATGGTGGTCGTATGAGAGGAGCTGTGATTGATACGAAGCACAATCATGGTATAGAGCAGCTAAATGCTACACTCACGAACCATCCGGAAATCTTGTGCATTCCAGTTGAAGGTTTTTTCCTTGTGTATGTTCAACACAGTGACAGCCTGTCCTTATTTTTATGATATTACGTTTCAAATATTTTCATGTTGTGGATCTCAGTGCTACTTTATGACGTCTGCACTGTGGAATGGAAAGTTTCCATGTGTCTAGACACCACGGGGCAAAACTGATTTCTAGGTTTCTTCTCTTTCACTGTTGTTCGATTTGCAGTAAATTGATTTCTTCCCTCTTGTTCCATTGGCACTAAACGTCCCTGCGATACCACAGTTGGGGTGTGATCAGGCGTGACAAACTGTTGCTTTCGTTGCAGTTAAAATTCGAACACATTCAGTACGCAGAACCAACTTTTAGTTTGCTGAAAACAAAACAAATCATTCCGTGAGCGGCGCTTATTACAGTAACATGGTTACGTATACTTTGGCCTAGAAAGCTATGTCAGATAGGACAAAGCTGCTTAAAATTATTATCGATCGCCAGCGTAAACACGTTCAGGGGTGCGCATTTATAAACAGCATGGGCGTGCGCAGAAATTTTTCCAGTGGGTGCAACGTCGACATTTTGCTTATCTTTTTCAGTTTGCTGACGATGCAATGAAAATAGACGTTCACAAAACCGTTTGCCTTTTCTACACTACAAAGAAAAGGCCCCATGTTACGGCAGCAGTCACAAAAATGCGTTCGTTCGCAGGACTAGCCGGGCATGGGAGTCGGAAGGATTTTTTCCAGGGCGGCAAACAGAGCCGTATCAGCCGCCCTCCATACCCTCAATTGGAATGGGGGCACGCAGTCAAAGGGGTCCCGAAATTCAGTCCCGTCGCTAAGGGGGGATTTTGTGGGTTTATCCCCCAAACAAAGTTTCAACTCCCAAAAATTGAAATACGAAAGACTAGAAATCAGTGAACTTTTTATCTATCCGCATCCTGTTCTGTCCTTCAGTTTATACACAGGGCAGTGCCTGCAGCTGTTACCTAGAATAACACCACATGATAAATTATGATACATTTTTGAGGTAATACAATGGTGATGCATTACGATCGAGCTACGTAGTTAAGGCTTGAGCGTAAAGCATCAGAGTTCATTGCTTGGAGTGTTGAACGTGCAGTTAGCCTCATGACTAGTGGTATACGCCCAGACGTCAGACTTCCCGCTTGATCAAAACGTATTTTGTGTAGTGAATGCTGCGAAAAAATGTATTGTGACTAGCCCAGGTAGTCTTCTCGTATTTTGTATTGCATAGAAGCAAGATACTTTTGGTGCTTACGACCAAAGTTACACATTAACGCAGCCTGCTGTTCAGACAGCAAGATGGAAGTAATAGTGTACAGTAGTGAGAAGAGTTTATTTACCAATCATTGCTAAGCTTGTTCCAACAGACTAATGCAGTTAGTGGCTTATGAAAGTTAACCATGTTGCGTTCACTTAGGCCTTAGTCTATATTTTTCAACATCTATAGCCTATTTGAGATACAGAATGTGATTAATCTAAACATGTGCCATGGGACCGTCCATAAATGACGTCACACTATTCTGGGCAAAAATCTACCCCCTACCCCCTTGTCACATTTCGTCACAAGTGTTTAAGCCTCCCTTGAAATATAACGCCACAATTTGCAACCCCCCCAGTTACAGTAGCACTTACAAATATCCATCTATTTTGTGTCTGCTTAGACAAAAACTTCATCTGTTTTATAGATTTGATTTGTGCACGTTGTGACAAGAACAACATTCTATTCGTAAAACGTCGAAAATACTGCACACATTGCTAAGCAAAAATTAAGCAGCAAAGTGTTTTCTACGTTGCTGAAGACCGAAACGAATGAATTACGTTGTGCAAATGCTGGCAATGACTGATTGTGGTTACAGTCCTGTGCATGGATTTACCGTAGCGGTCGCTTTGCAATATTGAAGCAAAAATAAAACATAGGAACTTTTTGCAGTATCTTCTATATGCGACAACGATTTCACAATACAGAAAACAAGTATGGCGTGCAAATGCAACACAGGACGGTAAATAATTCCTTGAAAAACGTTTAATGATGGTTTGTGCATAGGCTAAGATAAAATGAATTTTTCTAAAAGCTCTTTCCTTCGAGATCGGCGCGTGGCTTACGGGAGATTCACTTTTTTGTTGTGATCTGTGCGAAGTAAGCACCTAACTGTACACCACAAAAATGAAACAATCACAGTGGACTTTTGAGGTCCACAACTGCTTATGTTTTTCACAGAGGTTACGGCGTGTCAACAAACTGTTGCAACTACCGAATGGTTATAAGTCAGCGACACTCAACGAAAACACTCACTGGTCTGCAAAATAAAACAAAACATCCTACTAGACTAGAGAAAACAAACGAATCACTGAAATTGTTGGGTCATATGAAATAATTTTGTTATGGTCTGTTATGAGCATGGTCTGTTTTGAATGGTCTGTTATGAGTGGTCTGTTGTAAACGGGTCTGTTTAGAATGCGAACCATTTTGAAGCATTGTTATGTTTTTATGAGTCACGACTTTCAAACTGTTTACTGTAATTGGGTTCAGAGCAAAAGCCCCCTCATACTGAAGGT